>Ga0209061_1002746_pt1 | contig 21010 bp, 19 predicted proteins | sample Coa_R1_10_FD_187157 | JGI IMG/M metagenome (GOLD analysis project Ga0209061, IMG submission 187157) | Surface soil microbial communities from Centralia Pennsylvania, which are recovering from an underground coalmine fire - Coalmine... | ecosystem: Environmental > Terrestrial > Soil >...
CCCGCAGTGCCGCCCCGGCGGCGACGTGAAATTTGTACGAGTACACGAAGACGTTGACGCCGCCGGTGGCCTCGTCGTGCCGGCACAGCGTCAACAGATCAGGGCTCGCATCCGTTAATCCGGCTCGAGGCCGGATGTGGAACCGGTCTCGGAGCATTGGGAGCACGTCGGCCTGATCGGCGACGGTGACAACGCCGGGCAGCGCCTTGATCTCGGCGACGATCCCGTGAAGCTCGGCCGGGTCGTCGAGGAGCGAGCACGTCCGCGAGGCGGCTTCCGAGTGGACGATGTCGGGCATCAGGTGGCTGATCGTCTCGGAAACCCCGTCGACGAAGACGACGGGAACCCCGCTCTGGGCCACCCGGAGGAGTCCCCTCGCGCCGTCCATCTCCAGGGCCTCCTGGTAGACGATCACGGCCCGGTAACCGGCCGTCTCCGGCTGCAAAAGCCCGTCGCGAACCGAGACGTTGTCCTCGTCGGCTAACAGCTGAGCCGAAAAGTAGTCATAGGAATAGCCGGCCGCCTGAAGCGAGAGGTCCTTCCAAAAGTAGGGCTCATCTCGCATGCTGTAGTTGTCGCGAAACGTCCCCTCGGCGTCCGGGGCCTGGACGTCATAGTTGGCGAAGGCGTAATCCGTGCGGAGGATAGCCAGGTCGCGCCGCGCCACCCCGGAGCGGAGGAACTTCTGGTTGCGGGCCAGCATCCTCGTCCACTCCGGGTAGGCGGTCGACGCCGGCTGCCGCCCGTCGAAACGCTCCGAGTACCACGGGTACATGCCCTCGTGACCCGGCCAGTGGGTGCTCGACTCGGGCCCCTCGACACCCGCCCACCCGTGCAGCACCGTGCGGACCACGCCCAGGGCAAACTGAAGGTACGCCAGCTGCGTCCAGTCGTCCATGTTGTAGAAGTAGTTGCGGCGGGCCACCGCTCCGGTCTCCGACGAAAACGGCCGCCCGTACATGTTGGCGCTTCCCAGCATGTTGCGATAAAGGTCGAGCTCGCCCGCCTGGGCGTAGGACTCGATCTCGACTCCGTCGAGGTACCTGGCCGGGGTGGAGATCTCCAGCGTGTACCCGTACGAGGGCTCGGCCCGCAGCTTCATGTGGTGCCCGTGGAGCCATTGGCGGATCGGTCCGAGGGTGTTCTCGCAGTACAGCTCGGACATCGTGCGGTAAAGGTCGTTCATGACCTTCTCGATGACGCCCTGGCTGTCCTCGCTCTCCGCCCGGTAGTTGGTGACTATCCGACCGTTACCGCTATTCCGGACCGCGCCGGCCGCGATCAGCAGGGCCAGCCGGGACGAGGCGACGACCGCGCCTTCGCGGTCGGGGTTTTTCACCAGGAACGGCAAGTACGGCAGCACGTCGTATCCCCGTCGTCGCTTGAACTCGTCGCGCATGGTCCTCCCCCACAGGAGGCCACCCTGGCCGTACGTCGACAGCTCGAGGGAGTCCATGTACAGCTCGCCTAGACCACTTCGCGCCAAATCGGCCCTCACGTCGTCGGTCAGCACGTTTCGGTCCCAGTAGTCCGTCAGTGCCTCGGCGCCGGCAGGGTCGAAGTAGTTGATCGTGTAGTTGACGCTGAAGGACGGATCGGCCGTCTGACCGGTCCCATGGATGTAAAAGGCAAACAGCTCGACGTCCACGCCGCCGGGAGCCGTGAACTCGACGGTGCCACCACCCTCGGCCACCCGCGGCGTGAGGTCGACCACCGTCTTCAGATCCAGGACGCCCTGGGTCTGCGTGAAAGTGCCGTCCGCCGCCTCGATCGACCGCCGTTCACTCTCGAGATGCACCGCCAGCACACCGAGGAGGGTGACGACTCGGGCGCCCTTGGCCTTTTGCGGCAAGGTCAGCGGGGGGACCGGGCCGGCAAACGTCTCACCGCCACGGATGACGATGCTGGCGTAGTCGAGCTCCTGGGCGGCCGCTGGGCTGTCGAGGTCGTACGGCTGCCCTCCGTAGGCATGCGTGTCGGGAATGTTCGCCGTTCCCCAGTGCGCCCCGCTGGTCAGCGAAAAGGCAAGCCCGCGCCTGACCGCCCCTCTGATCACCCGCCGGGAATCCTCATTCCATTCGTCCGATCCCCACCCGTAGACGGTGTGGTCGACGCCGTCTTCCGGGATGGCGATTATCTCGATACCGCCAAATCCGGCGTCGTGGATCTGCTCCAGGTTGCTATCGAGGGTCCGGTCAGTGGCGAGGCCCTCCGGCAACCACCACCGCACCTGTGGCCAATACTCCATCTCCACCTCGCGGTAGGCGGCGTGCGTACGCAGCTTGAAGTCGGGACCCACCATTGCCCTGCTGCCCCCTCCCTTGTCGAAAGCTCCCGCCAAAGCGTATTCAGCCGGACGTTTGGTGCGTTGATGCTATGATGTGCTGGTGTGAGGACCACCCTTGACCTCGATCCGGCCGTGCTCAGCGCGGCCAGGGCGAAGGCCAGGGCCGAGGGCATCTCGCTCGGCCGGGCCGTCTCCGAGCTGGCCCTCGCCGGCATCAAGGCGCCGGGACCGCCGCGACCCTCGGCCTCCGGGTTTCCAGTGCTGTCGGGCCGTCCCGGGCATCCGGTGACCGACGAGCTGGTGGCCTCCTACCGTGACGACGAACCGGGGCCGGGCGGTGCTGCTTGACGTCAACGTGTTGCTCGCCCTGACCTGGGATCAGCACATCCACCACGCCATCGCCCACCAACGATTTGCCGAGCTCGATACCTGGAGCACCTGTGCCACCACCGAGGCGGGCCTGCTGCGGCTGCTCCTGACCGAGCCGGTCGTGGGCCGAAAGGTGACGGGAGGCGAGGCGCTCGGACAGATCGCCGCCATACGCCAGGTTGCCGGATGGAGCTTTCTCTCGGATTCGGCCTCCCTCGCCGCCCCCGTCATCGACACCCGGGTGCTGATGGGTCGCCGGCAGGTGACCGACCTCCAACTGGTGAACTTGGCGGCCGCCAACCAGAGGAGGCTGGCCACCTTCGACGGCGAGCTCAGGTCCTCGCTCGTGCCCGAGGACCGGCGTTGGGTCACCGTCTGGAGCTGAGCCCGCTCCCGCCCTTGACTTCGACTCGACTTGAAGTCTTAGGGTGCACACCCAGGGGAAAGGAGGCCGCAGTGGCCGAACGCGTTCAGCTAGGAACAGTCGACGAGCTGCACAAAAAGGGCTGCCTGACCGGCAAGGTCGGCACCCAACCGGTCTGCGTGTTTTGGTCCGACGGGGCCGCCTACGCGGTGGACGACCGCTGCCCGCACATGGGCTTCCCCCTCCACCGGGGCACGGTGGAGGGCGGGCTGCTCACCTGCCACTGGCACCACGCCCGCTTTGACCTTTCGTCCGGCGGCACCCTCGACCCCTTTGCCGACGATGTCGGGGCCTACCCGGTCGAGGTGGACGACGACGGCGTCTGGGTGCTGGTCGAGGCGCCCGCCGACCGGGTCCCGCACCTTCTGCAGCGACTGGAGGAGGGCCTCGAGCAGGGTCTGAGCCTGGTCATGGCCAAGGCCGTCCTCGGACTGTTCGACGCCCTCGGCCCGGCCGAGGCCATTCCGGCCATCCTCGGCGCCGGGACCGCCTTTGGGGTCCGCTACCGGGAGGCCGGATGGGGTTCAGGGCTGACCGTGCTCACCGCCATGGCCAACGTCCTCGACGCCCTCGACCCGGCCGACCGGCCGTTGGCCCTGGTCCACGGGCTGGTGTTCGTGGCCCGGGACACGACCGGGGCGCCCCGCTTCCCGCTCGAGCCGTTGAGCGCCGACCTGCCCGCCGATCGGCTGGGCGCCTGGTACCGCCGGTTTGTGGGTACCCGCAGTGGGGACGCGGCGGAGCGCACCCTGGCCACCGCCACTCGAGCCACTTTCTCCGCCTCTGCCTTAGCTGGAATCATGGGCGCGGCGGTCACCGACCATGTGTTCGTCGACGGCGGCCACACCGTCGACTTCACCAACAAGGCGTTCGAGATGGTCGAGCACCTGGGGCCGGACCGGGCCGTCGAGATCCTGCCCACCCTCGCCCAGCAGACGGCCGGGGCGTCCCGCTCCGAGGAATCGAGCGAGTGGCGCCACCCGCACCCGCTGGCCGACCTGCTGGCCCGGGCCGAGGCCGACCTGCCCGGGCGCATGACCGCCGTCATTGGCCGGAGCTTCGGCGGCGACGAGGACGTCGACGCCCTGGCCTGGGCCGTCCTCGGCGACGAGCCGGCCGAGATCCTCGCCGCCCTCGACCGGGCCGTCGACGCCGGCGCCACCGCCGAGGAGCTGGCCCGGGCCGTGGCCTACGCCGCCGCCCTGCGTATCACCCGCTTCCACACCCAAAACGACCACCGCGACTGGGACGTGGTCCACCACGGCTTCACCTCGGCCAACGCCGTCCACCAGTTGGTGTGCCGCAACGGCAGCCCGGAGGTGGTGCGGGGCGTCTACCAGGGCGCCCTTAAGGTGTTCCTCGACCGGTTCCTCAACCTGCCGCCGGCCCGCTCCCCCGCCACCCACCAGGCTGCCGCCACCAAGCCCGACCTGGCCGACCTGCAGGCCTGCTGGGACCGGCAGGGCATGGTCGACGAGGCCGGCGCCATCGTCTACGGCTGGCTGATCAACGGCGGGTCCAAGGCCGAGGTGCTGGCCGTGCTCGGCTCGGCCCTGCTGGCCGAGGACGCCGGTTTTCACTGGTTCCAGACCTACGAGGCCGCTGCCCGGCAGCTCGCCGCCTGGCCCGACGGCTCCGAGCAGCAGGCGCTCATCCTCGCCGGCACGGCCCGCTGGCTGGCGGCCCACACCCCCACCCGCCGGGAGCTCCCGCAGGTCGTCCGCATCGCCACCCGCCTCCGGCGCGGCGACCCGCTCTACGAGCTGGCCGAGGGCTGAGCTTGTTCTCCGTGCTGTTCGAGGTCCAGCCCAAGGCCGACCAGTGGGACGCCTACCTCGGCTACGCCAAGATGCTGCGGCCCGCCCTCGAGCGGATCGACGGGTTCGTCGACAACATCCGCTACCGCAGCCTGACCCGGGACGGCTGGCTCCTATCCCTGTCGGGGTGGACGGGCGAGAAGGCGCTGGTGCGCTGGCGCACCCACGCCCAGCACCACGAGGTGCAGGAGCGGGGGCGCGGGGAAGTGTTCCTCGACTACCACCTGCGCGTCGGGCAGGTCACCCGCGACACGCACCTGCCGGCCGGGCAGACGCTCACCGAGCAGCGCCTCGACGAGACCGAGGTCGGCGAGGGTACGACGGTCACCCTCGTCGACCGCCACTACGCGCCGGACCGGCTGGAGGGGGCCTCGCCGTCGTCGGTCGCCTCGTGGCTGGGCCTCTCCTTTGACGTGCCGGGGCTCGTCTCGTGGGACGTGTTCGACGCCGTCCTCAGCCCCTGCGACGTGATCCTGCTCCTCTCGTGGCGGGACCGGGACGCGGCCGAGCGCTACGCCGCTGGTCGCGCCGCCGCTTCGGGGATCCCCGACGGGGCCCGGCTGCGGCAGGTGCGGGTCGTGCGGGACTACGGCATGTACGACCGGCGGGAGAGCCCGCAGTACTACCCCAACGTGCATTAGTCAGTCCTCGGTCCCGTGCATTAGTGCGGGTCCGGGCGGGTACGACCTGGGAACCGCTATCGAGGAGGTGCGACATGGCCACCGCCCGGCAAAAGGAGGCGGCCCGGCGCAATTTGGACAAGGCCCGCCGGGTGCAGAGCGCCCGGGCCCACGGGGAGCGGATCCCCCACTCCCCAGGGTTGAGCACAGCCGAGGAAAACCGGATGGACGAGGACGAGTTCGCCTTCCCCAAGGAGCGCAAGGAGCCGCTGTCCGACGCCCGTCACGTCCGCAACGCGGTCGCCCGGTTCAACCAGGTCGAAGGGGTCAGCGACCGGGAACGCGACCAGGCCTGGCAGCGCATCCAGCGCGCCGCCAAGCGCTACGACGTCAACATCGAGGCCGACGACTGGCGGGACCTGCCCACCCGCAGCTAACGCATCACCACGCAACGTAACGAAGGTACGCCGGGAGGCCCCGATGTGCCATGGTAGAGGGCCATGGTTGCTCGGGCGGGCTTCGACGCCGTGCTGCTGACCGCCCAGGCGGGCGATGACGCCGCCTTTTCCCAGCTCTACCGAGACCTCAATCCGGGCGTCCTCCGCTACCTCACCGCCCGGGCGCCCGGCGCCGGTCAGGACCTGGCCGCCGAGACGTGGATGGCGGTGGCCGGCCAGCTCGCCGCCTTCCGCGGGGGTGAGTCCGCCTTCCGGGCCTGGCTGTTCACGATCGCCCGCCGGCGGCTGATCCAGCACTGGCGGGACCAGCGGCGCCGCCCGAGCGAACCGACCGACCCCGACCACCTGCAGGACGTGCCCGACGGCCCTGACGGCGTCGACCCGGCCGAGGTGGCCGTCGGCAGCCTCTCGGCCCAGGAGGCGGTCACCGTCATCTCCACCACCCTCACTCCCGACCAGGCCGACGTCGTGCTGTTGCGGCTGGTCGCCGGGCTGGACGTCGACCAGGTGGCCGCGGTGCTGGAGAAGCGTCCGGGCACGGTTCGGGTGCTGCAGCACAAGGCGGTCCGCCGGCTGGCCGGCCAGATGTCGCGGGAGGCGTTAACGCTCTGAGCCCGCGGCGCGATGGAACACGTCGAGATGGACCAACCCCCCCTCGACGACGATTCCCTCGACCGGCTGCTGTCGGGGCAGATCGCGCCGGATGAGGCCCCACCCGGGCTGGCGCCGGTCGCCGCCCTGTTCCGCGCCGCCAGTGGGCCGGCGTCGCCGGACGAGCTGGCCGACGAGGCCGGGGTTGTCGCCGCCGGGGTTGAGGTCATCCGGGCCTCGCTGCCGCCGGCGCTGACCCGCCGGCCGTCGCGGGCCCGCCGGCGGCGGTCGCCGTCGCTGGCCAAGGTGCTCTCGGCCAAGGTCGCCGCCCTTACCGCCATCGCCTTCCTCGGGGCAGGCACGGCTGCCGCCGCGGCCACCGGCCACTTCCCGGTGCCGAAGATCCACCCCGCGCCGCATTCCCCCACCGGCCCGATTCCCGTCTCTCACCCGCGCTCGGCGACCACCACCGCCACCACGCCGGGCCGGGCCGTTAGCCCCGACACTCATCCCAAGGCGTCAGGCCGCCACCTCCACCATCACGGGGCGGCGCCGGCGTCGACGCCGACCACCTCGACTACGGCGCCCGGGCGGGCTGCCGTGGCCGGGCACGGCCAGGCGCACGGTGGGGCCGCCGACTCCGACGTGCCGCCGGTGGCACACAGCCATCCGGCGCCGCACCCCCACCCCGCCGTCGGGCCAAGCCAGGCGTCACACTCGCAACGGCCTGCTGCCGCCCCGACCGGCCGTCGGCCGGCGCACACCCGGCCGCCGTTGGTCCACGGCCACCGACCCACGTCGCACCGGCGTCGGCCTGGGCGTGGCTGGGCGCCACTGACCCACGGGCACCACCCGTTGGGGACCGGGCACCACTTGCCGGGACGTGGGCACCACTTGTTGCCGGGTCACGGGCTCCACTTGCCGGGAACCGGGCACCTGCCCGGGACTGGGCACCTGCCGGAGACCGGGCACTTGCCGGGGACCGGGCACCTGCCGGGGACTGGGCACCGGACCCCCGGCGGGCCGCTCCCCATCCCTGCGCCAACCAGCGTCCCCGCGCCGCTCCCCGGCCATGGGCCGCTCGGTGGTCACGGGCCGTCCAGTGGTCACGGGCACGGGCCCAAGTCGACCGGGCAGCAGCCGACGCCGGCAGTCCCCTCCACACCAGCTCATGGCCACCGGCCGGCCGCCACCGGCGGTTTGGGGCATGGCGCGTCGGGGCACTGGTCCCACCCGGGCCACGCAACGCGCTCATCACATGCGGTCCATGGGTCGCATCCAGCCAGTCCGATCGATCGGTCGCACCCGGGCCACACGTCGCACCCGACCCGCACATCCCACCCGGGCCACCCGGCCCCGACCAGCCCCGGCCGCGCCGCCGGGCCCAACCCCAGAGTGGGGCACCGGCCCACGGCGCGAACTGGGCATAACGAAGTCAAGGGCTCCGCCAAGGCGCCCAACGAGGAGCACCCCGATGCATGATGCAAACGCCCTTACCTCGAGCCCGGCGTGGCCTCTTCCACGCTCGGCCGCCCATCTGAAGGCGGTGGCCAGTACCCCCGCACAAGATCGTCACGGCGAATCGGAGCACCTCTCGTTGGCTGACACAGATGACCGGGCACGGATCTTCGCCGAGCGGCTCGGCGCGCGGCTACGGGAGGCCCGCCGCCGGCAGCGCCTCTCCCTGATCGCGGTCGAGAAGCTCTCCAACCAGGAGTTCCGGGCGTCGGTGCTCGGCGCCTACGAACGGGGCGAGCGGACCATCTCCGTGCCCCGTCTCCAACGGCTGGCCCGGTTCTACAACATCCCGGTCGGCCGCCTCCTCGTGAGCGACCCCGCCGACGATGAGAGCAACAAACAACCGGCCCCGACAGCGGTGGCCCGGCCGCCGGCTAGGGGCCGGCTGACCATCGACCTGGCCAAGCTGGACGACGCCGACTTCGACGGCAAGCAGCTCTTGGCCTCCTATGTCCACAGCGTCCGGGCCCAACGCAACGACCTGTCCAGCCCGGTCATCACCCTCCGGGACGACGACGGGCGGCTCCTCGCCAAGATGTTGTCGGTCACCGAAGGCCAGCTCCGCCAGCAGCTCCAGGAGCGGGGGATCATCCCTCAGCCGTCGGCGGTCTGAACGTTCCCTCCGCCTCAGGTCCGGATGTCGGAGAACGGCGATGCGGTGGCACCGTCGTTGTTGGGGCTGTCGAGACCGATCGAGACGCAGCTGGTGGCCGAGAGGCAGGAGACGGAGACTGGTTGACTGAAGCCGGCGTGGCCCGGGAACAGCTCGTTCCTGACGCTGGTCCCGTTCCAGATGCGGGCGACCTGGGTCTGGAAGTTGCCGGAGAAGCCGACGATCGTGCAGTCGGTCACCGACGGGCAGGAGACCGAGTTGAGGCTGGCCACGCGGCCTCCGGGGTTGGCGACCTGGGTGTACCGGCCGGCCCGGTAAACGTCGAGGGCCTGGCTCTCGGTCGGGTGCTGCAGGCTTCCGGCGTAGTTGTCTTCCGTAACAGCGCAGATGGTGGCCACGCACGACACGGCCGTGCCCATACCGCCGGCGGACCCTGCCACCTCGGGTGGGGTGGCGACGACCCAATCCTTGCCGTTGCGGTACTGACCGATGGGCTGGTTGAACGTGGTGTAGCCAAAGGTGTTGCCCGTGGCCATACACACGCCGGGCTTGGCGCACGACACGTCGTTGAAGGCCGAGTCGGCGCTGACGGGGTCGGTCGTCTCGGTCCGCCACCCGTCGGTGACGCTGGCCGCGGCCATCGGACGCTCGGCTGAGCTCGAGTACATGAAACCGACCGCCGTGCAGCCGGTGGCCGTCGGGCAGGAGATCGCCATCAGCGCCCCGCCCGGGTCGGCGCCGGTGGCCGGAGCCGGGTCCACGCGCCAGGTGCCGTCGGTCCAGGTCTCGACCAACGGCCGGTCCCACCCCTTGGCCGTGCTCCGGACCCAACCGACGGCCGTGCAGGTCAACCCCGAGGAGCAGTCCACGCCGTTGAACCCGCTGGAGTAGGCGCCCGCCGGAGTGGTCGGGTGGAGTGCCCGCCAGGAGGTGCCGTTCCACCACTGGGCGAGCGGCCGGGCCGGGCCTGACCCTTGGAACGTATTCATGTTGTTGTGCTGCCCGGCCCCGACGGCCATGCACGCGGAGGCCGCTGCGCAGTCGACCGTGTTGAGAAGGTTCACCGGATCGGTCGTGGTTGCGGCCGTTGCCACCGCCCGCCAGTTGGGAGTCGTGGCGCTCGCCGCGCTCGCCGGCACCGTTGGCGCCGCCACCATCGTCGCCCCGACCACGGCCGCCCCGATGGCGAGCGCTCCCCGCGCCCGGCCCCGCATCCATCCCCTCATTTGCCCCGCCCCTCTCTGATCGCCCGACTGGCGCCAGCACACTAGCCAGACAGTCACTGTGCGTGTCGCCACCGCACTGCACGCGCCCATCCAGTCACGGACAGCGCACATTCCGCGCCACGAAACAATTTCTTGTGACGCCTGACTGCCTATATGGCTGGTAGGCGTCACAAGAAAGGTTTTCGAGCGTCCACGTCTCGGCCGGCAACGGCACTCCGCCCCAGCCCACCCCGGCCTCCTTTCCCCTCCTCCTGCGGGTAGAACAGGGGAAAGCGGGAAGGAGTACAAGCATGACACTGCGGTTGCGTCTTGCTCTCACGGCGGGAGCCGCCGGCGTCTGCCTGGCCGTCGCCGGCTGCGGATCGGGCACGTCGCCACTGTCCGCCCGGGCTAACAGCCATGACACCGTCCTCGGCGCCTACAACACGACCGTCAAGGCCAAGTCGGCCGCCATCAGCCTGCGGGAGACGGTCTCAGCTCGCGGCCACCGGGAGACCGTCACCGGCCGGGGAGTGGCCGACATGGCCGGCAAGGACAGGGACGCCGAGTTCACGCTGAGCGTCGCCGGTCTCGGCACCATCCAGGAGCGGGTGGTCGGCAGCAACGTCTACGTGGAGCTTCCGGCCCGCGCCCAGGCCATGCTCCCCGGCCACAAGCGGTGGCTGTCGTTCAACCTCAACGCCCTGACCAAGGCCAAGTACGGCAGCAGCCTGTCGCAGCTGACCGGCTCGTCACAGAGCCCGACCGAGGGCCTCGGGTACCTCAAGTCGGTGTCCAACCAGGTGACCCGAGTCGGCCCGGCCCAGGTCGGCGGCGTCAAGACCACCGAGTACCGGGCCACCGTCGACCTGGCCAAGGCCACGAAGGACAACCGGCGGGCCGCCGCGGCCATCCGCCGCATGGAGAAAGAGCTGCACCGCACCACCCTGCCGATGCGGGTCTGGATCGACCACCAGGGTCGGATCCGCCAGCTCGTCTACGACATGAGCATCCACACCGCCGGGCAGACGGTCTCGTTGGGCACCACCATCGACTTGTCCCGGTTCGGTGTGCCTGTTCACGTGACCGCTCCTCCGGCATCCCAGACCTTCAACGGGACCAAGATGGCGGAGAGCGGGGGCAGCGGCAGTCGGCTCTGAGCGGGCGGCGATGCGTACCGACGCAGGCATCTTTTCGTCCGTCCGCAGCGGCGGACCGATCCCTGCGACGGCTGGGTGGCGAGCACGTCGGGACCCGACCTTGTGAGCCATCAGGTCATCCGCGCCTCGGCCGCCCTGCTGATCTGCGACCGCGATAGCAACGTCCTGGTGCTGCGTACGACCTACAAGGACCATTGGGAGCTCCCGGGAGGGGGTGTCGAGCCGGACGAGACGCCAGCCGATGCGGCCGCCCGGGAGGCCGACGAAGAGCTCGGACTGGCCGTCCGGACCGGCCGGCTACTTTGTGTCGACTACGCCCGGCCTCGGGCCGACCGGCCTGTCTCGATGCTCCATTTCGTGTTCGAGGGTCCCCCGGCCGAGCAGCTCGATCTCGATCGCATCACTCACCCGGCCGACGAGATCAGCGGGCACCTGTGGGCCACTCCCGAGCAAGCCATCGTCCTGCTCGGACTGCGGTTGGGACCGCGCTGCCGGCACGCCCTCCGAGCCGCCGCTACCGGCCGCACCTTCTACCTCGAGGACGGGGGCATCCGACCGGCCTGACGATGTCCGCGCTACGAGACCCCCTGCTGGATCAGACGAGACGTAGGCCGCGCGGCTGGCCGGCGCCGCCGTCCTCCGGACCGGCGCGAGGCCCTGGGCGGATAGAAGCTGTCCCCTTTTGTGTACATCGGCGGGGGGAGGTGGCCCACCTGTACATCACCGTCGCGCGGGAGATGGGACAGCTTCATCCGCGAGTGGGCACTAAATGGGACGGCTTTTGATCCGCCCGGCACCGATCGTCTCTTCGGCGTCGACCATTGCGAACCATTTAGCCAGCAGGCCGGCCCTGGCCGTCCGGCCACGGTGCCAATCTTCGAGTCGATGATCGAGACGTTGCCCGGCAGGATATCGCCGGTTAACAGCTCCGAGCCCTCCGGGGTGAAAGCAACGCAGGCAGACAACGCTAAGCAAGCGACATCGTCCCGGCACCTTGCCCCGAGGATCCGGCGGAGCAGCGAGGGGCAGACCGAGGGGGCCCAATCCGCCGGCCTGCCCTTTGCCGGTGCTTCCGCTCGCTGGGGGGTGATCCCGGCCGCCGGGAGCACATCGGATCACGCCCTGCGCTGCCACTCCTCCGCCAGGAGCTGGTAGCTGCGCACCCGGTCGGCGTGGTCGTGGGTGATGGTGGTGACGATCAGCTCGTCGGCCTCGGTGGCGGCCCGCAGCTGCTCGAGCTGATCGGCGACCTGCACCGGCGAGCCGACGAACTGGGTCTCCAGCCGGTCAATGACCAGGGCCAGCTCCTCGTCGGTGAGCGGCTGGGCGTGAGCCTCGTCCGGCGTCGGGAACGGGACCGCCCCGGCCCCGCAGCGGATCGAGTGCACCCATCGGCCGTAGCCGGCGGCCAGCTCCCTCGCCTGCTCGGCCGTGTCGGCCACCACCACGTCGGCCGAGACGCTGACGTAGGGGCGGTCGAGCACCGACGAGGGGTGAAAGGCGGCCCGGTACCCGTCCACCGCCTCCAGCACGGTCGCCGGGCTGACGTGGTAGTTGGCCGCGAACCGCAGGCCCCGGTGGCCGGCGACGGTGGCGCTCTCCCCGCCACTGCTGCCGAGGATCCACAGCTCGAGGGCCGCCCCCTCGCCCGGCACGACGTGGGCGTCGGCCCCCTCCGGGCTGCGGTAGGTGCCGGCCAGGAGGGCGAGGACGTCGTCGACCTGCTCGGTGTAGTTCTGCGGCTTGGCCTCGGGCAGGGTGAGGAGCCGCTTCTGCATGGCGAACCGGGGCGAGCCGAGCAGCTTCTCCATGGAGAAGCGCTTGGGGATCTTGAGGCCGGTGGCGGCGTGGCGGATGCTGTCGGTGGTGGCGCCGGCGTTGCCGTTGCGGGCCGTCGTCGGGCTGGCGGACGGGGGCGGGGCGCCGGCTCCGACGAGCGCCGGGCTGCCCGGGGCGCCGCCACCACCGAGCGCCGCGCTGGCCGCCGGGTCGTCGACCGGGGGGCGAGGCATCGGCCGTCCGCTGCTGCGGCCGAGGCCGAGGTCGAGCCGGCCGGGGTAGACCTGGTCGAGCAGGCCGAACTCCTCGACCACCGAAAGGGCGGTGCGGTGGCCCATCTGGACCGCCCCCGAACCGAGCCGGATGCGGTCGGTGGCCCCCGCCAGCAAGGCGATGACGACCGCCGGCGAGGTGCCGGCCACGCCCGGGTTGAGATGGTGCTCGGCCACCCAGTAGCGGCGGTAGCCGAGCCGTTCGGCCTGCTGGGCCAGGTCGATGCTGTTGCGCAGGGCGTCGGCCGGGGTCGACCTGGAGGCCACCGGCACCAGGTCGAGCACGGCGAGCGGGGTGTTGGCCATCACGACGCCACCCGCTGGCGGGCCGGGCGGGCGTCGAGCGGGGCCAGTCCGAGGTGGTGCCGCAGGGTCGGGCCCTCGTACTCGGTGCGGTACGAGCCCCGCTCCTGCAGGAGCGGTACCACCCGGTCGACGAAGTCGTCGAGGCCGCCGGGCGTGATGTGGGGCACTAGCACGAACCCGTCGGAGGCGTCCTCCTGCACGTACCGGTCGAGGGTGTCGGCGATGGTGGTCGGCGAGCCGACGAAGCTCTGCCGGCCGGTGACCTCGATCATCAGCTCCCGCATCGACAGGCCGCCGGCCGCCTCGGCCCGGGCCCGCCACTCCCTGGCCGTGGCGAGGGGATCCCGGTACATGCGGACACTGGCCCGACCCTTGGAGATCAGGTCGTCGGTGACCAGCGGGTCGATGGCGGGCAGCGGGCCGTCGGGGTCGTAGGAGCTGAGGTCACGGTTCCAGACCTGCTCCACGAATTTGATGGCCGTCTGCCCGCTCACCTGCTGGCGCCGGACCTCCCGGGCCAGCTCCTCGGCGTCAGCGTCGGTGTCGGCCAGGACAAAGGTGGCCGCCGGCAGGATGACGAGCTGGTCCGGCGTCCGCCCGTAGCGGGCCATGCGGCCCTTGACGTCGGCGTAAAAGGCTTTGCCGTCGTCGAGGGTCCCGTGGCGGCTGAAAATGGCGTCGGCGCTGGAAGCGGCGAAATCCCGGCCCTCGTCGGAGTCACCGGCCTGGAGGATCACCGGCCGGCCCTGTGGGCTGCGGGGCACGTTGAACTGCCCGGCGATATCGAAGAACTCGTCGCGTATCTCGAAGCTGCCGGCGTCGGGCCGGGCCAGGTACCGGCCCGTGTCCGGATCGGCGACCACGTCCTCGCGGTGCCAGGAATCCCACAGCTCCCATGCCGCCCCCAGGAAGTGCTTGGCCCGCCCGTAGCGGTCGTCCTTGGGCAGGTAGCCGCCCCGGCGAAAATTCTCGCCGGTAAAGGCGTCCCACGAGGTGACGACGTTCCACGCCGCCCGACCGCCGGAGAGATGGTCGAGGGTGGCAAATTGGCGGGCCACCTCGTAAGGCTCGTTGAACGTAGAATTGATGGTGCCGGCCAGACCGAGCCGGTCGGTGACGGCAGCCAACGCGGCCAGCACGGTGAAGGTGTCGGGGCGGCCGACGACGTCGAGGTCGTAGATCTGGCCGCCCTGCTCCCGCAGCCGGAGCCCTTCGGCCAGGAAGAACAGGTCGAATTTTCCCCGCTCGGCGGTTTGGGCCAGGTGCACGAACGAGCTGAACTCGATGTGGCTGCCGGCGTTGGGGTCCGACCAGACGGTGGTGTTGTTGACGCCCGGGAAGTGGGCGGCCAGGTGGATCTGCTTTCGGGGTTCTGGCATAAAGGCGTCCCGTTTCAGGCGGCGTACCGGTTGGCCGGGCGGGGCAGGCCGAAGCGCTCCCGCAGGCTGCCGTGTCCGTAGGCTTGGGGAAATGAGGCTCGACGCTGGAGGATCGGGATGAGGTCCCGGGTCACCGCGTGGAGGTCGTGGGGGATGGTCGCCGGCCGGAGCCGGAAGCCGGACAGGCCGGCGTGCTGCCATTCGACCAGCAGGTCGGCCAATTCGGCTGGGGTGCCGGCGAACACGGGGGCGTCGCTCGAAAAGGTTTCGCCGGCCACCTCGTCGAGCCGCTCCTTGCGCGCCTCGGCCGCCGCCTCGGTGTCGTCGAGGAAGACGACCAGGTCGGCCAAGACGTGAATGGGTTCACTGTCGCGGCCGGCCGCATGGCGGGCCGCCTGGATGTCCTCGACGATGCGGGCCGCCTCGCCGGCGTCGGAAGGGGTGACGAAGGCCAGGTCGGTGGAGCGACCGACGAGCCGGTAGGCGGCCGGGCCGTGGGCCAGGGCGGCCACCAGGGGTTGGCCCTGCGGTGGGCGGGGCGTGATGGAAGGGCCCTTGACCGAGAACCACCGGCCCTGGAAGTCGATGTAGTGGAGCTTGTCGCGGTCGATGAACCGGCCCGTGGCCACGTCGCGTATCTCGGCGTCGTCCTCCCAGCTGTCCCACAGCCGGCGAACGACCTCCACGTAGTCGGCAGCCTCGTCCATAAGATCGCTGAGGATCGACACCACCGCCGGGTCCGGCCGGGAGCGAAAGTCGAGGTCGGCAGGGAGGCCGAGCTGGCGGCGGCCGAAGTGGGCGTTCTCCTGGGCCCGCCCCGATACCTGGACCCGGACTCCGGCTCGGCCGCCGCTCACGTAGTCGAGGGTGGCGATGGCCTTGGAGATGTGGAACGGCTCGGTGTGGGTCACCGTCACACTGGGCACCCACCCGAGCCCGCCCGTGAGGGGCGCCACCCGGGCCGCGATCGGCACCGCGTCGAGCCGCCCGCGGACCCGGTCGGTGCGACCGTCGGGCGCCCCGTAGCGATCCGACTGCAGGGCCAGGCCGTCCTCCACCGTGACCAGGTCGACGACGGCCCGGTCGGCCTCCCGGCCCAGATCGGCCCAGTACCCGGCGGTCAGGAGGGCGTCCGGGCGGGCGTCCGGCTCCCGCCACGCCGCCGGGTGCCAGCCGGCCCCGTCGAGGGCGAGGGCCAGATGGAGGGGCGGCAGGGAACTCATGCGCCCTTCTTGCCGGTGATTGTGATCATGCTGATCAACTTTACCCGCCCGAGGTCAGGCCGGGAGCTCCTCGAGCGCGGGGTAGTCGATGTAGCCCCGCTCACCGCCGCCGTAGTAGGTGGAGCGATCGGGCTCGTTGAACGGGCCGCCGGCGGCCAGCCGGGCCGGGAGGTCGGGATTGGCCAGGAACAGGCTGCCGAAGCTGATGAGGTCGGCCACCCCCTCGTCGATCGCCACCAGGTCGTCGGGGCCGGTCGGCCGGGGGCCGCTGGCCGGGTTGAGGATGAGCCGACCGGGCCAGGCCCGGCGCAGGCCGAGGGTGTGAGCCCGGTCGGTCTCGGCGACGTGCAGGTAGGCCAGGTCGAGAGGGACGACGGCGGCGACGAGCTCCCGGTACAGCTCGTCGTAGTCAGGCTCGGCGATGTCGTTGAAGGGGTTGGCCGGCGAGATCCGCAGCCCGACCCGGTCGGCACCGATGGCGGCGACGGCGGCCTCGGTGACCTCCACGGTGAGCCGGATGCGGCCGGTGATGTTGCCGCCCCAGCCGTCGGTGCGCTGGTTGGCGTTGGCCGAGAGGAACTGGTGGAGCAGGTAGCCGTTGGCCCCGTGGATCTCGACGCCGTCGAAGCCAGCGTCGACAGCCAGGCGGGCGGCGACGACGAAGTCGTCGATGGTGTCGGCGATCCCGGTCTCGTCGAGCTCGATCGGCGTGACCAGCTCCTGCATGCCGGCGGTGGTGTACACCTGCCCGGCGGCGGCGATGGCCGAGGGACCGACCGGCCACAGCCCGCTCGGCAGCAGGGTGGGATGGCCGATCCGCCCGCTGTGCATGAGCTGGGCGTAGATGGTCCCGCCGCGGGCGTGGACGGCGTCGGTCACCGCCCGCCATCCGTCGACCTGCTCGGGGGTGTGCAGCCCGGGCGTGGCCGGGTAGCCCTGGCCGACGGCCGAGGGCTGGATGCCCTCGGTGACGATCAGTCCGGCGCTGGCCCGCTGTGCGTAGTAGGTCGCCATGGCCGGGGTGGGAACACCGTCCGCCCCGGCCCGGTTGCGGGTCATCGGACCCATCACGATCCGGTTGGCCAGCCGGCGGCCGGCCAGCTCGATCGGGTCGAACGCTACGGACATGCGGGAGACCTCCCGGTAACTCGGAGCAGATAGATCAGCAATACCTGCCGAGTAGGCTAGCGGGCCGGCTCAACGTCGGCGCGCGTTCGACCGTCGGCGGCCGTCACCTGTGTCGAACCCGAACCCCCGACCCCGCCCGCTCGCCGTTCGGGGTCGGCCGGGTCAGTCCCCCGAGTCGGCCGGGTCAGTCCCCCGAGTCGAGGACCAGGCAGAACGGGTGGCCGACCGGGTCGAGGAACACCCGGAAGCTGGTCCCCGGCTGGTACTCGGCCTTGACCGCCCCGAGGCGGAGCACCTCGGCCTCGCCGGCGTCCAGGTCGGTGACGTTCACGTCGAGGTGGGCCTGCTGCGGGTGCTCGGCACCGGGCCACTCCGGCCTCCGGTAGTCCGGCACCCGCTGGAAGGCGAGGGCGATCGGGATGTCCGGGTCGTACACCTCGACCCACTCGTCGTCGGCGCCGGCGTCGTCATCCATCTCCCAGCCGGTGACCGCGGCATAAAAGACGGCCAGCGCGTGGGGATCGGGGCAATCGAGAGCGAAAACACTCAGTCGGCCGACAGCCATGGCCGGGAGTGTAGGCCGGTGCTCCGTTGAGCAGCCGGAGAAAGTCGCTGACCCGCATCAACTCCGAGGACGGCCCTCGCAGGCCCCGATGGAGCGCTTGGTCAGCTCCGCTTCCGGACGGTGCACGAATCCTGCTCGTTGGAGCGGCACTCGGCCCGATTCGCCCCGGTCAGGCCTAGGTTTCTGACGTGGCCGTCGTCTGTGTGGGGTGTCGGGCAGAGGTCTCGGAGTGGGCTGCCCGATGTCCGCATTGCCGGCGCAGCCTCGACGACGCCGAGCCCCTTCCGGTACCCGAACCGGTGGTGGCGCCGGCCGGTGAGCACGTGGAGCCGGCGACGCGTGTGCCTCCGGCGCCAGCGGCGCGCCGGATGGTGTCGGTCGCCGTTGCCGTTATCGCCGCCATCGTGGTTGCTGCGGGCGTGCTCCTCGTGGGTGGTGTCGGGAGGTCGGCGGCCCACGGGAGGGTGCGGGGCCTGCCCAACGCCCTGGCCTCGGAGCGACTGTTTTTCGCCGAAGCGGATCGCACCGGGCTGTATCAGGCCGACGGCGTTCGGCTCAGGACCTTTCCTTCCCTGGCCGGTACCGGCTACGTGGCACCGCTGGTTTCCGGCGACGGGCAGGTGTTCTACATCCACGACGGTCGCGCCTACCGGACGAGCGGTACGGGAGCGGCCACGCCGGTGAACCTCGGGAGCGTTCAGGTCCACGCCGCGGCCTCCAACCTCATTCCTACTCCCAACGGCGGCATCGGGATCGAGCTGGCTCCCATCGAAGGACCGGCCACGATCCGCCTTCTGAACGCCGACGGCGGACACGCGACCACTCCCCTCACCCGTCCGCTGCCGCCGGGGGCGCACGTGGCGGCCGAGGTGCCGAGCGGACTGCTGATCGAGACCCCCGGCAGCTTCTCGGATCCCATTGTGGCGATCAGTTCCCTGCGGCTCAGCCTTTTCGGGCCGCAACGAGACGTCTTCCTCGGGCTGGCCAGCGCGGTGATCGGCGTCCATGGCGACGCCGTGGCCTGGACCAGTTGCCCCGCCCCGCGGTCGCCCAACTGTGCACTGCACGTGATGGACACGTCGAGCGGCGAGGCCCGCATCATCCCGTCTCCGGCCCGGTACAACGGTTTCGCCCAAATCGGCGGAGGCTTTTCCCCGAACGGCAGGATGCTCGCGGCCTTCGTGCCCTCACGGCTGCCGGGAGGGGCAGTGGAGCTCCACCTGGTCGTCGAGGACCTTGCCACCCGGGCCGTCTCCGTCGTCGAGCCGGCGATTCCCAGTGATGTTCTCTCAGGTGGAGTTGCCACCTGGAGCGCCGATGGCCACTGGCTCTATTTCGGTGGCGTCACCGGCCGGCTTCACGCCCGGGAGATCGGCCCAAGCGGCCCACGCGGGCACTCGTGGGCCCTGCCGCTCCCGACCTCCGTGGCCGTGGTGGGGGACTGAGCTCAGCGGCTCTTGCTGGCCGGGACTGCGGCGTTGAGCCGGAGGACCAGAGACCGTCTACGGTCTCCTCGGTGAGTACCTGGCCCACGCCGAGTTGTTGGACGGCCTGCGGATCGACGTACTGCATATCGCAACCGACGTCTCTGCCTTTGGTGCGCCCGTGAGCGACCTCGACATCGGGATTTGCTGGGACCTCGGCGACGTGATCTTCACCGAGGCGACCGAGTACAAGACGGCCGACGGCGTGACCCTCGAGGTCGACCTGGTCCCGGGCGTCGGAGAACTCCTCCTCTCCCTGGCCGAGCAGGGGGTTCCGATGGCCGTCGTCTCCGACACCCGCATCGGCGCCTGCCGAAACGTCCTCGACCCCCACGGCCTCCAGGACTGTTTCCGCCACCACAGCATCTCCGAGGCCCTCGGGGTGGAGAAGCCGCACCCCCGCATGTTCCACGCTGCGGCCGAGGGGCTGGGGCTCCCGCCGGCCCGCCTCGCCATGGTCGGCAACCACTACCACCGCGACATCGAGGGCGCCCACGAAGTCGGGATGACGCCCATCTGGTTTCACTGGAACGATCGGTACCCGTCCCCGCCGGCGACACCGGCCGCCCGCTACGAGGCTGCCGACGCAACCAGCCTCGGCGCCGCCATCCGGTCCTGGGCCGCGTCCCTCGGCCGTCCCCTGCCTACTTCTTGACCGCTCCGGTGCGGCCGTCGTCGACCGCATTGGTCCCGCTTGGTACCGTCCGTCCGCCTCGTAAAGAGGACCGCCGCCAGCGGGCCCCAGCTTAGGATCCGCGCCCATGATCTATCAGGATCCGCTCGCCTATCTGCTCGGCCTCGAGGGTTTGGCTCTGCTCGACGGTTGGGCCGGCGACCACGACCGCGCTTTTACCGAGGCTCGCCTGGCTGAGATCCGGCGACTCCTGGATGACGAGCAGCTGCGGGACCAGGGTGTGCTGGCCGAGCGGGTGAGCAGTCCGGTCGCCTATGCGTACCAAGCGGCTGGATATGACGCCAACGCCGGGGGCGGGCTCTTTCTCATCGACGAGCCGGTGATAGCCCAATGCCTCGACGGCCGGCCACCAGGTGTGGCCCTCGATGCCGCCTGCGGGACGGGTCGCTTCGCCCAGTTGCTTTCCCAGCGCGGGCACCAGGTTTTCGGAGTGGACAGCTCCCCGGACATGCTGGCCCACGCCCGCCGGCGGGTACCCGACGGCGACTTCCGTCTCGGCGGTCTCGACCAGCTGCCCCTGCCGGACGATTCCGTCGACATCGTCGTCTGCGGGCTGGCCCTGGTGCACGTCGCTGACCTCGAGCCCGTGCTGGGCGAGATGGCCCGGGTGCTGCGCCCCGGCGGCGATCTCCTCATCTCCGATGTGCACCACGAGCTCGTCTCCCGCGGTTCGGTCATCAAAGCACGCGGGCCGGGCAACGAGGCCTACATCGTGGAGACGCATCGGCATTCCCTGGGCGAGTATCTTCGGGCCGCGCTCGGCGCCGGACTGGAGGTGCGGCGGTGCGAGGAGCCGATCCCGGCCCGAGCCGAGCCGCTAGGGCCGGCGCCCGAACCCCCGACCGAGATCGGCGGGTGGGAATCGTGGCCCTGGTCGCTGATGGACTACCTCCGGCCGGTGGCCCAAGCCACTGGTAGGCATCCGGCTCTCGTAATTTGGCACTTCCAGCTACCTGATGCCGTAAAGTGATCGGCGTGTTGCGCCACCTCGCACCTGTTACCACGACGCCGGGCTCGCCCGGCGCGTCGGGGTAGCGGCAGCACTACCCCTTTCCGCCCCGGGCCGACGGCCCCGGGGCGTGCATGGCTCTCCTCGTGGTCGCCGGCGTCCGGCTGAC
>Ga0209061_1002748_pt1 | contig 20999 bp, 9 predicted proteins | sample Coa_R1_10_FD_187157 | JGI IMG/M metagenome (GOLD analysis project Ga0209061, IMG submission 187157) | Surface soil microbial communities from Centralia Pennsylvania, which are recovering from an underground coalmine fire - Coalmine... | ecosystem: Environmental > Terrestrial > Soil > Unclassified...
GGGCGATCCCTCGTTCAAGGTACGCGCCAGGATTTTCGCGATGCGCCACCAGATGGATGGACGCGCATCACTGTGGTGCAAAGCTCCGCCCGGTGCGCAGGAGGTGCTGGTTCACGCTCATCCCGAGCGCTTCTTTGTGCCGCCGTATGTTGGTCATCACGGCTGGGTCGGAACCTGGCTCGATGGCACGCTCGATTGGGAGGAGCTGGCGGATTTGATACGCGAGAGCTACACCATGACTGCGCCGAAACGCCTGCGCGCCCTCCTGAATACACCTTGAGCGCAAAGCCTGATCGTCTCTGTCCTTCCATCTCAAGCGAAACAGCACATGACATTCACTCCTGGAGCTTTCAAGCTCCTGCCGATATTAACGCCGGTGGACAAACGCCGGTCTCTCATAGCGCCGACGATGCACTGCGCCGGCCCCTTTTGACCATGAAAAACACCTTGTTTTTTCAGCTATCAAGAGCGCAAGAATTGGCTCAGCGGGCTTACCAGGTGGTGTCAAAGGGAAGCGAAGCGGCCTTGATACCACCTGGTAAGTCTGCTACACTCGCCCACGCTCTTGATGCTAAATTGACCACGAAACCGGCGATTTTTGGTCAAAAATGAACCGGCGCTGACATCAGATCGACTCGCTCGCAGTACCTGATGGGGACCACCGCAGTGGCAAATCAGGGTTGCAGGGGTCCCTGCAAGGCTTTGCAACTGACCAGCCCTACAGAGAGCGGCACGTTGTAAATACAAGATGGGGTTCTGCTCCAGTGACTAGCCTCGTTTCGCCTCTTGCATTCTCAAATGGACCTCATGGGTAGTGCCAGAGCAGCGAGCCAGTGGGTGCAGCCAGTGCCTCCAGTTCGGTGTGGCCGGGATCGGTTCGGAACAAGCAGTACAGGGTCTGGCCTGCCGCGACAATGGTGCTCACCGCGGGCAGTTGCCGATGCCAGCGGACATGGCCGGTGGTCATTTGAGACGCAGTCAGGGTGTAGTCGGTGGATTGAAGGAAGATCAGTCCTGAAAGGGTCGTGGCACTGAGAAAAGAGAGCGCTGGTGGTTTGGAACCACTGCTGGCTGGGGTGGGCGCGGGCCGTGGCCATTGCAGGAAGAGCACGCCCAGCAAGATCAGGAGTAGGAGGACGAAGAGGCCAGGGCGTATTCGGGGCGTGGCCTGGCTTGTGCGGACCAGATCGGCGATGCGTGTAGCCTGCCTGGACTGAGGCGAGCGAGAGTGATCGAGATCGACGATGTGAACGCCATCATCGTCCGCGAGATTGGGAGGGTGTTGATCGGGATCGTTCATCGTGTGCTTTCCTCCAAGGAGTGCCTGCGATGCGCGAACGCAATTGACAACTCCCGCAGGAAGTATACCAGATGGAGAGCGCTTTTCCCAGGCACATTCGTCCCAGTGCTCATGATTGGGGGCAGTTACCAAAAGCCCTGTGGCTGGCCTGGCAACTTCACTCTCATTCTATGGTTTCTTATGAGGTGCGTGTGCAACCTCTGGGGTAGGTTGTCTTTTCAAAAGCAGAGGATGTAGCTGTAGGCAATTCTAAATGCAAATCCTCTCCTCCCTACTTCAAGCATCTGAGCAGCTGCCTTCCATTGCTGAGTATTCCCCGATGGGAAACGTACTTAAATCGCTTCCTACCTTACATCCGAGCTTTACCTCCAGCATATCCGTATAGTCGATACGCTACTACTGAGTATTCCCATCCAGGGAAAACTGGAACAAGAGATGAAGGAGACCCTTGCTGTTTGAAAAGAAACGCGCTTTACTTTCTCTAAAGGAATCTATTTTTAATTGAGAAAATGAGAAGAGACGTACGGAAATGTCGTTCGCACCTATAGAAATTTTTTATTCGTTTGCCGAGGCGGATGCTCCACTGCTTGAGCAACTGGAACACCATTTGATTCTCTTGCGACGGAGGGGGATGATCGCTCCCTGGCACAAGCACGAGATTCATGCCGGAAGTGATCGGCAAGGAGAGTTGGACACCCACCTGAATACCGCGTCCCTGATCTTATTGCTCATCAGTCCGGACTTCTTTGCCTCGGATTACTGCTACGAAATAGAAATGCAACAGGCTTTGCAGCGGCATGAATCGGGCCAGGCGCGAGTGGTTCCCATTCTTCTTCGTCCTGTTGACTGGCAATCTGCTCCCTTTGCGCATCTACAGGCGCTTCCGACCACAGGCCAGGCGATCACCGTTTGGAATAATCAGGATGAAGCATGGGTCAACGTGGCACAAGGGATTCGCAAAACGCTTGAGGCACTCTTGAACAACGAACGGAAGAACGACTCTGTTTCGGTCCAGAAAAAGCCCGCGCGTCCAGCACCCTTTCCTCTGGTATGGAATGTTCCCTATCGCTACTCCTTCTTCTTTACCGGGCGAGAGCATGTGGTAGAACACCTCTTTGCCACTTTCACCTCTGAGCACCATTCTGGCACGGTCCCTGTCCAGGCCCTCAGCGGCCTTGGAGGACTGGGGAAAACGCAGGCTGCTGTCGAATATGCCTACCGGATACTTTCTCTGTGATTTATAGAGTAGCCCTAGATTGTTGAGGCTAGTTGCTGTGTCGGGATGGGTAGATCCCAACGTTTGTTCTCGGATCGTCAAAACCCGCTTTAATAATGGCTCCGTTTCCACATATTTTCCTTGCGTTCGGTAGAGTAGCGCCAGGTTATTGAGAGTGATTGCTGTGGTGGGATGCCTGGCTCCCAACGTTTTTTCGCGGATGGCCAGCGCCTGCTGGTACAACGTCTCTGCCTCTCTATACCGTGCGCGCCGATCCAGGTAGTGTCCTGCATTGTTGAGCAGCAGGGAAGCTTTGGGTGTTGTAATTGATAATTGTTCAATCCAGGTGGCGCAGGCGAGCATATGAGGTAGCAAGCGTTCAATCGTTGGCCAGTTGGCGAAATTCGGGCCTGGATATGCAGCCCCCACAGCGTTAACGGCACGTTGCATCCACTGCTGTTGCGTTTCTGTGGCCTTCTTTTTGCGCAGAAAAGTACGAAGTGAGTGCCGCTTGCGCATAGGCAGTGTGTCGCGCAAAACGGCTTGAACAAGGCGATGCATGGTGAGTGTGCGCTCATCCGCTCCCCGCTGGAGCAGCGAAAACCGCAGGACCTCTTTACAGACCTGATCGAATTGCAGCGGATGGGTGACCACAGGAGCAAGGACAGGGCCAAGATGAGCCGCGCCTGATGTCAAAAGCTCTTCTGGAATGGCATCGGGAGCCAGGAAGGCACAGAAATTCAACAGTTCTGATGCTGCAGGATTGGCTTGCCTGACCTTCTCAAAGGAGAGCGACCAGGTGGTGGCCACGCAACCAACGCAGAACTGCTTCGACGATGAGATTCTGATCCTGCTCAGTGCGTTCTAGCAGTTTAAGGAGAGAAGCCAGTTCCACAAAACCTGCGATAAGCGTGGTGGCAGAATCCGCGCCGACCCAAAACACCGCGTCATACTCTTCACGATAGCGGTGGGCATATTCGAGTGCAGTCTGCGTCTTCCCGACTCCTCATTTTATTCGATAGCGACGGGCGATTTAATATGTAATATCATGTACTCTTCTTTCACTCGGCAGGGCGAGAAGATCATCATCACATTATCAAATGCTGTAAATTCTTGCTCAAAACAAGGCCGGCTCTGGCCTTTACTAGCCTGTTTATTTCAGTGCATAGCTTCAAAGAAGTCCTGCCACGCAAGCTGTAAATTCATCGGGTCCTAATACTTCTTCTGGAATCCGCCTACCTGCCCGGATGATTGTCAGGCATGCCGAGCGAACGTCCTCTGGCAGCCAGGAAGTCAGTTCTTCATCACCAGGATCGCTCCGTCGCTCTTTCTCTTCATATTCAATTCCTTCGGGATAACCGAACTGCTTAATTGATCGTAGCATAGCTTGATGCAAGCCTCGCGCCGGTACGAGAGGCGGCAGGCCCTCCGTTCTGGCTAATCGAGCGCTGGCCGAGGCAATGCGCAAGCCAGGTCGGTCTATATCTCCTACATACTCAATTCGTTCAATGTTGTGTTTGCTCAGTTTGAGATGGAGAATAGATTTCTCAAAGACTGCACCAGCTCCGTAGCCGAGCAATCCATACGGCGGCTTAGGAAGTTGTAAGAGAACCTCATATGCTGTTCTAAATACACTCGCGTTTTCAAAAACGAGCGCCACCGGTTGTTCACTAATGCACTCTAACGCGAGGGGAGGAACATCGGGAATACATCCAAGAAATTCGAGGCTGAGCCTTCCCGGCTTGAAGAGCACTGTGCGAGCGAACTCTCCCAGGCGTTTCTCGTTTCCTGTGAGTTGAAGTGAACGGTATTTGAGTGGAGCCCGTTTCTGGAACATTCCTCGCACAAAAGCCTCCTGCACAGATTTGAGGAAAGTCTCCTGGTCCGGGGAGAGCGTTTCCAGGTCGGCAATCCAGGACAAGTGAGGATGCCAGGGAAAAGTACGCCAACTCGTTTTTTCCCGTGTTGACGGCGCTATAATTTTCTGCACCGAAGTGGGTAAAGGTGGTGAGAGGCCACGATCCCAGCGTTTCCCGTGGGCAGGAGGAAGACGGATAATTCCCTGCTGTTCAGCTTCATACAGCGCCGCAAGCAACCAGCGACGGCTCTCTGTGATTCCTGATCGATGGGGGAAAGCTTGGCTGAAAAGAGCCCACAATGTAGCAAGCGAAAGGCGTGATTCTTTCCTCTCCGCAAGAAGATTTAGAAAAGCCTGCACACGCTCCGGGTCTCGGTCCACAACTGCATTCTCTTCGTCAGTTCTTTTCATGCCTGGAATCTCGCATCCTTATCGTGATCAGTGGGTTCTACAGAATGGACAAGGCGGAGTGATTGAAGGGTTTGCTCGGAAGTATCCAGTTCCATCAAACGTTCCCCACTTTTCGCATCCCGCCGGTCATTACGCACGCGTATAATATTTGGGAACATACGAATCGCGTCAAAATCTTTGACGGCGGTCGTATAGATAAGCTGTATACGACGGACCTGTGCTACCTCGCGCTGCAATTCTAGCAGCATGGGATGAGAGGCGGCCCCTATGGGATTATCGAGAATGAGGCTGCTCGTTGCTCCAATGTGCTGGGCGCGTTCAAAGGCTCGGAGTTGAACGAGCGTGCAATAAAGCAGAACAGTGCTGGTCAGACGTTCTCCGCCGCTCTCTTTGGCCATTTTTGCAATCGGCACATATCGTTGTGCCGCATGGGGATCTGGGAAAAGCACATCAACGTTGATCGGGCTTGCTAAACGACGCACGGCCTGTTGAAGTAACTCAAGTCCGCCTGGTACTTTGCCCTCGCGAATAATACGTTCCAGCAAGGCTTCTACCCGTTCGCGCCGTTCATCAGGGGGTGGTTCTTTAAAAGAAATTTTCAGAAAAGGCCGCTGTTCAAAAAGGGAGAGCTTCTCCGGCAGTTTCGATCGGGTCATCGCACTCTTGAGAAGCGCCAGCCCCTTATCAGCCAGATCCAGAAGGTGCTGCACAATGAGTTCCCGATGCTGCTGGACCTCAGCCCGATCTGTTTCGATTTGCTCTTTGCGGGTTGTCAGATGTCCGAGAAGATAGTCGCAAAGACGTTCGTAGTCCTCTTCTCGATAATCGAGAAATTTTCGAGTCAATGTCACTTTGGGATAAGTAGTCAGGGTTCGATTCAATTCACTTCTCATGTGCCCCGTTATATCCTTGGAGCGAGTATCCAGAGCCTGTTCCTCTCTCTGAGCATCATTGAGGGCTTGCCCAATGAGCAGGAGTGCCGAATCGATCTCTTCATCCTGGAAAATCGCGGATCGTTCTTGCTCACCCTCGCGAGTAAATCCAGAAGCGGCTTCAAGCAGGGTACTATAACTTTCCAGGAGAGTTTGGATTTGTCTCTGTTCCTGTTCAAAACGTTGTTTCTGCCCCTTTAAGTTCTGAACCCGTTCGGTGGCTTCACGCTCGCTATTCTCTTGGGCATGAGCAAGTTCGTTAAAAGATTCTGCCTGTCGTTCAGCTTCCTCTACTCTATGTTTACACTCCTCCTCATTCAGTAAAATATCGTTTTCATACTCTAATTCTGGAATATCTGCCTGTTGGCATTTCAGCCTTGTGTCACTCAGAACTTGCTTCATCTTCTCTAATTCCTGCTGCTTGTCCTCCACGTTTCTTTTCATCTTGGTACTAGTCTGCACAGCCATACGATACTGCTGTGCAATATCTTCATCATCCATCTCGTCTCTGAGCACAGCACGTACGGCAGCTTCATCCGCTGGCTTTTTCAGGCGTTTGTGAAATGTTTGGAGCGCAGTTTTTTCATCTTTCCGGGCGATTTCTAGTTTAACATCGATCTCACCTTTGCCGATACGTTGCTCATATTGCGCTATGAGAAGAAGGTATTCCTCCCTGAGTGCAGGGATATCTCCGGCCTGTGGAAAATGAGAGGTATCCTCCAGATAGTGCATCTCAGAACGCTCGTGATCTTGAATGCTCGCTTCCTTGATTCTCAGCTTGACTTGCTCACGCTGGCTTTGTTCCTGAATTTCGTCGTCATTTGCTTGAGTATACAAATGCTCAGCTTTTTGGGTCCGATCCGCAATTTCTCCACGTATACGCAGAGCTTCCTGTTCAAGTGCTTCTGGGTCCTCGGTAAGAATTGGTTTATGCAGATCTAATCGGTCTAAGTACTGGCTTATCCTGATGAGCTCTTCCCCATCCTTTGCTTGCTGCTTTTTTAGAGCGCTCAACTGCTGATTGTGCTCATCCAACTGGTGCCGATACTCTTCAAGTTGAGCCTGATATGCTTGTTGCTGCGCGGCAACTTCAGCGCTTTTGGTGCGCTGCGTTTGCCACCACTCGGAAGAATACTCGCGTAACCATTGCTCTAGGCGCCCAAGAATCTGGCGAAGTGCGTCTCGTTCTTGCAGGTATATCATGAGGTCACGTTGATTTGCCTCGTGTTGTGTTTCTCGCTCAAGTAATTCCCGTTCTCCCGCGTCTCGATCAAAATAAGCATCGCTAGATGGGCCAATTATACAGAGAGGAGTAGAAGACGTATCTAACGCTGTTTGTTGTGAGAGAATAATAACCGGAGTATCAAGAGAAAGAGAAGCTGTTTGCAGAAGTTCTTCCGCCTGCTGGTAATGGGCATCACGGACAACAACGCCGAAAGCAAGCTCTGGCATATGCCGCAAATGCGTTCGCACCTCGCTCTTTTCCACTGTCGCGGTCAGATATTCCCAACCAGACCAGGCAGTGAGCTGGTAATCCTTTAAGAAAGCCAGAACACGCGCAACGTCTGGTGAAGGTGGCAGCAGATGATATTCACTGAGATATCTGGTAACTGCTTCGTGTTCGGCGAGGGTTACCTTCACCCGGGCGAGACGGTCCTCGATAGCTCGTTCGGTATGCCGCAGTTGATCCACTGCATTTTGATCGAGGCGTTCGACATCTACCTCATCTACTTCGAGGTAGTGCCGCAAAGATTGATCTTCTGTAAGCAAGCGTCTATGGCGCTCTGCTTGCTCGAATAGTCTGTCCAGATCCCTTTGATCTCTATCCAGTTCTGCTGCCTCACGGGTACATTTCTGTTCGGATTGTTGAATCTGTTCCAGTATCTGCCGAATCTCATCCTCTTTCGCCTGAAGGAGCTGCTGGCGCTCCTTGAGACGAAGCTGCTCCTGTTCCAGACGCTCGTTGGCGCATTGCCATGTTTCCCCAGGAAGCAGGGTGCCATTCTTCTCGAGTCGCGAACGGCTCTCGTGTAACGTTTTTAAGCGGGTATTTATCTGTTCCACTTTAACTTGCAAGAGCGACGCCTGGGTTTCCAGATCTCTCGCCTGCTCGCGTGCTGCGCGAGCCTGATATCGCAGTTCCGCAGCTTTGGTATCGCAATCGTGCTCTTCGGCACGCAGCTGATCAATTTTTGCATCAAGCGCCGATGCATATCGCCGAGCGCTCTGCTGAAGCTGTTGGAGAAGAGGGGCATGCTCTTGCTGTAAAAGCGTTTGCTGCTGTGTATAGAATGTGATCTGAGCAGCGGCGCGGTTCGCCTTGCGTAATGGTTCGGCGGCATACCAGATATTCTCCATGCGCAGGGCTTGCTGATACTCAACGTGTAGTTCTTGCTCTTCGCGTTGCAGGCGCTCAACACTTTTCCGAGCAGCGGCGTAGCGGAGCAAGGTTGCCTGCCGTCGTTGAGCTGCTGCCTCTCTTCTCCAGCGCAGGGCTTCGTTGTGGGCCATCTCTTGTTGCTGGCCGGTGCGAAGAAGATCTTCTTCGAGCGTCGCTACCCTTCTGGAAAGATGGGTTGCTACCTGCCCAAGCTGTTGTCGGTTCTGTTGTACCAGAAGATAGAGTTGCTCACGCTTCCTGACGAGATCGCGTAATGGGGTTAGTTGCTGGATAAGGTTAGAGACAAGATGATATTCCGGTTCTAATTGCTCCGATTGCCTGCGCAGAGCTTCTCTGAACTTCTCTATCGTCTGGGCCGTTGTGTTGCTCAATTGAGTGTTTCCCATAAGCTCAAGAAAGAAATCAACAAACTGGTCGGATTCACGGAACTTGAACAACGCCTCTGCTTCTGCTTCGTGACGATTCATGAGGATCTGATATCCAAAGAGTTCTGGGTCAATACCGGCCTGTTCAAGCAACTCGCGCCAGGTACTCAGTTGTTCCGTTTCGTTGATGTGGGCCTGAGGGTAAGCATTGCTGAGATCCTGCCACTCCTGTCTGAAACTTGCGAGTGTGCGACGCTCTCTGCGAGCTGACTGGAAGACATACAAAGGAAGATGATCCAGGGTAAGCCGCGGCTCCTGTGGGAGGACACGTGTGACAAAGAAAAAATGGCGCAGTCTGGTATTCTCGGATATGTTCAATGAAGAGCGCCATTCACAGAAAACACCTGTGAGGAAGCGATCTGATTGCGGAAAAAGCTGGCGCGGATCGCTATCGAGCTGCCATTCTGCAACCAGGACACTCCGGTCGTGTGATTGAACATATTCTTCAATGCGTCTGTTATCGGGCATTTTTTTCTCAGGACAGAGAAGCCAGAGAAGGAGTGAGACGAGCATCGTTTTGCCGCCGCCATTCCGTAACCAGATCGTGCTATGTGTAGGCTGTCCCTCAGCATCATGCAGCGAAAGAATCAAATCATCAATGCGGGCATGAACGTGGCCGATATTACACAGACGAACACGACAAAGCTGAGGCATTCAGATATCCTTTCCCTCAAGTAACGCGCGAACAATCTCATACATACGAGAGGCACTCCATTCTTGCACCATTACCTGGTAGCGCCAGGTTGGTCGATAGGCTCTGCGTTGACGGCGTGTCTCCTCGATGAAGCATCCCTGATGCTGAAGGAATTCGAGTCCACGCTCAATAAAACGTGTTGTTGTTGCAGGGCTTGCTCTCGTGCCACTGGTCGTTTTTGCTGATGCCTTGTCATGATAGACACGCCATGCCTCGTACAAGCCGGTAGTCTGTGCTTCGAGGGATGGGTCAGGCTGACCAGATGAGGTTTCTTCCAGACGAGCACAGATATCGCGTAAGGTAGCCTCCACTTCTTCTGCAGTAATTGCTGGTCGTGCAATGGTAGGGTCCTCTTCCAGATCCTGGGCACGCGGAAAAACAGTTGCGGCAATTGCGATCTGGACAAGTCCTTCCAGCAAACGATCGTCTGCGCTGGTTGAAGATCGATAGTCAGTAGCGGTCATGGTAAAGACGGAATCTCCTGTCGCTGCCAATACCATCCCTAATGAACTGACCTCTACCACTTGCAAGCCAAGTCCTTCCGCAATGGCACATACTATCTCCCGGAAGGGAAGTGAATCGAGGTAGCGCTCAAGCAGCTGGCGATATTCGACATCAGTGGTGGGGCGAGCGCGAGGGCGCAAGGCCCATTGTAACAGGCACCCGGCTGCGGAAAGATCCTGGAGGTTATACATGAGAGTCCTCCTGTGGGCACAAGAGCGGGTTATCCCCAGTTAAATGGCCAAGCGAGAATTGTTCGCCATCCGTTTTAAAAACGTCGAAAGTGTACTCGTTTTTCTCTTCGGGGTCAAATTGGCGGAGCACCAGGAATGCTAGTAACTCCACGGTTTGCTGTGCTTCGTCAGCATGGAGCGCTCTTTGGAGCAGTTCATGAAGCCGCACAGGTTTTTCTATCGCTTGGAGATAGGTTTTTGCTCGGTGAGTGTGCTCGGGTGAGTAATACGGCTGATCATTGCTGACTGAGACAAGTTCGCGTGGTTCCTCAGGAACACTATCCGGGCGAGGCTCCCGCCGAGGTTGCAGCTGGCGCTGGATGGCGTGAGCAAGTGAAAAAACTCGCGGGATACGAACGCCCAGGCAGAAGGGAAGCATATCTACAATCGCATGTTCGGCTAATACACGTGGCGCTTGAAGCAGGGGTTCGAGAACATCAGAGAGCAGGTGTGGAAGAGAGGTTTGCATGAGTAGAGTAAATGCTTGTCGCTCTTGCTCATCAAGAAAGGTCAAACGCGCTCTGAGGAGATGTTGTTGCAGTTCCATATGACGCTGGCGACAATCCTCAACGAGGGCAATAATTTCCGCCAGATGGCCAATCTCTTCGCTTTCCAAAGAAAGCGCCTCGCGTCGCTCACGAGCAGATCGAGCAATATTTTGTTCGACTTTGCATCGGAGTTTGAGATGCTCAATCGACTCAGAGAGAACATGAGGAACGTCCTTGCTCCAGTCAACACGGCTGAGATCGCGTCGTGTATCGATGAGGATACGCTCAATTTTTTCCTTGAGGCGCATGGAGTGAAAACGCGCCTGGCGGGCTGAATTGACTGCTTCGTGTAGCCGCCCTCGCGCAAGTTGCGATTGAACAATGGCTTCAGCTGCCGCTTGCGCATCTTCAATGTCAGTAGAGAGCGCATTCAGGAGCAGATTGGTCAATTCATTTGAAAGGCGTAAAATGATTCGGCCATCAGTGTGATAGCGCTCTTCAATCAGGCGAACTGATAAAACGCGCTCGACCACCTGATTCTTATCGAAGTCAGTATACGTAATTTTAAAGGGACGCTGGCCATCTTCATCATTCCGGAGCACCGCGAGAACGCGCTCAGCCATCTGGAGTTCTCGTGTTCTGTTCACCTCAAGCCCGGCAGCTTGATCCATTGCCTCCAGGAGCGGGAGCAGAATTTGCAGCGCCGTATTATGATCTATTTCCTGTTCTAACCCCGTGTGCTCAATGATGGAGTCAAAGAGTTTGAGCGCCAGCGAAAGAGAATCATAGTGTCGCAATTCCGCCGCTCGATGTTCATCCCGTAATGTCAGTTTCAGCAAGGGTTCAGCATATAACAAGACGCGTAGTTGGTGCGTTAAGAAATCGTTCCAAAGATCAGCAGGGGTATGTGAATACATCCGCTTGTTCCCATCACTCATTGCTGATACGTTCTCCTTTCGCTCCTTCTCTCACCAGACAACACCGCTCTGGCTATTTTCCCGCGAGCAACATGTTAATAATATTAAACTCTTGTGAGGTGAATAAATATTTTTCGGTAAAAATCTTCTGGCGCGTTTCTCCTAGCTGAAAACTGCGAAAAAGGAGAAAAGGAAATTCTTTATACGTGTTTCCAATAGGCAAGAAACCATCTGCGGGATACAGAGTGACAATGGAGCGACGCAGCAGTTCACGGAATGACTCATCGGTCTGTTCTTCCGCATCAGCTTCTGTCTCGAAATATTCACGTAACGTCTGAGCAGCCAGGAGGGCAAACAATGGAATGGCATAATGGAGATCTGCCTGGCTGCTCTCTTGCTCATAATATGCAGATCGGGTTGGAGCCAGCTTTTGCAACTCGCGCAAGAATAAAATTGCATCGCCCAGGGAGGAGCGCAGGCTGGCGGGGTAATCCCTATCTCTGCTGATGATATCCATACAAGCGAGCAGATCAGGAAGTTCTGAAGGACGAGGACGTTTCAGGACCTCAGTCAATGATGAACGATACAGTTCGCACATCGACTTATCGGCGACGGGCACGATCAAGAGGCTGCCAACAAGATAGGCCGGTTCTAAGATGGGAAGTTTGAGCAAGTGGTCAAAGCCCTGCTCAGCAGCGTGCGCAAAGTCAAGCGCGAAGGTGGAACGCTGCTCCAGGTAGGAGTTTGGTTTCTGACGATACACAGTTGGGGTTTCATTAGTAGATATGAGCTGAATATGACTCCGCGCTAGCAATGCGCGCAAACTGCCACGGATAAAGGTGAGCATTTTCTTATCGCTCCATGAGTGATATCCGGCCTTTTGTAATTCAGCCAGCAGATCACTCAAGCGCTTAGAGAATGTTTCATCTGCCGCATAAACCGATTTGCCTCCAATCGGAATCATACGGAAGTGTTGCAGCCCCAGTTGACCACTCCCTGCGATACGGGTCAAGATAGCAGTTTTGAGAATCAGAAGCACATTGAGCAGGTTCAGTAACTGTTCTTTGAGAAAGAGCTCGCGGCTGGTATGTTCCAAATAGAGGAGTGGATTTGCGAGGTAAAACGTCAAAGACTTCTCGTCCTGATCGAAATTTCCCCCACGCCCACGATAGATAACCTGGAGAATCTCCATAAGATTTTGTTCAATAGCAAAGTGCGGAATATCGACCAGGATATGCCTGGCTCGTTTGAAAGAGAGACCGCGGCTGGCCGAGGCTGTCATAAAAACGACTTGCACATCATCCTGTGTCTTCTGAATTTCTGCTTTTTGTTTCTCGGAAATATTCGCGTGAATCTCGTGATAATCTTCACCACGCACAAATTTGCGCCCTTTTCCAATCGCGCTAATCAGTTCATTTAAGCGCGCTTTATCTTGAATATAAACTAATGTCTGGGCATCTGGGTCCTCATCCATCCACTGCAAAATATCATTTACCAGTACATTTCGCTGGTTGTTACGTAAAACCGCTGAACGCTCCAGATACTGTTCTTCTTCATACTGAAAGGTATCGGTTAATATGCGATAATCGATGTGTAAAGCGCTAGCAGGGTAGGCATTGGCGTTAATCACTGCTCCCGAACAATACTTGAAACGGATACGGTCATACGTCAGAGGGGGAGTCGCCTGAGCGGCATCAACATGGCGAAAATAGATCTTGTGAGGCTCGTAGCCAGTGCGCGAGAGATGCGATTGAATTACACCGATATCTACAATCGAGGCATCGGCCACGATGATTTTTGTTTTCATTCCATAGTCAGCCAGTTTGTAATCGTGGACGAAGCGATGAATCCCTTCCAAAAATTCTGCTCCCCCTTCATCCCCAGTAATTTCATCGATCATCACGTAGAAGTAGGGAAAACGCTGGGCAAGCTGGCGCATCTTCTCTGGAATGATTTTATTGTGCGCGATGGCAGATTGAAAAATGCTCTTTAAGTGGCGGAGCGTACTTTCTCCTCTCCCGGTCCGTTTGAAGGATTGAATAGCCACTGTTGCAACAATAGAAAGCGGACGAGGGGTAGCCGGATCAGCGGTACGTGCAGCGGGAAAGGTATCGGTAAGAGCGGTAGAAAGCGCGTCACAAAGGCTTTTGAGCACTCCGCTCACCCGTTCTCCTTTATCAATTAAGAGATTCTCCTGAATCTCTTCCAGAGCGCGCAGAGAGTTACTTCTTGCCTCCTCTTCTTCATTGGCTGGGCGAAAAGAGACGCCATTTTGCTCAAATATCCCCTCACAGAGCGCAGAAGAATACAAAACGGTAGGGCGGCCATGGTTCGCTCGCATGGCAAGCGAATTGGTGGTCAAACCAAAGAAATTCGCACAAGCCGGCTCTTCCAGGAACTTTTTGAGAATATCCAGGTTGACCTGTTTACGAGGGCTGACATAGAGCAGCAGAAAGCCTTCGCCTTGCTTCGCACGCTCGCGTAAAAACTCGGCGAGCGCGCTTGTTTTCCCAATGCCGGGATGGCCGGTTAGAAAGAGATACAGATCAGATGAGCCTAGCTCCTGGCAGACCAGGGCGCGATGGATGTCACGCAATGATTTGCCCTTATATGCTGTGAGAGGTAAACGCTCTCTAATCGTGGAAGGAAGCTGTTCCGGCTCAAGAATTGTTAGTGTGCTGACAAAGTTGGCCAGTTTTTCCTTGTAGCTTAGAATGTGATACCCGTCGCCTTGTTCTGCGAGATGAAGCAGTTTTGTGGCAAATGGTTCAGCGCCCCAAAAACTACGATTAGCAGCTCGCTCAATGGTACCGATTACATCCTGGCGAGCTTCGTTGATTTCATCATCGGTATGTTTCTCTTGATAAATCGCCTGGCAGGTCCGCAAAATGCGCAATTGAGCCGGTTTGAGCGTCATAGCATTTATTGCACGGTCAGTATAGCCAACCACATGGAAAATAATCCTCTCATGGGACTGCAAAATCTGTTTTTGGAGCAAAAAGTCATAAAAACTAGCAGCATAGCTGGCGGCCTGGATAAACTTCAGCGTTTCTTTGTCGCTACGCTTGAATGCAGTGAAATAGTGTTTCATCTGGCCGGAAATCAAATCATGAGAGGTGCTATCATCATCTGCATCGATGCTCAAATTGGTGAAAACGCTACGGGTACGCAGATACTGAAGGTCAGTGCGCAACATGCGCCGCAACGACTCCGGCCGGCGCAGATCATGGGTGTCGCGCAATGCAAGCAGTCCAAAAACTGAAAGGTCGATACAGAGCAAACGCCAGTCTCCTTGAGGCTCGCGCAGCAGAAGCAGCGTGTCTGCGTTTAGAAACTCGCCCGTTCGTTTGAAATCCAATTGCTCTTGTATGCTCAGCGTGACTGAGGGCAGGCCAGCTCGGACAAATTGCCCCATAAGCGCGTTGATCGCTGTGATTGGATCTGGCTCAGGAAGTGTGCCCAGGCTGTTTTTCCCGGTGAAATTGCACTGGAGATAACAAATCTCGCCCTTCCAGGTTCTATCAGCATTCTGGCGTATACAATGAAGAAATTCTGCGAGGAAGTTGCAGCCTGCCAGATAGCCTTTGAGCAGGAGATACTGGACCCAGTCTCGTAACATCTCTTGATCCAGGCTACTAATAGTTCCAGTATATTTTTGCGCAGCCTCAATGAGCAGAGGCAGATGAAGGCCAGCCAGGTCCTGAATAAAGAGATCATCCGTAAATAGGACCAGATCAGTACGTTGATGAAGAGCCGTCAGCAAGCCAGTATTAAAACCCAGTTCAAAAAGACGCCCCATAATTTCCGCGAACGCAAAATTGGGCGTGTCAACTTGTGGAGAGTGGGAGTGCGAACGTTCATCTGCCATACCAGGTACCTTTTCTTCCTTTATTTATTGTGTTTGTAAAACAGCGCGAACAACACTCAAAAAGGCGAGCGAGTTGAAACGTATCCGTCCAGTCATATGGGGCAGGATAGCGCATTTCCCCACTGAGTCGGACCCGATGATACGGCTATAAGGGTCGAGTTTAAAGCGGTCTGGCCGATTTTTCTCATAGCGCAAAAAGTGGAGTAAGGTCAGCCAGTTGAGCAAGCTTGTGGTCAGTGTTCCTGGTTTACGCTGGCCCAAGAGATCTTGCCAGATATACTGGTAATAGGCAGTGTCTTCGTACATATTCACCAGTGTTCCATAAGAGACGACTCCATTATAAACACGGCTTTCAATATCGTCTTTTTTCCCCACTTTCTGACCGTTAAATACGTTTAGAAAAATAACCGTCTGTTTGTTTCTGTCGGAAGCAAGATTACTCAGTTCGCTCAGATCGTCGATATAGAGGGATTCGGATTCTTGTCCGCCACCCCCTTTTCCCTGTTGTTTTACCACCGAGTATTTGTCATAGAAAATGGGATACACTTTGACATCATCACCCACCTGGCGCATGGATCGCAGAACGGTTTCGTTCATAAAGTAGAGTTCTGTGCGTGCATCGGATGAAGGTAAGTGCAGCGTGCTTGTATAAGGAGCCTGGGCAACGTAGAGAAAATGGCAATACCCTTGCTGATAACAGGATCGCACTTGTGCGATGATTACTTCGGGATGTTCGTGCATAGGCGCTGCCTCAGAAACCTCTGCGAAGGTGGCCAGGGTCCTGGCAAGAATCGCTCCGTCCTCCTGACGCTCCATCCCAATAACGTCACCATAGATAACGGAGCTGAAAGCCTTGGGACTCTGGTTATTCAGATCTGCTTTCCGACTGGAAACAGTAATGATCGCCAGTTTTTCTAGAGGAGAGGCGGCACTCGCATTTCCTTGCGGCTTAAAGAGGCGGGGTAACGTATTATAGAGTGATGCCAGGGCATTCAGCAATTTATACTGATCACCCTGGACCGTGGTGCGCAGATCAAAGCCTTGAGAACTGGCCTGGTAATCCTGAGCCAGGAGATGGGCCAGCACTTTGGAGTAGTTATGCAGAAAACTCTCGGTATCGATCTGGGTGCTATCTACCGGCTCTGCTTTCGTGTGAAGACAGGCAATGGGCAGAAAAATGCTTCGTCTTCTCGCGGCAGAAATGCCTTCATCAAGAAGAAGTTTGAGAACAAGATAGCTCAGCAGCATATAGCTGAAACGATAAAGAAACGTTTTGCCAGACGAAGGACCGAAATCAAAATCATGCTGCCGGTATACAAAGGTGATGCGCCTCTCAGGGAGAAACGTTCCCAAACGAGGATCGGGTGTGTTTTTGTTATAGGGAGCAAAGGCAATGGGGAGTACGCCCAGGTTGCTGATTGCATAAGACATAAGAAAGGTTTCGGGAGGCTGTGCTGCTATATCATAGTATATCGTCTCAAAGCGCATAGTCACCGGCAAGCGGCAAATAGCGTCACTTCCCACACTATCATCATCGACTGAGACATACTTCAGCAGATCTTTCCCTTCATTTCCTTCCCAATCTTCCTGAAAAAAGTGATGATGCGTAAGTACGCTATCCAGGTCTTTGATGAGAATTTCTTGCTGTAAGCTCAATAGTAGTGTCTCTTCGTAGCGCGGCAAGCCAATTTTAGGATTATGCAAAAACGTGACCAACATCTTACGTAAAGGCTCAACACAGGTTGTTTGATATACTTGCATGTCCTCTGATAGCTTCTGTAAGGCAGCACGTTTCTGCTCCTCATCAGGGCCTCGTAAAATATCTAACAAATGATCGGCTTCCTCGCTTGGGTCAAAGGCGTCATTCTCTGCCTGAGTAAATACGAAGAAGTAGAGCAGCGCAACGCTTAGCATTTTTTCCAGGAAGCGCTGTCGCTCCCGCTTGTCGACGCTCGTTTCGCGCTCGCGTTCTTGATACAAAGCGCTTGTGGGATTGAAGAGATCCGTGTAGTAATTGAAAACGGGTTGGCCATGCCCGCCGTGTATTTGCACAGGACCGTTGAGTTTCAGTTTGAGTCCGAAAGTAAATATTTTTTGCGCTTTTTCCAGTTCGCTGGTTTCTCCCAATAAGCCATCCACTCGTGTAATGATCGGCAGAGGATTGAAAGCGTCAGCTCTGCTTAAAAGAGCACGTAAATTGATTCTCGCCTCTTGATAGGACACCTGGTAAAAGGAATTCTCTCGCTTGGGATTGCTAATATAAGCCTCCAACTGCTGCAAGCGATGCTGAAGGATACGCAGAAAAGGGAGTGCTTCTTTACTAGTCGATGCGTTCCATTCCTGTATCCCTTTACTTAGAAAAGCCAGGTAACGTATCTGTGCAGCCCGCTGCAGACGGGCTAACGAGTGCTCAATCATTGCATCACAGAGCCGATTGAGGTCCGATGTCTCCTTTTTTTGCCGCCGTTCCAATTCTTTTTGCACTCCTTTGAGATCATCCTCGGTGCAGTCATTCTGAGTTTGCAAATATGCCAACACTCCCTGCGTAATCTGTACAGCAAAGTCCTTGAGCCGGTCTACCTGGATTGTGAGCTTATGTCCTTTTAAACGCGGATCAACATCCGTGGCTGTTTTCCTGAGATGGAGACGCTGCTTTTTTAAAGAATATTTGCTATTCAGGTTAGCATAGCGCAAATCCGTTGGTTGCTGGGGAGCCGTCTTGATGAAGCCCTGGATTGAGGGAATAAGCTGGTGAATTGCTCCTGAAATATCCGGCTGGTGAAGTTGTTTTCCAATACCTTTGAGGACGCCTTCACGCAATGCTGCCAGTAATTTCAAAATATCGTTGGTAAACTCAGTCTTGGCGACGAGATCGCTAAAATGAATGCTGATATAACTACTCTTAAGATGCGGCTGAAAAAGCAGTTCGTTCTCAGGATATCTCTGAGCAAGATAAGCGGCAATCGCATCAATATCAAAGATCCATCCTTTATCTTGCGTAAAAGAGAAATACTGATCTGAGCGGTTTTTGATCACATTCGTAAGTCCTGTCAGAATCTTGTGATATTGGACAGGGCTCCGATGGTCAGAACTCTCTTCAAGAATGTTCATAGGCGTGTGGTTGCAACCAGCGTGTTTGCGAGGAACTTAGCTAGCGCTCTTCTCCTTTCTACCTGGACATTTGTGGGTACTTAATGAAAAGTATCCATTCAACCGAATACGAGAAGATGAACAGTCTTAGAACTTGTCAACTGCCGATAACGCAGCTTCGAGAGCTGTGTGCAGGACTATCCTTCACGCGAGATTGAACTTGGCAAGCGGTTTTACTTTCTTCTTTTGTTTCTTAGTAAAAAATAGAAATATTACAACGTGTTGTTATACAAGCTATTAAACACTTTTCGCTATAGTAATTACACATGATATATAAACCATATGAATTCACAAGTCAAGCAAGCGAGCGCTGTTGCCCACGACAGAACTTCCAGGTCAAAACTGCAACATCCAGCTTCTCATCAACAATCGCTCAATAATTGACGGTAATTGATTTCTCTAAAGCAAGCCGTTCTAACTCCAGAAAGCAGGCTCCCTAGTACAAATGCATATATTCCAGTAAGGCAACAAGTAGAGGATAAAAGCTTCTCCTAACACTCAAGATGATAACTCTTGCTGTGCAATCTGAACAATTTCTAAAACCTTTGCAGGATGGCGAAACAGGGTGCCAGTTTCGTTTCGGTATCCTTCATCTTGTGCGCCGGCATAGGATAGCCAATTAAAACTGCCTGTAACAGCAAACTTTCTGTCACACACCAATATTTTCCGATGGGTGCCACTCGTCTCTTTCATTTCCAGTAGACTAGCTGAAGCCCTGGGTATATAGCGATTCAATGCTGCTTTCACTAACTGCACATTGTTTCTATTACGCCCGGCCTCCTCTGGCGTACGTTCTTTTCCCATGCCATAGCCAATGCGAATGCGCACGCCCCGTTTGATTGCATCACCCATAAGCCGGCAGAGTTCGTCATTGCAGGCTTTACGATTCATCCAGGGAGAAATAATGATGATTTCTTCTCGTGCCTCGCGCAGCGCACGTAGTAACAAGGGGCGATGTTGTTCCGTACGAAGCAACTCAACCTGGTGCTGCTGCAATTGCTGACGGAGTTCTGCACTCTCTTCGCGTTTTACTCGGAGTTCTTCCTTTAAGTTTTTGATCTTTTCCTCTAGCGCTTGCTTTTCTAAGTCTTCGTGTGTCTCGGTTCGAATTTCCTCTTGTTCGGTGATCTGTGTTTCGAGATCAGCCAGAACATATTCACGCTGAGCAAGCTCCAGGGCTGCCTGACTCACTTCGGCTGGGAGAGTGACAGGGATATCGAGTCCACTTGCTTGAAGCAGGGCCGCATCTTCTGGAACCTTGAACTGTTGATTCTCGAACAGACGTTGCAGTGCTATCGTTTCTGGTCGAAGTTGCATTCCGTTACGGTAAATCACGAGGCGCTGCTCATTTGTCTTGCGATGTCGTAAAAGGACAACAGTGACGGGTGCAATATATTCAAGCTCTGCCTTTTTTAACTCAAGCAGAGCGATGATATCAGTGTCCTGGAAGGCGGCTGCTTCACTGAGTGCATAGGCAACGTCTTTTTCTGTAAAAACCCCCAGAGTTGGACGTTCATTCTCTTTTTTGGGGAGAATAACCAACCCTTCCTTACTCATGCGCTCTACGGGCCAGGTCGTCTCTTCCAGGGGCATAGCTGTCCAAGTTAAGGCATTCAAGTGAAATTGCCCTATTTTGCGCCTGGGGACAGGAGGAGGACCACTCTCGGTCAGAGCTTGTTGACCTATGGGAGTGAGCTGGATCGGTCTTTGCCTTTCCCTGTTCGGCAGGCCCTGTTGAATATATCCCAATTTCAAAAGGGTAGCGCCTGGAGAGATAAGGTCACGGTCATCTACTCCAAGCAAGTAAGCAATCTTCTCTTGAGTGTTCACTCCTAACGCGACCGCATGAAGAAAATATGACTGGAAAGTTGTCAACTTTTGCTTCTCAAGGGCTTCAACCACGAGCCGAATAAAGTAGACGGGAATACCCGCCTCGAAGGCTTTGAGGGCCTCGAAATCAGGAAATTCACGGCGAAGGACTGGCAAGAGTTTATACATGTGGCCTTTCTCTCCTTATATCCTGGATCAAGCAATCCTCTGGATTTTCGCGCATATACCGGATAAGATCCTGATAGGGATTACCGTTCCGGCCAGCCCGTCCATTCTCAAGCATCCAAAGATCACCAACAATGATCAGCAATTGCCGCGCGCGCGACAATGCCACGTTCAACCTGCGCTGATCTTTCAGGAATCCCAATACCAGTTCCTTATTTGAGCGAACAGTCGAATACAACACGATGTCGCGATCGCGCCCTTGAAAAGCGTCAACAGTGGCGATTTCGATTTTCAACGACCTCCAGAATGAGCTTGTGGGGCGCACCTGTTCATGTAATTCTACAATCTGAGCATTATAGGGAGTAATGACTGCTACTTCTCGTGTTTTTCCTTGAGCTTGATAACTCGCCTCCATCCGCCGCAAAAGGCGATCTATTTCCTGAACCTCAGCTCGGTTATAGAAGCTTTTCTCACGCTCACTCTGAGCATGTTGAGGTAAGCGAGTAGTTGAGTACCAGACTACTGCCTTTGGTATCCAATCTAGCTCATGCGCTCTCTCATCTGCTTGGACAGCATTTTCAAGCTTCTCATCGTAGAAAACAGTGCTCAC
>Ga0209061_1002750_pt1 | contig 20986 bp, 18 predicted proteins | sample Coa_R1_10_FD_187157 | JGI IMG/M metagenome (GOLD analysis project Ga0209061, IMG submission 187157) | Surface soil microbial communities from Centralia Pennsylvania, which are recovering from an underground coalmine fire - Coalmine... | ecosystem: Environmental > Terrestrial > Soil >...
GACATCTTCAGCCTCGCCCGCCACGCCCCCAGGCGATGACATGGGTAATACGCCCGACCAGCCACCGCACATAACCTGACCAGCAGAAACACGCACAAGATCAACTTATCCCGGAAACTCGGGCTAGGAAACTGCGGAGACCGTCCACGGCCGGTCAGCTTTGATGTTACGCACGGGCGTCGTGGTGGTGCGGCGCACCACGCGGGTTTCGGCGTCGTCGAGCTCGATCGCCAGCGTGGTATCGGAGACGGCAAATTGCGACGGTCTGCCCGGCGTGGCTGCGGCCCAGGGCGACCTTCTGCCCGCAGACCACGATGACGCCGGTGGCGCTGGCGCGGCGCTGGACCCGGACGGGCTCCATCGGCGGCCGTGGCGGTGGCCCGGCTGGCCGGGCGCCGCGCAAGCGGCAGGCTTGTTCGCGGGTCAGCGGGTTGGGCCGGGTGCGCAGCAGGACCCGGGACTCGGGATCGTAGAACATCAGCGTGTTTCCTCGATGCGGATGCCGACCAGCTGGCCGCCGAGGATCTCCGCGGCGAGGAGCCGGTAGGGGCCGAGGCTGACCAGGCCGCCGCGGGAGACCGGGCGCTCAACCTCCAGGGCCTGGCCGTCTTCCGCCGGGGCAGCGGGGCGGGACCGGCGGGGACGCCGCCGTTGGCGGCGAGTTTGGCCAGGTCATTGACCGACAGGTGCGAGCGCAGGGTCTTGATCCGGGCGCCCCGGCGGACAGGTGGATGACCTGGCAGTCTGCCCAGAAGCGGATCACCGTCCCGGCCCTGGCGGGGCCGAGCCAGAACTGCCGGCCAGCGACCCACAGGTTCCCCGACGGCGGCACCGCCCGGTCGAACTCCACTGGGCCGGCTGGCCAGCGGTCAGATGGCGGAGTGGCGTCCGCGGGCGGCGGTGAGCCGGTGGCACTGGCGGCGGCGGTCAGGGCGGGCGGCAGCCACAGGCCGATCAGTTCGCGCTCGGCGGACGGCCGGGGATGGAACCGGTCGGCCGGGGTGACCGGCAGCTTACCGTCGAGGGACTGGTGGGGCCGGTCGGCGTTGTACTCGGCCACCCACGCCTCGACGGCTGCCTGCGCTGCGTCTACCGAGGTGAAGTAGTGATGGTCACCGAGCAGCTCGCGGCGCAAGGTCAGGTGGAACCGCTCGATCTTGCCGGTGGTGGTCGGGGTGGCCGGGGCGGTGAGCCGGTGGGTGATGCCGTTCTTGCGGCAGATCTTGTCGAACAGCACCTCCCCGCCCTGGCCGAACCGGCCGGTGAACTGCTTGCCGTTGTCCGTCAAGATCTCCTCGGGCACCCCGTGCCTGGCCAGCGCGGCCGCCAGCGCCAGGCACACAGCCCGGCCGGTAGCCCGCTCGGTGACCTGGCAGATCACGCAGAACCGGGAATGGTCGTCGACCCCGGTCACGATCTTGGCCTCACGCAACTCCCCGGTGCAGGTGTCGGCGATCATCACCCCGCCGACGATGTCGATCTGCCACAGCTGCATCGGACCAGGCCGTTCCCAGCGGCGGTAACTGTCCCGGGGCCGTTTGCGCGGCCGGGACACCACCAGGCCCTGGCGGGCGAAGATCCGGTTGATCGTCCGCTCCGAGGGCAGTGCCAGGCCTTCGGGCGGGCGGCGGAGCAGTTCCAGCCGGATCCGCTTGGCGCCCCACTTGGGATGCTGGCGGCGCATCTCCGCCACGGCGACCTCGGCATCACCCGCCACCTGGTGCGGACACGACCGGGGCCGGTGAGACTTGTCGGCCAGCCCGGCCATCCCCTCGGCCAGATACCGGGTCATCCAGGTACGCACCCGACTGGCGGGACACCCCGGCAGCGGCGGCGACCTCGGTGACTTTCGCCCCGACAAGGACCGCGCGCACGGCATCTAGCCGCTGCTCGACCACTGACAACGCAACCAGCGCCAATCTGGGCCTCCTCATCAGCGACGTCCCGCGGAACGTAGCGGATGTGAAGGCCCCGGCACGGGCCAATGTCAAGCATCAGCTGGCGGGCGAATGTCCAGCCTCACCCGGCACAAGACACACTGGTACCATTGCGGCCGGTAAGAACTTTCAGTACGTCTTTGTACGTCTTTCAAGGGCGCACCTTCGGCGCGCCACGCTTGGCGGCCTGGCCAGGCTCCGCAAGCAGGCGTGAGCAACCGAGCAGATCATAGACGGCGGGATGGTCGGCCGCCTCCGGCCGGGGTCGCCGGGGGTCTCGCCGTTGCGGGGCGGCAGCATCGCTCGCGCCCTTCCGGGCGGTAGCCCTACGGACGCGGCGGCTGCCGCGTCCGGCGCCCCTACGGGGACCGACGTGCACCAGTTCCTCGTCCTCATCATCGCGGTAGTAAGCGCGTTCGCCATGGCGACGCAGCTTCCCCCTGATGATCGGGAGTCCTGACATCCAACCGCTGGGGGATCCTGGCAAGGGAACCCCCTCAGCTATACCAGTTGCTTCGAGCGCACAGAGCAGACCCAAGGCGTGCAGCAAAGTGCAGCAACCAGACTGGCGACGATCGATCCCAGGCCCACGGGAATGACCTGGCCACCTGCGCAAACGACCGTCATTGACCCCATTGCCGTTAGGTAACTAGCGAGGCTCCGCCTCAGACCATCGAGGTTGGTGGTTCTGCGGACGTGATCGCGCGGGCGGGTTCATCCTCTTGACCGTAGGCGTGGTTGGGAGGGCAGTCATGGCGCAGCGTCCGGTCACATTGGCTGACATCGTCAGCGGGCACGTCAGCTTGGAGATCGAGGGATTCGACCGGCTCTACTTGAACTTTATCTTGAGCTTCCGCGTCAGCCAGGGCTGTGACCTGCGGCGTCCCGTCGTGAACAATGTCGTGGACGGGACGGCCGCGGCATGATCACGTGTGGATTACCGGTCCGGATTGTTACCGGATCGGGTCCGGGTGGTGCGCTGGTCGCCGAGGGCGCGGGCGAGCTGGCGGCGGAGCCGGCCGTTCTCGTCGGCAAGCGCTTGGTTGCGCTGCAGGGCGGCGGTCAGCCGGGCGTGCAGTGACGCGTTGGTTGACCGCTGGCGTGCGGGAACTGGAGCACCTGGGGCGCGGCTGGTACTGGTGCGTAGCTGCTGGATCTGGTCGCGGATGTCGGGCTGGGTGTAAAGCCAGGACCGGGAGATGCCCGCTGTCGCCGCGACGGAGGCGAACGTGACGGGCGCGCCGGCTCGGTCGAGCTCGCGTAGTGCCTGGATCGCCCGGGCACGGGTCAGCTCGTGCCGGCGGGCTGCGGCGAGGGCGAGCGGGGTGGGCGGGTCAGGATGCATCGGCGGCTGCCTCCTGCTCGTCGCCGTCTGCTTCGAGTGCGGTGATGATTTTGTCCAGGTTGCCGGCGACCTGCTTGTTCATCTCGGCGGCACGGGCGTGCCCGGCGGCTTCGGCGGCGGTGATCAGCTGCAGGGTGGCCTGCCGCTGGGCGCGGTGCTGCGGGAGGAACTCGGCCGTGGTGACGAACATCGGGCAGGTCAGACACGAGTTGGCGTGCGGGCAGGTCTTCGCCAGTGGCAGCTGGCAGTACCCGTTGGGCAGCGCCTGGGTGGCCCGCGACAGCTGCTGCTTGGCCCAGGCGGCGTCGCCGAGCGGGCCGTCCGGGCTGATCTGGACAGGCTGGCCGGTCGCGCCGACCTTGCGGGCTTTCTCCCAGTGCTCGCGGACGGTCTTGTCCGACAGCCGGGCATACAGCGCGGTCATCAGAGCCGAGTCATGTTTTATATGCGGGTGATCTCGGGGCGGTGACATGATCGCTCGGCGCGGTCCGTCACCCGGCCGGAAGGGAGTCACCCGTTGGAGTTCACGCCGTGCCTGGCCCGCTCGGTGGAGGGCGGGATCGAGATCATCACCTTGGGCCATCCGCTGCTGGATGATTACCTGGCGTTCGTGGCCGCCCGGGCGCGGGCCAACACGTGGCTGGCTGTGGCCTATGACCTGAAGGTGTTCTTCGCGGCCGTGGGCAAGGAGCCGGCCGCGGTGAGGCGGGCGGACGTGTTCGCGTTCCTGGCCGCCCAGCGGGCACCGCGACGGGGTGAGACGGTGGTCCGGCTGGAGGACGGCGAGCCGGGCCTGGCGGCGCGCACCATCGCCCGCCGGCTGTCCAGCGTGGCCGGCCTGTTCGCCTACCTGGCCGCCCGGGAGGACAGCGGGGTGCGCGCCAGCCCGGTGCCCCGGGGGCTGGCCAGCCGCCGCCCGGGGCGCCGGGGACGGGGCGGGGTGCCGCTGGTGCGCACCCCGCGCACGCTGCCGCGGATCCTGGCCCCGGCCGAGGTCGACGCGCTGCTGGGCTCGCTGCGCACGCACCGGGACCGGGCCATGGTGCTGGCGATGCTGCTGGGCGGGCTGCGCCGCTGCGAGGTGCTGGGGCTGCGGCTGGCCGACGTCAACGCCGGCGAGCGGCGGCTGTTCATCGCCGAGGGCAAGGGCGGCCGGCAGCGGATCGTGCCGGTCTCGTCCCGGTTCTTCGCCGCCCTGGGCGGCTACCTCGACGGTGAGCGGCCCGCCGGAGCGGCCACCGGGAAGGTGTTCGTCGTCCTGAAGGGCCCCCGCCGGGGCCAGCCGCTGACCGCCGCCGGGCTGGATGAGATCCTCGACGGCGCCCGGGCCCGCGCCGGGCTGGCCCGCGCGACCTGCCACATGCTCCGCCACACCTGCTTCACCCGGCTGCGGGAGGCAGGCATGGCGCTGGAAGCCATCCAGGCCCAGGCCGGGCACGCCTCCATCGAGTCCACCCGGATCTACCTGCACCTGGCCAACGGGTGGCTGGCCGGGGAGTACCTGCGGGCCGCCGCGGCGATCGACGCGCAGGCCGGCCCGGCCGCAGCGGACGTGACCAGATGAGCCGCTCACCGCGGGATCCCGGGGTCGAAGAACTGGTGGCCGCCTACCGCGCCGACCTGGAAGCGGCCGGCATGTTCGCCGGGCACCCGGTGACCTCCCCGGCCCGTTCCTTCCTGACACGAGTCGGCATCGACGGCTGGGCGGAGCTGACAGTGGCCGGGCAATACGCCCTCCCCCCGAAGTACCGCCAGGTCGCCGGGTGGCTGATGGTCACCGGGCGCCTGCAGCCCTCCCCGGACTACCTGGTCGCAGCCCGCCCCTACCTGGGCGAGATCGCCGCCCGCCACCACCGGGCCTTCCACCAGCGGTTCCGCGCCACCGCCACCAATCTCGGCTTCGCCCCGCGGGTCGCCCGGCTGCAATGGTCGGCCGTGACGAAGGTCGCGGCGCTGGCCGGGGTCGCCCCGGACCAGCTGACCGGCACGCTCATCGACGACGGCCAGGCCGCGCTGACCGCCGCGATCAGCCGGCACCGCCCCGGCAGCCCCGGCGCTGCGCACCTGACCGGCGCCCTGTTCGGCGCCCGCACCGTTCTGTTCCACCTGGGCGTGCTCCACACGCTGCCCGGTAAGCATCCCCCGAACCGGCAGGCGGCCCGGGACGCGGCATGGGCGTCGGTGCCGCCCCGGCTGGCCGCGACCCTGCTGGACTACATCGCCCAGACCCGGCTGTCGCTGCGGCCGGGCACCATGGTCCGCGTCGAGGGCGTGCTGCGCGAGTTCGCCTGCTGGCTGACCGCGTGCGCGCCCGAGGTGACCTGCGTCGCGGATCTGCGCCGTTCCCACATCGAGGCCTACAAGCTCCACCTGGCCTCCCGGCCGTCGGCCCGCGGCGGGAAGCTGTCCAAGATCAGCCTCGCCGAGCACCTCGGCACCCTGCGCACCTGCTTCGAGCGGCTGGCCGAATGGGACGGCGACGACGTCCCCGCCCGCGTGCTGGTGTTCTCCGGCGACCTGCCGCTGCGCGACGAGCCGCTGCCGAAGTTCCTCGACGACGCCGCGTTCACCAAGCTGCTGCAGGCCGCCCGCGCCGACGACGACCCGTTCACCCGCCTCGCCGTGGAGTTCCTGGCGCGCACCGGCCTGCGCAAGGGCGAGTTCCTCGACCTGACCGTCGACTCGGTCGTGCAGATCGGCGCCGCCTACTGGCTGCACGTGCCGCTCGGCAAGCTGCGCACCGACCGGTACATCCCCCTCCACCCCCAGCTCAAGCAGCTCCTCGACGAGTGGGTCGCCGCCCGCCCCGCCGGCCTGCGCAGCCCCTGGCTGTTTGTCGAATACGGCCGGCGCATCGGCGAGAACCGCGTCGACCGGGCCGTCGCCAAGGCCGCCCGCACCGCCGGCATCGGCCATGTCAACCCCCACCGGCTCAGGCACACGCTGGCCACCCAGGCCATCAACCGGGGCATGTCGCTGGAAGCCATCGCTGCCCTCCTCGGCCACCGATCCATGCGGATGACCATGGTGTATGCCCGCATCGCCGACCGCACCGTCGCCGAGGAGTACTTCACCGTATCGGAGAAGGTCGAGGCCCTCTACGACGCCCCCGGCAAGGCCCTGCCCGCCAGCGCGGAGGGCACCGAGATGCGCAAGCTCCGCGCCGAGATGCACCGGCGCATGCTCGGCAACGGCTACTGCGCCCGGCCGGCCGGGCTGGACTGTCACTTCGAATCCATCTGCGAATCCTGCACCTTCTTCCAGACCACCATCGAGTTCCGCCCCACCCTGCAACGCCAGCGCGACGACGCCGCCGGCAAAGGCCAGCTCGGCCGGCAGAAGGTCTTCGACGGCCTGCTCGCAAGGCTGGAGGAGAGCGCCTCATGACCAGCCAGGAACTGCGGCTCACCCGGCCCGGGGAACTGCCCGCACCCCGCGCCGACGCCGACAGCGCCGCCGTCCTCGCCCAAGCCGCCGACGCCCTGGCCGCGCTGCGCATGCCCTGCTGGCTCGGCGACAGCACGGTCGGGCTGCACGCCCTGGCCAGCCTCATCACCCAGGCCCAGCAGATGCTCCCCGCCACCGTCAGCCAGGCCCGCGACCAAGAGCACACCTGGGCAGAGATCGGCCAGCTGCTCAGCCTCTCCCCGGCGACAGCAGCCCGCCGTTACCGGAACCATCCAATGATCAACTTGACAAGGATCACCCGCATAATGGTCGAGGATTTTCTGCACCACGTGCTGCGGAACGTCCCGGTTGATCAGGGCGGTTCCCAGCGTGTGCCGCCACTGGTGCGGGGTGATATGGACAGGGTTGCCGCGTTCGTCGCGGATGTCGCAGCGGGCTAGCCAGGAGTATAGGGCCCGCCGGTAGGCTCCGCCGTGCATTGGCTTGCGGCCGTCGCGGTTGGCCTGGACCTGGGGGAACAGTACCGTCTGGCCGGACGGATAGTCGTCTTGCACGCGTGCCTGCTGGTCGCGGATCAGCCGCACGAGCTGCTCATCGACGGGGACGAGCGCCTCGCGGTTCATCTTGTGGTTGAGGTAGCGCAGATAGGGTGCGCCGCTGCTGTCGCTGACCAGGCAACCGAACGGGAGGCGGATCGCGTCGGTGATCCGCAGCCCGCAGCGGGTGAGGATGAGGGTTACCAGCTGATAGGCGGGGTTGTCCCACAGGGCGAGGTTGGCGGGGTCTTCGACCTGCGCCATCACCTGCTCGGCGACCGCGCGCGGCAGCCGCTGCGGGCGGGCCCTGGGATAGTCCTCCGGGTAGATCGCGGCGGTGGCGGGCAGGGTGTCGTCCCAGCCGTGGCGGCGGATGGCATCGAAGAACGCGTTCAGCGAGCCGATATATTTCGGGTGGTCAGCCCGGCCGGCCAGTTCGTGCTGCAGGACTGCAAGGTAGCGCTCGATCAGGTCCCGGTCGACCTGCCCCAGTCCCTGAACCGGGATCTTGGATGCGGCCAGGAACTGCCCGAACCGGGTGATCGCGCGGATGCCCTGGTAGACCGCGTCGGACCGGCCGCCCGCCGCGACCCGCCACCGGGCCCATCGTTTGGCGAGCGCCTTCAGCCATGGCTGCGGGATCTGGCCGAAGCGGATCGCGGCCTGCTGGCCGGGGACACCCAGGGCGCGCAGCCGCCACAGGTCACGCGGGTATTCGGTATCCCACCGGCAGCCGCCCTCGCGCAGGTCCTCGACCTCACGGCGGGCCGAGATCAGCAGCGCCCGCGCGGAATCTCCCCGGCGGGGCAGCTTTGCCGCCCACTCCGCCTCGCTGAGGTCCAGGATCGAGACGGCGCCGCTGGCCGCCAGGACGGCGACCGCGCGCCGGGCGGTGCCCGGATGAGTCTTGCCCTGGCTATGGTCCCGGCGGCCCTGCAGGGCGTACTGCACCTCAAGCTTCAGCTGCCGTCCCAGCTTCCCCAGGTGGACCTGCCGCTCGCGCGAGCCGGCCCGGTCCGGATTCACTGGCCCGGCCGTGGCCATGTAGTGGTCCAGGTCAGGCTGGCCGTTGTCGTGCCACCGCGCGTAGTGGGCGTGGCACAGCCCGCGGGCCTGCACCGCCCTGCCGCAACCGCCGACCCGGCACCGGTCCCCGCCGAAGACCGGGTCGTCGAGTGCGAAGGCAAGCTCATCAGCGCGGAACTCGGGCCGGACCGCGGCCAGGAGCTTTTCCAGCAGGCCGGCAGGCGCCTGAGGCTGCCTCGTGGCACCGGGCACCGGGCCGGCCGGGCGGCTCACTGGTCCTCCTGCTCGCCGTCGAAGACGGTCGCGGTCAGCCGGACCGTCACATGATGGCGGCGGGCCGCCGCGTGCAGCCAGGCTGCGCCGCCGCCGAGCTGGTGCTCCCGGTGTTCCTCCAGCGCCAGCGCCGCCCGCCATGCGCTGAACGTCTCGCGCACCCGCGCCGCCGGAGCCAGCCCGTTCACCTGTCCGGCCAGCACTCGCCCGGCCGGGCCGACCGTCCAGGCGATGCACGGCAGATCCCCGTGGCGGTCCAGGATCGCGGCCAGCTCGGCGGCAGCCTGCCGCTGCCAGCGGGCACGCTCGGCCTGCGTGATCACGAACGCGCCGGTCACCAGGTCACCTCCCGCCCGGTGAGCCAGCCCGCCTTCTCCAGCGCCGCGCGGGCGTCCGCGGCAGTCAGGTGCCCGTAGACGGCCAGCGTGACCGTCACCGACGAGTGGCCGAGCAGCTTGGAGACCACCTCGATGGGGGTGCCATCGCGCAGCAGCCTGGTAGCCATCGAGTGCCGGAACCAGTGCGGGTCGAAATCAATGCCGGTCTTTGCCCGCAGTCTCCTCACCAGGTCATAGACCGCCGGATACGACCAGGCATGCCCCCGGCGGGCCGCGAACAGGTTCACGAACACGTAGCTGCTGTCGATGCCGCCGTACTCGCCGTGCAGGTAATCGGCATACAACCGGACCAGCTCCGGGCCGACCGGGATCACCCGCGGCCCGGACTTGGCCCGGGCGCCGTTGGCGTTGTCCCGCGGCACGACGGCGATCTCGCACTCGGCGGCGGCGATGTCCTCATGATGGAGGCCGAGCGCTTCCCCCGCCCGGCAGCCAGCCTCATGCAGCAAGGCGAAGAAGAACCGGTCCCGCAACCGCGTGCAGGCATCCAGGATCGCCTGCACCTCCGCCACCGCCAGGATCCGCGGCAGCTTCTTGTCCGCCTTCAGCGTGACGGCCCGGCCGCGATACGGCCTGCCCTTGCTGACATGGTGCAGGAACGGCTTCGCCCCGCCCCGGCCCCCGGCCCGCCAGGCCGCCAGCAGGTCCCCCACCTCCGCGCCGTTGCGGGCCTGGTGCGCATAGAACGCACTCACCGCGGCGATTATGTGGAATCTGAGGCCGTGTCAAAGCCGTCCTGGATATTGCTTCGGCTCATTCGGTTCCTTCGTCCGTTTACGCGGACCGGGCGCTGGTGATGGAGACCGCCCGCTTCCGCGACATCTATAACCGCATCCGGCCACACCGGGCTTTCGACGATCGAACGCCGCGCCAGGCCCACCTCGGCACGTGACACAGCGTCCCGCTGAAGGCCCGGTCACCGCGACGCGGCACCGGGCGGGTCTTACGAAACATCCCGTCATCGAGCTGGCCGGCGATGGCTCTCAGCGCCGCTCCTGTGCCGGTGGAGGTTCACATGTGAGACAGCTCGGGCGGCGTCCGTCGGCGCCCTTGGACATGGCCGGCTGCCTTGCGGCTGCGAGGAATCGGTAGCAGCGAGGTAGGCCGCGTTCAAGCGCTCGCGAACGCTCGGTGATCGCGCTGGGGATCCGGAGCCAAGGTGCGAGCGACGAAGCTCGTCCATGAACTCTTGCCAGAGCGCGGGGCCGTCTTGTTCGAGCAGTTCGGCGCGAACGCGCAGCGCGCGGCTCGTGGGCCGGTGGCGAAGTCCCCAGCTGCCGAGCTGCGCGAACACGGGAACGAGCTGGATCGCGGGTTCGGTCAGGCTGTAGCGCGCCCGCTGGCCGGCTCGCGTGTCCTCACGGGTGAGCAATCCCAGCTCGACGAGTCGCTTGAGCCGGTCGGCAAGAATATTTGAGGCGATCCCCTCGATTGAGCCGGCCTGCAGCTCCCGGAAATAGCGGCGGTCTGCGAAGACGATGTCGCGGAGGACGAGCAGGCTCCAGCGATCGCCGAACACCTCGATGGCGGCGTTGATCGGGCACCCCGACCGCGGCTCATACGCTTCGCCCATACTGCTTGCAACCTGCCACCGCCTGGTACTACCGTCCCGACAAGCGGTTGCAAACCACAAGCGGAAGGGGCCACATGCTGAGGCAGGTCGCGGAGGGTGTGCTGATCCACCAGAGCGAGTTCTGCCAGAGCAACGCCGTTGTGGTGCAAGGCCCGGCTGGCGTGTTGCTCATCGATGCCGGGATTTACGGCTCCGAATTGGCCTGCCTAGCGAACGACCTATCCGATGCGGGCCAGACCGTTGTGGCGGGCTTCTCGACGCATCCTCATTGGGATCACGTGCTTTGGCACGCCAGGTTCGGCTCGGCGCCCCGCTACGGCACAGCCCGCTGCGCGGCTGCTATCCGGGACCGGCTGTCGGGTCCGCATTGGAAGGACAGCATCGCCGGGTGGATACCGCCGGACATCGCCGGGCAGATATCGTGGGACCTGTTTGGCCTCATTACCGGTCTGCCCGCCGAAACTGCGCGGATTCCCTGGGATGGCCCGCAAGTCCAGATTATCGAGCATCAGGCGCATGCCCCGGGCCATGCGGCGCTGCTGATCGAGGAACGCGGCGTTCTCGTCGCCGGCGACCTGCTTTCTGATGCCTTGATTCCGATGCTCAACTTGAACGCCGCGGACCCGATCGACGACTACCTCGCCGCGTTGCGGCTGCTCGAGGGCGCGGCGGGCGACGTCGATGTCCTCGTCCCCGGCCACGGGTCCATCGGCGGAGCTGATCAGGTACGCGCACGGATCGACCAGGACCGCGCGTACGTGCACGCCCTGCGTGACGGCCGTGTTCCCGGCGACCCGCGGGTCGGCCCATCGGCCAAGGACGGCTGGGACTGGGTGGCCGGCGTACATGAACGGCAACTACAGCAGCTCGCCCGAAGAAGAGAGCGCGACGGGACGCCCGGATAGAGATCCGCTTGCGACGCAAGACGACCCTGCCAAATTCTTGACTCAAGACAGCCGCCGCGTCCCGGATCATGAGGACGTCGTCTCCGGAAGGGGGAAATCAGTGGGCGGTCCAGGGAGGATTTGCAGGAGCGGCGGCCCTGCGACGTGGTGCCCCAGCTGGCGGGGTGTGGGTCCTGACGGCGTCGGGGTGTCGGCGAGCTGGCTGAGGAGCTTGTCCAGGGCGGCCTGGCCGTCGTCGACGGCGGCGCGTTCGTCGTCGGTGAGGGGGACGGCGGCGAGCATGCGCTGCAGGTTGTCCTTGGCCTCCAGCAATAGCGCCTTGGACGAGGCTTTCGGGGTATAGAAGTCGCACTTGGCGCAGGCCATGCGATGCGGGCACTGCTCGAAGAAGGTGTAGCTGCACAGCCCGTGGCCGAGGTCGTAGTGCTGCCACGGCTCGCCGGCTGCGGCCTGGCCGGAGGTGACGGCGTCGCGGTCGATGAGCACCTCGATGGTCCGGACGTTGCGCTCGAAGTAGCCCGCGTCCCGGTAGGCTTTAGTCAGCGTGGCGGGCGTGATCTTGGCGTACTGCTGGGTGGAGTTCGGCGTTCCGTGCCCGAGCCAGGCTTGCAGCTCGAACAGCGTCATCGGCTCCTTGGCGTTGTAGAGCTGGGTGGCGATGGTCGAGCGGGCCCGGTGGCTGGTGATCTTCCCGCGGACGTCGGAGGTCGGGACGCCGGCCTTGGCGCACAGCGCGGGGATAATGCGGTCGTTGAGGTACCGGTGCGCGATGCCCTGGGCGCGGTAGGAGAACAGCAGGTGCACGCGCTCGCTGGTCTTGCGGTCCAGGACGGAGGGCTGAACGGGCCGCACCGCCTCCCAGGCGGCGACGGCCTGCCCCAGGATCGGGTCGACGGGCTTGGTGAACGCGGTGCCGGTCTTGTGCACGGGGACGTCAAGCAGGCAGACCGCCGCGTCGCCATGCCCGGGGGACGCTTCGGCGGCGGTACGGGCGTCGTGCTGCCAGCGGACGCAGCCGGTGCGGAGCCGGACGATCTCGTCGCTGCGGAGCCCGCCGAACAGCCAGACCAGCGCGAGGGCGCGCAGCAGCTCGATGGGGTGCTTGCGGCCGGCCGGGCTGTCGTAGACGTCGCGGTGCTCGAGGTTGAGCCCGGCCCACAGCAGCTTCGCCCACACGTCGTCGGCGATCACCCGCGGGTCGGGGCCGATCAGGGCGCTGATGCTGCGCGGGGTGGCCAGCGCGCGGGCCGGGTCGAACCGGCGGGGGATCCATCCCCATTCCTGGCAGTCGCGGAAGAACTGGCGTGCCCCGGCCAGCAGCCCGGCCTTGGTGCGCGGCATCAGCGGCTCGCCGATGCGCTCCCGGAGCGGGTCGCCGGCCTGGACGTAGTCCCCGATGCGGAGCCGGTCGACCGCGGCGACCCAGGCGGCGCACAGCTCACGGGTCCACTGGCCGGGCTCTTGGACCTCGGGGTGCTCGGCGGCCAGCCACCGCCCCATGCGCAGCATCTGGTTGCGCCGGCCCTTGCGGCCGCGCGGCGGAAGGGGCGACGTGTCATACCAGCGCTGCACCCAGCCGGCCCACGCCGGGGCCACGCCTTCCACCGGCGGGGGCGCCAGGCGCGCCGGAGGCGGCGGGGGGCTGGTGAGGCCGAGAGCCGTCAGGGCGCGGTGGAGGCTGTGGACGTTTTGCCGCAGCGAGTACGGAACGGCCGTATTCGAACGCAGGCCCTGCAGTACTTCCGCGGACAGGTCCGCCAGGAGCGGGCTGCGGTTCAGCAGCAGCGCGTGACACACCAGGCTCTCGGTGCGGACGGTGACCTGCGGGGACCGGTGCCCCCAGCCGTGCAGCACCGAGGTGACCTGGCCGACGGCGTCAGTGACGCGGGCGCTGCCGAAGACCTTCCTCGCCACGGCGGCGCGGCCGACGTTGCCGAGCAGGTTCAGCTCGGTGAAGCCGAACACGTAGGCCAGGGCGATGGCATAGGTCCGGGCCGAGGAATCCGCCCAGCCCGGGTAACGGCCCTGGAACACCTTGCGGCTCGGCCCCAGGACCTCAGCCCAGGCCGCGGCGTCCCACGCCCAGAAGCTCGTGCGGCGGGCGGCGCAGCCATGGAGCACCAGCGCGACCGCGTCGGCCGCCGAGCGGCGCTGGAAATCGTTGTCCTCCGGCACCTCAAAGCGGTCCCTGGCCGTGGCGAGCGGGAGGACCAGCCGGCGCAGCGCGGGCCACTCGCCATGACTGGGATCGCGCCAGCGGTGCGGCCAGCGGCGCAGTTCCCAGCCCAGGGCCTCAAGCGCGCCCTGCTCGGCCGTCGTCAGCGCAGCCGAACGGTCATAACCAGCCGTCTCAAGTGACCACGGGCGTGCCGGAGCCGCGGCCTGCCGTGCGGCCGCCTGGGACACCTGCGTCACCGCGGGTCCGCCGGGGGGAAGGCGACGGCGGCGAGCTGCCCGACTCGCCAGGCGTGGATGTGGTCCATGCTCTTGGCCAGCTTGTCGGCCAGGTCCCGGCCGGACAGGTGAATGTACTTCAGCGTGGACTCCGTCGACCGGTGGCCGGCGAAGGAAGCGATCGCGTGCAGTTCCCAGCCCATCCGGGCCAGGTCGGTCAGGCACAGGTGCCGGGTGGTATGAGTGGAAAACCGCGGCAGGTCAGCGGCGACCGCGATCTTGCGGACGACCTTCGACCAGGTCCACAGGCTCAGCGGCTGCCCGCGGTTGCGCCGCGACTCCGACAAGAACAACGGGCCCCTCGCCCGGCTGATCGCCGCCCGGTGCCGCAGGTACTCCGACAGCAGGACCCCGGTCGCCGCCGAGTACGGCACCACCCGCTCCCGCCGGTTCTTGGTCGTCTCCGCCCGCACCCGCAGCGTCCGGTGGGCCGGGTCCAGGTCATCGGTGCCCAGCGAGCACAGCTCCTCACGGCGCAGCGCCGCGTCATAGGCCAGCGCGAGCATCACCCGGTTACGAACCGGCTCCTCCCGGACCAGCTCCAGCACCCCCAGCCACTGCAGGTCACTGGGAATCCACGGCAGTTTCGCCAGCCGCGGCACCAGCCCCCGCTGACTGCCGGCACCGCCCCGGCCAGACGTGTAACGGCCCCGCCCCACCGGGTTGGACTCCCGCAGCCCCTCCTCGATCAGGAAGTCATACAGCAGCCGCACCGGCACCAGCCGCTGCTGCAGCGTGGCATTGGACAGCCCGGCCCCCGAGTCGATGGACACCACGTTGGCGCCCCGTCGGCCTGGCCGGGCCGACAGCTCCCGCACGTACCTGGCAATATGCTCGCGGTTCGCCTCCACGAGGTCCACGCCCTCGCGCTCGCAGACCTCCAGGTACTCCGCCAGCCCGACCCCATAGGCGTCGATCGTCCGCGATGCCCGCCCCAGATCAGACCACATCCGCAGCCATCTGGCCGCATGCTCATGCCTGCCAAGGATCGGCCACTTCTCCTCAAGCACCGAGTCGACCACCCGGGCTCCCTCCAGTCACGTAGATGCACCGGAGAGATCAGATCACCGATCGCGTCTCTCCGGCCTGATTCCACGTAACTGATAGCTTGCGGTTAATCGTCGACGCGCCCACCTGCGGCACCGCCGACGGGAGCACCGCCACCGTTCCCGCCCGGCCCGGCGGCGGCAGCCGCAGCCATGCCACGAACTCACCCACGTCCTCCAGCCGCGCCTGGCGCCAGTCCAGGCCCCGGTGCCCGAGGAACTCCCAGAAATCCTTCAAATCGTGGGCGTAACCCTTCACCGTGTTCGGCGACCGCTCGATATCGGTCAGATAGGCCAAGAACCGCTCCACCGGGCCGACTGGCACGTCGTCGTCTCCCAGCACGGTCCACGACAACGCACCCGAGCCGGGCATCACCACCGGTTGCACCAGCATCCGTCTCCTCCTTGATCCACGTGATGGACAAGGCAGGAGATAACCACGTCCAGCACGCGAACCGGAGGCCGTAAACGGCCCGTGCTAGACGTTAAAGACGCCCCGGCTGAGGCTGGAGATAATGAATGGCTGGGTGCCCGCGCTGCAGACGTCGGGTCAGATCGCCGGATGGCTGCACTGGCGCGGGTTCCCGATCGCCTCGCCCGCGGCGCTGGGGCAGAACGCGCGGGCGTTCCGGGCGGCGGTGCGGCGGTACGCGGACGGGAACCAGATCCCGTGGGTCGTCTTCCGCAAGGGCGACCGGAAGCTGGAGGTGGTACAGCCGTATCTGGACGCCGCGGAACAGGCCGGGCGGTCGGAGGTGGTGGCGATCGGGGAGGCCCGGGAGTTCCAGTGGGTCTTCGACGCGACGAAGAAGGCCGGCCCGGACGGGGTGCCGTGGTTCCGGTTCTACCGCACCGAGCGGCTGGTGACCTGCTATTACTTCTACATCCACGACCGGCGCATAGGGCCGGCGTTCATCAAGGTCTGCTGCTATGCGCCGTACCCGGTCAAGGTGTGGTGCAACGGGCATGAGATCGCCCGCCGCGCTGCGCTGGCGGAGGGCATCGCGGTGAGGCCGCTGGCCAACGGGTTCGCCGCCACGTCGGACCCCGCGCGGTTGCAGGAGCTGTGCGACCTGGTCCAGGCCGGGACGCTGCGGGTGTTCTTCCAGACCTGGATGAACCGGATCCCGCTGCCGCTGACCGCGGCGGACCGGGACCACGGCTGCTGATGGCAGCTGTCCATGCGGCAGGTGGAGGTGTCCCGTACCCTGGTCTTCGACGACCCCCGCCGCGTCCGGGTAGTGTTCGAGGAGCTGCTGGCCGGCAACATGAGCCTGGGCCGCCCGGAGCACGCCGAGATCATCTTCGGGCAGAAGGTGACCCGCAAGACGCCCGGCGTCTTCTCCACCCGGCTGCTCAACCGCGGTGACCAGGTCACCATCAACCTGAGCTTCAAGCACTCGCGGATCAAGATCTACCTGAAGGAGGACCGCGCCCTTCGCGTGGAGACCGTCATCAACTCGCCGGGCGACCTGGGCTGCAAGCGGGGCCTGGAGCACCTGGACGAGCTGGCGGCCAAAGCGCGTGCACGCAACGCCCGGCTGATGGATGCTGCAGGTGCCGGCCAGGGCAGCGGCATCCTCGCGAATCCAGTCATCGAGCGGATCGCGCACCCCACCACAGACGCGGCGGGGCGGAGGGTCCCGGCCATGCGCTTCGCGGACCCCCGGGTGCAGGCCCTGGCCGGTTGCCTGGCGGTCTGGGACCGCGCCGTCTCCGGCATCACGAACAAGAGCCTCCGTGCCTGGATGACCGGACTGCGCGGCGTCCCCTACGCCATGAGCCAGGCTTGTTACGACCTGGCCCGGCTGCGCGGCAACGGGCTGATCGAGCGGATCGCCCGCACGAACACCTGCCGGCTCACCGCTGACGGCCTGACCTTCGCCTTGGCTGCAGCCGCGTGCATGACCAGGTGCTGTATCCGCTGACCGCGCACGACCAGCCCATCGCCGCCCCCGCGCCCGTCCGCGCCGCCTGGCGGACCATCACCCGGCATATCGACAGCACCGTCGCCGCCACCCGGCTCGGGCGCGCGGCCTGAACCCCTGCCCTCGCTCTTGGCACCCTCTCCCAAGCCGGAGCCGAAGTCACTGCGCAAGACGACCGGCCGCAAGCCGGGCCGGCCCAAAGGCCAGCCGGGGGTGACGATGCAGCTGACCGATCACCCCGACCGGGTGATCCGGCACGAGCCGGGCGAGTGCTCCGGGTGCGGGGCCGGGCTGAAAGACGCGGCGGAAACGGGGATGGAACGGCGGCAGGTGACCGAGATCCCCGAGGTGAAAGCCACGGTCACCGAGCACCAGATGATCGAGAAGACGTGCCCGTGCTGCGGGCAGGCCACCAGGGCGGCCGCGCCGGACGGGGTGAACGCTCCTGTTCAGTACGGGCCGCGGGCCGCGGCGCTGGCCGCCTACCTGTGGCACGGCCAGTTCCTGTCCAGGGACCGGGCCTGCCAGGCCCTGGGCGACATGTTCGGCTGCGAGCCGTCACCCGGCGCGATCGCCGCGATGACCAAGAAGATCGCCGTCTTCATCAGCCCCGCGATCAAGAAGATCGTGCAGGCGCTGATTGCCTCCGAGGTGGCGCACTTCGACGAGACCAGGTTCCGGGTCGCCGGGAAGCTGGCCTGGGTGCACTCCGCATCTGCGGGCAGGTTCGTGCTGGTCACCGTGCACGCCAAGCGCGGCACCGACGGCATGAACGCCGCCGGTGTCCTCCCGGCGTTCGCCGGGATCGCCTGCCACGACGCCTGGGCACCGTATGACACCTGCACCGGCGCGGCCGGCCACGCGCTGTGCAACTCGCACGTGCTGCGGGAGCTGACCGCGGTCACCGAGATCGGCACGGACCTGGACGTGATCTGGGCCAGGCAGGCCATCGACGCCCTGCTGGCCCTCAAGCAGGCCGCCGATGCGGCCCGCGAGGCGGGCCAGGCCGCCGTCAGCCGCGAAGACCGCGTCAAGCACGGCACGTACTACACCGACGCCGCCAAGGCCGGCATCGCGCTCAACGCGGCCCGCCGCACCAAACTCCAGAAGAAACGCCACGCCCTGGCCACCCGGATGCTGAAACGGGCCGGCGACTACCTCAGATTCGCCCGTGACCTGCGGGTTCCCTTCGACAACAATGAAGCGGAGAGAGTGATCCGGATGAGCAAGCTCCGGATCAAAGTCTCCGGATGCATGCGGTCCATGGCCGGCGCCGAGACCTTCTGCGCCATCCGGTCCTACCTCGCCACCGCCAGCCGGCACGGCATCGGATGGCTCGACGCCCTCATCCTCGCCGCCCAGGGCACTCCCTTCATCCCCGGCGACGCGTAACGCACACCCCTACCCACGGCCAGCTACCCAGCGCACACCTGGAACTACAACCACCCGCTAACCTATCCAGTTACGCCGTTAGTTCGCATCGAGGTGGTCACCTTTGCAATTCGTTGACTTGGCAAACTCTCCGGGATCGGTGAAGTCATGCTCGTAGCGTGCCCGATCAGATGGTCAGCCGGAGGCCATCGCGATCAACGGCGGATATAGGGAAACCTCGACGTCAGCCCAGACCGCTGGTTTCGCGTTCGCCCCGCCGATCAGCGGCGCCGTCCGGCGAAGCCAGGTCAGCGAACCTCCAACTTACTGAAGTCGGCGTTCGCTGCGGAGTAGCCAACTACAGCGAGACCGTTGACGCGGCCGGTAAGACGCATTCTATCAGCGCACGCCCAGACGCGTCCTTCTGGGATCTCGCGATCCAAAGGTCTCGTACCTACCAGCCTGATACTTGATGCGTTTTCAAGGATCCACTGTGAATCGCGTAGCAAGGTGTCGACGAGCGTGACATATTGAATCGCTGGGGGCCACCGAGTTGTATCCAGATCGCAGTCAATCCATGTTGAGTTATTCAATAGACCAGGATGCTTTTGGTCCAGTTCCAGCAGGTCATCGTGCCTTGCTCGAATTCCCCGCAAGATCCGCGTTGTTAGGTACTCGTCCCAGTCGACCTTGCTAATGGGTATGGTCCCGCTCGCTCCTCCCTCGTCCTGAGCATCCTGAGTTATCTCGACGTGCCCTATCTTGACTTCAACGACAGGAAAGACATCGACAAGTCCTGACCCTACCCATGGCGGGCGGTCCGCAGTACTGTAACGCTTCGTCGGTGGCACAGTGACGACGAACCCTTCCTCCTTTCGCTCCACCTTCATCGTAACAGTGCCGCCAGGGCGCGATTCAATAGTGTAGCCTCCATTAAGGTAACAGCGACCATCCTCGCTGACGGCCATTGCCCATGGGACCGTGAAGGCGGTCTGGCCCACCGCCAGGCGTGACAATATCTCGGTCTCTTCAAGAGCGGATGGAAGCAGGGTTGCCGGTACCGTGCCAGCCATGGCGTCTAGTGCCGGGACCTGCTCACTCCCCTCAGCAGGTTGTATTCCCAGCAGTTCTTCGTCATTCAGAATAAGCCGCTCCGTCCTGCGCAACCTGGCGTCAGTCTCGCCACTAACGTTTGTGAGCCAATCCTCAACATACCCTCGCAGTACGGTCAACAAACGGGGAATGAGAAGCTCGCGCTGACTGGCGGGGAGAGGATCATCACGCAACTGTATTGAGCGCAGCAGCCTGCCAGTTCGCTCAACGATCGCGTTCGAAATGCCGAGCTCAGCCAAGTCGCGACAGAGTAGTGCAGTGTTTGTTTCGGCCTGCTGTTCTTGAGGTTCCTTGCGCAGGGCGAAAGACAAGGTCAATTCGTACCCGACGCGTGCCGCTGTCCCAACTACCGGCGGCCATCTGTCGTCGAGTTCCGCCACGAGACTATAGTAATTTCCTGCCGTATTCCAGCCTGTCGCATAGCCTCGAAGACTCCAAGCCTCCAAGGCATCCGCGCTCTGGGCAAGGACCTGCCGCTGACGCGCGGCGGGCGGAGGTGATGTTTGGACTCCGTGGAACAAGTCGCCCAACCGCAGTGCTGTGCGTACTGCGGGAATGGTAAGCTGTGCAACTTGCCCTCGCAATTCTGACGACTGCTTGTCCTGAAGGCCGCGTTCATGGGCTGTATAGAATACTGAAAAGACGAGTGCCACAGCGGCGCCTAGAAGCGCACCAGCAATTGTCGCTTGCCGACTTAGCAGGATAACGCCGCCGACGCCAAGACCTATAGCAATTGCCAGCAATACATCATCGAAGCGAGTAACCTTCATGTCGAACCTCCAATGAGTCAACTATAGCCTGCGCGGCTCCACCGGAGTAATGAGAACTAGGCGCGCCGTGCGCCCTGCTGCACCCGAGAAGGAATCAACCTCATGATCGCGGCCTTCAAGTCGGGCGTCATCCCGAATGTGTCGCAGTGAGGTTGCCCTGACAGAACCACACGCGTAAGGGATCAGCGCAGCGGCGATTCCGGTGCAGAGATCTTCGCCCACGACCCGCCGACGATCGCCGCCCATGCGTTATGCCGTCCGTAGCGTGCTTATGCAGACTGGCCAGTGATGAACTTCATGATTTCCCCACGGGTCAGCGGCATTGCTGACACTGCCCAGACCCTAACACGGCATCTGCGGCCAGGGAAGGGGCCAGGCTTGCCCAGCATCAGGCCAGTTCCCGATGTTCGCAGCTGAGCATGCCGCTGACTACTCGCGGCAGCACCGCCCCGCGAGCGACTGGGTGACCAAGTGAGTGACAATCGCCACCTCCAGCGGTGGACGCCAGCGGACATCCACGGATGGCCTGTCCCAGGCTAGGCGTGCTGCGGAGCTGGCAGTCCGCGTCAGTACTTGGCTTCGGGACGAAGAGGCCGCCTGCTAACGCTCTGCTAACAACGGTTGTGGATACATGGGGACGACCGTGGACGCCAGGGTCCCTAACGCGCCGTACGGCCTGATCAGACGGACTGCGGTGGACTCGCGTGGACCCGGCAATTCTCCTGAAAAGCGGAAGGTCGGCAGTTCGATCCTGCCCCTGACCACCAGCCTCCCCCAGGCTGAGCAATCACTTCAGGAACAAGGTGGCCTGGATGATCAGGCAGTGCTCGACGCAGCGGGAGCGCGAGTGATGCTGACCATAGACGCGAAAGCCCTGCTCGATCCGCCGCGCCCGTTTACCGA
>Ga0209061_1002751_pt1 | contig 20976 bp, 16 predicted proteins | sample Coa_R1_10_FD_187157 | JGI IMG/M metagenome (GOLD analysis project Ga0209061, IMG submission 187157) | Surface soil microbial communities from Centralia Pennsylvania, which are recovering from an underground coalmine fire - Coalmine... | ecosystem: Environmental > Terrestrial > Soil >...
CCGGCAGGGCTTGATTTTGCCCAACTTCTTGCTAAGACCGCCGAGATCCCGGGGATTCGCCGCGTGCGCTTCACGACGTCGCACCCGCGTGATTTTGTGAAGGCAATTGTGGATGCGATCGATGCCAACCCCGTGCTTTGCAACCATGTGCATCTGCCGGTGCAATCGGGGTCGACTGCGGTGCTCTCGCGCATGCAGCGGCTCTATTCACGAGATGAGTACATGCGCCGGATCGAGTGGATTAAGAACGCCAAGCGCGACATCGCGATTACGACCGATATCATCGTTGGTTTTCCCGGCGAGACGGAAGCAGATTTTCAAGAGACTCTTCGTCTGGCTGAAGAAGTCGAATATGACTCGATGTTCATTTTCAAGTATTCCAAGCGGCCAAATACCCCCGCGCTCCAGTACGAGGATCAGATCCCGGAAGAGGAAAAGACGCGCCGGCTGATGATCCTGCAGGAGCGGCAGCGCGCCATTCAGCTACGGCGCAACGCACAGTATATTGGCAAGACAGAAGAAGTATTAGTTGAAGGATACAATCGTGCAACTGGGCAATGGATCGGGCGCACCGCACAGAACAAGACTCTAAACTTTCACGATCCCTCTCTGCCCGCTCCCACCGACGGTCGCACCCATGTGGGAAAGTATATGGATGTCCTGATTACGCGCGCCGGACCCAACAGCCTGGCAGGAGAGAAGCGGGTTCCGAGCTAACAAAAATAACTTCGACTTTGAAAAGGAGGCGACGTGGAAATTGAAATGAAAATTCGGGGTCTGATGATGGACCCCATGACCAATATGCCGATTGTGGTCTTAAAAGATGTCACAGGTGATTCGGTTCTGCCCATTTGGGTCGGCATCTATGAAGCCAACGCAATCGCACTTGAGATCGAAAAGGTCGCAACGCCGCGGCCCATGACGCATGATTTGATCAAGGTTTTGCTGATGGGTCTGGACGCTACGGTGCAAAAAGTTGTCGTGAGCGAATTAAAGGATGACACCTTTTACGCCGTCATCTGGCTGGAGCATAATGGCAAAACGATCAGCGTCGATTCCCGCCCAAGTGACGCGCTTGCGCTCGCCTTGCGACATGATTGCCCCATCTATGTTGATGACAAAGTGTTGCAGTCCTCACGCAATACCGGGAATGTGTCTGAGAAAGTAAACAATGAGGAGCTCCGCAAATGGCTGGAGAACCTCAATGATGAAGACCTGGGCCGTTACAAGATGTAGGGCCGGAGGCAGATCCGTCCGGCCCTTTGCGGCTTCCTCTATCGCCGTGTTGGCCGCCTGCGACCAGTTTTTGCAGGCGTCGTGGTCTTTACACCGGGGATGGTTGGATCTTTAAACGTCAACATGTAGGGATTGGCTGTGTAGCTGTCCACCACGCCTGAAAATTGAATCTGGCTTCCTACCTTGATGCTGTTGAGCGCTTCCTGGGAAAGGGGCGTCGAGAAAACCAGAGTTGCGTCGGGTACGGTGGGGTTCTCAATCCCTAAGGTGACTTTACTCGGATCCACCGAGATGACGGTTCCGGTGAAATACTTAACCCCTTTGGCGCCACCGGGAACTTCCGCATCCTTCAAATCGCTATTGAAGAATTCGTCGCCCTGCTGCTGCAGACTTTGCTTAATGCTGTACCAGATATTAAAAGCCGGGTCGTTTTGAATTCTTTGATTCAACTGCTCGGCTTCCTGATTCGCTATTTGCGCCGCACTGACGATGTTGAATCCTTGCGGAGGCACAGCGCTGGTTTTGGCCTGATTCAATACCTGATCGGCGCCGTCAGAGCTGCCGTGATAATCCTTATAGGCTTTGTTAAAGAAATCGAGCAACTGCGTCCGCGTATTGGCGGGGAGAGCACCCTGCCCGTCATACTCGGCTGCGCGCGCATATTCAAACAGCGCCTGAGGAAACTTCTTGTCGTCATAGAGCAACTTGGCATAGGCGGCAGCGATGGTGCCCTGATTGGGATTGATGGTCAGGCTCTGCTGGTATTCGTTCTCCGCGCCTGCCGTGTTCTTGTTTTGAATGTCGACCCAAGCCAGCCCATTGTGAGCAATCGCCAGCACCGAATTCTTTGCCTCCTGCCATTGCTGGTCGGTCATCTGCGGTTTTTTATTACTCGGGGAAAATACGGTGTCCGCGATCTTCAGCAGGGTATTGGCGGAGTTTTGCACCTGGCTGACTAGCTCCGGAGAAGGTGTACCCTGAATCTGAGGGCCGTAGAGCACAACATAGAAGTTTGCATAGAAATCATTCGGATCGAGCTTGAGCAAGGCTTCGCACTTGTCGATCAGAGGCTGGCGCTGGCTGGGATCGTTCTGCGCAAGCTGCCCCAACGTATTGATGTAATATTTCAGGCGGTAATCGGCATAATCGCTCTGAGGGTATTTATCCTGCCAGGTATTCAGAAGCTGGAGCCGCTGCTGCGGATCTGTCGTCTTTGTGATGTTTTCAAACAGCTCATATTCCGCGCGGTCCTTCCAGTTTTTCTGCGTTTGTGCAGTGCTTTGCTGCTGCCCTTGGCCGCCAGCTTGTGCGGTATCGGCCTGCTGCGCAAGGGCAGGTGGCGCAATGGATAAACCAGTCAGAAGAAAGGCAAGGCCCGCTGCTGCCGCAATCGGTCTGCCCGCTCTTAAAATACAAAACTCCACAGAACCCTCCCTTTCAGGAATTCTACGTCTCATGCGCTTGGAGGCGGTATGATCAGGCTGCTGCACCGCCAACCGGATATATTCTTGCACGCCTGCTTCGGCAAGGAACCAATCGTGCAAAGCCGGAGTATAACGAAAAATAGTGCGCAGTCGCAACCCGCTACTCAATTAGATGCAAGGTTTAGGGTAGTTGTTCCTCGAGGACCGATGAGGAGTTGTTAACCTCCCAGCCGGATCTGGCGACATGCTATGATCCACCTTTCCATGCGCCTTGCCGACCTCGCCGTTATGGCCGCTTATCTGGTGCTGATCACCTGGTTCGGGGCGCAATTTAAAACAAGGCAAAAGACGCTAAAGGATTATTTTCTGGGGGGCCGCGATTCACCCTGGTGGGCAATCGCATTTTCCATTGTTTCGGCAGAAACAAGCGTCCTCACGGTCATCGGAACGCCTGCCCTGTCATTTTCGGGCAATTTTACCTTCCTCCAACTAGTCCTCGGATACCTGCTGGGCCGGATCGTAATCGTGTTCCTGTTCTTGCCCCACTATTTTCGAGGGGAAATGTTCACGGCCTACGAACTGATGCAGCGTCGCTTCGGGCGCCGAGTGCGCGAGTTCGCAGGGGGAACATTTTTAATCCTACGGGCGCTGGCAGAAGGCGTGCGTGTGTTCGCCGTCTCAATCGTCATCTCCGTGGTATTGGGCACAGGAGAAGTGGCTTCGATTGCGGTCATCATCTGCCTGACACTGTTCTATACCTTTGAAGGCGGGATGACAGCGGTCATCTGGACGGATGTGGCGCAGATGGTGCTGTATCTCACGGGTGCTCTCGTCAGCCTGTTTCTGCTTGTGCATGACATTCCAGGCGGCTGGGCACATGCCTTTTTCCTTGGGGAAATGGCGCACAAATTTCAAATTTTTGATTTTCGCGCTTCGTTTTCTGCCGCCTTTTTCAGGCGCAATTATTCTTTCTGGGCGGGAATCCTTGGGGGATGCTTCCTAACCATGGCCAGTCATGGAACCGAGCAGCTATTGGTTCAGAGACTTCTGTCTGCCCGCAATGAGCGCGAGAGCCGGTTCGCTTTGCTCTCTAGCTGGGTGGTAGTTTTCTTGCAGTTCGTTCTTTTTTTGTTTATCGGCGTTCTGTTGTTTGTGGTATTTGAGGACCGCCATCTCGCGGCTCCTGCGGTGCCGGAGCGCATCTATCCTGAGTTCATCTGGCAGCACTTTCCGCCGCTTTTGGCAGGGCTGATTATGGCCGCGATTCTAGCGGCGGCCATGTCCAATCTGAGTGCAGCCCTCAACTCTCTGGCATCAACAACGATCATGGATTTCTTCAGAGTGTTCAGACCCGGACGCCGGGAAGTGGCATATTTACGAGCAGCGCGAGTGGCAACCCTCGGCTGGGGCGTTTTGCTGTTTTCCATCGGGCTTGCTGCCCGCCACTGGGGGAGAGTGCTTGAAGCAGGCCTTTCCATTGCTTCCGTGCTCTACGGCGCACTTCTGGGCGTGTTTTTACTAGGCGTGCTCACTAAACGCCCGGGCGAGACCGCAGCCATTGTGGGCATGAGCAGCGGTCTACTGGCAACCATTCTGCTGCGCGAACAGGTGGCATTTACCTGGTACGTTATGATCGGTTCGGCGGTCACGTTTGCCGCCGGCTATGGCTTTAGCTTGTTGACAGGCAAGCGAGAAACGAACCGTTAGGCTGCACTGGTGAGCGAGCCAGATACCCAAAGAGAGCGCCTGGTTGAAGAAGACGACCTCTAAAGTTTCGTTGGAAGCAGGGGCCGAAGGAGGGCTGGCAGCCAGCGGATCTGCGCCGGCTCTCCAGCGGGTCCTCGGCCTGTGGAGTGCTATGTCCATTGTGATTGGCACTGTCATAGGCAGCGGTGTGTTTTTGGTGCCCTCCACCATGATCCGTTCCACGGGGTCTGTGCCACGACTGTTCCTGATCTGGGTGATCGCGGGTCTGCTCAGCCTGTTTGGGGCTCTGACCTATGCGGAACTGGCAGCAGCGATGCCCGAAGCCGGCGGCGAATATGTCTATTTGCGTGCGGCCTACAGCCCATTTTGGGGTTTTTTGTATGGATGGGCGCAGTTCTGGGTGGGCAAAAGCGGTTCGATCGCCACTTTAGCCGCGGGATTTTACGTTTATTTGACCGCATTTATTCCCGTATTGTCCACTCCGGTCTGGGTACTGCCCTGGCACATTGGACCCGGCGGAAGCCTGTTGGAGATTCATTATGGCCAGTTGGTAGCGATTGCACTCATCGTCTCGCTGTGCGCGGTGAACTATGTCGGCGTCCGCTCGGGAGGCAATCTTCAGGTGTTCATTACGGCGGTCAAGATGCTGTTGATTGCCGGCATCATTATCGCGGGTCTCGTGGCCGGACTCGCTTTCGGCCGGGGGAATCCGGCGCATTTTGGCGCATCTCTGAGCACAAAGACGGGAATTGCAGGCTTCTTTGTGGCTATGGTCAGCGCCCTATGGGCCTACGACGGGTGGAATAACGTGAGCATGGTCTCATCAGAAATCCGCGAGCCCCAGCGCAACCTGCCCCGCGCTTTGATCCTCGGCACAGCAGCCGTAATCGTCACCTATCTTCTCGTCAATTTCGCATACTTCTATGTGCTGAGTCCGGCTCAGGTGGCATCCAGTCACCGAGTGGCGGCGGATATGATGGCGAGCGTATATGGCAGGGCAGCCGCAAGCGCGGTAACCGTCGCCGTCATCATTTCAATCTTGGCGGCGATCAACGGCTCTATTCTTTCCGGTGCGCGCATACCCTACGCCATGGCTCGGGACCGCTTGTTCTTTGCCTACGCCAGCTCGGTGCATCCTCGATTCCAGACACCAGGGAATGCGATGATTTTACTTTGCGGCTGGGCCTGCATCCTGGTGCTGAGCGGATGGTATGACGACCTCTATAATTTCGTCATCTTTGGGGAGTGGATTTTATATTTATTGACGGCCGTTTCGGTTTTCGTCCTGCGGAGAAAAGATCCTGATCTTCCCAGACCGTACCGGGTTCTAGGGTACCCGCTCGTTCCAGTACTATTTAGCGCAAGCGCTCTTCTCCTACTTAGCTATACGTTCTACAATCGCCCGCGCGAATCGCTAATGGGCTTAAGTCTCATGGGTTTAGGAGTTCCGTTCTATTTTCATTGGAGATTTAAAAAAGGTGTAGAACGGCGGTGAAAATCCGATCCGTTATTGCAATATACCGGAAATTTTTTCTAGTACTCATAGGACTAACGGCGACTTAGCCCCTTCTCAATTAGCTTGAATTTTTCATCAAAACGGAATTAAACTGCGTGTAAATCGACCCAAGCAGCATTGAAAACGGGGTTCGAAGCCGCTGGGTAGCGGCGGAATTTTTTACGCGTTTTTTAAAAGCGCGCGGTTATTTAAACAGGCTGGATAGTAGGAGGCAGGTATTTTGGACATTGATAAAATGCTCGCGGAATTGCGCCTCGAGCGCGAGCAAATCGAAGAAGCAATTTTGACGCTGGAACGTCTCGCGCGGGGCAGAGGGAGAAGGCGAGGGAGGCCTCCAGCATGGCTGAAGGAGGCAACGGCTGCTTCGTTCGGCGAAACGGGAGAGACAGAAGCTTCGAACGGACTTGAGCAGAGACGTCGCGGGCGTCCTCCCGGCAGCAAAGCGAAACAGGCCGCACAACCAGGGGAGGCCTGAGCAGCCTACCCCGTGTTTCACCTTCTGGTCTCATCAGGCTGGAAGTAGAGCCAGGATCAGTGTGGCTGCGCAACCCTTTTAGCCTTATCCTTATGTGACCGTGAAACATCAATACAGCAGATAAGGCTGGCGATGCACCGCAAACTGCGCAGCTTGCTCCTGCGCCTGATGCCAAATGGTGCTGGCGTCCACTCCACTCTCGAGTTCCTGAATGGTCTGCCGGTTGCCGATCAAGCCACGGCATTTTTCAAAATCCATTTTCCCCGGATAGAGCTTCTGAAGTGCTGCAGCCAGTTCAATTCCAAGACGCGTACTGTCGAACAGATTGCGGTCCGTAATCACAAACCGCACACCCTCGATCGACTTTCCTGAAAAATGAGAGGAGGTTGGGGTAAATCGCGTGGGATAGACACGCACACCGGGGATAAAACGGCTATTCAGGTAATCGGCTAATTGCCGGCCATTGATCCAGTCCGCACCCACCTGTTCAAATGGCGCGTCCGTACCGCGCCCGACTGAGTAATTGGAATCCGCTTCGAGCAGAGCCAGCCCAGGATACAGCAGCGTCGCATTTAAGCTGCGTAAATTAGGCGATGGATCGACCCACGTCAAGGCAGTTGAATCAAACCAGTCGCCGCGTTGCCAGTTGCTCATTTGAATCACATGGAGATCGGCATGAAGGTTCTGATCAGCGTTGGCCATGAGGGCCAGCTCACCCAATGTCATACCGTGACGTACTGGAATCTCAAAGCAGCCGGTAAAGGACTCCAGGTCTTTGTCCATCATCGGTCCTTCGACATGCACACCGGTGATGGGATTGGGCCGGTCGAGAACATAAAAAGACTTATGATATTGGGCCGCCGATTGCAGCGCGTAAAGCATCGTGCAGGAGTAGGTGTAAAAGCGGGCGCCCGCATCTTGAATATCGAACACCAGTGCATCGATATCTTCGAGATCCGTCTCATTGGGCCGGCGGTGTTGAGCTTGATACAGACTGATGATCGGCAGTCCCGTCGCAGGATCTTGGGAATTCGGCACTGGCTCGTCGTGGGTTCCCGAAAAACCATGTTCCGGCGAAAACAGTTTGACCACATGGATTCCTGCCGCGCGCATCACGTCCACGTTACGGCGCCCCTCACGATCTAATCCGCTCTGATTGGTAATCAGGCCGATACGCTTCCCTTTCAGATCCTGAAAATTCCGCTGTTCTAGCACATCCAGTCCGGTGAGCGTCTCAGCATTGCGAGCGATGACGCGATGGACACCTGCACCTTGAATGGTTTCGATATAGCCAGTAAGAGAAACCGTGTTGGGTACAGTCAGGCCGAGCGATGCTGCCACCGCGGTAGCGACACGGCAACGCAGACTGACTAGAGATTTATTGCCGCGGTGAGGATGGACATAATTCGTGAGCAGAATGACGTAGGACTGAGTCGTGGGATCGATCCAGATCGAGGTTCCCGTAAATCCAGTGTGGCCGAAGGAACCGATCGGAAAGAGTTCGCCGCGATTGGTTGAGTAGGGCGAATCGATGTCCCATCCGAGACCACGGATAATGGGCTGATCAGCAGGGCTGGCCGGTTCCGTGAATTTCTCTATGGTGATGGGGTCGAAAATCCGAACACCTGCTCGCTCACCTTTCCCCAGAATCATCTCTGCGTATTTCGCCAGATCATCTGCGGTAGAGAACAGGCCGGCATCTCCAGCGATTCCGCCCATATAGCGGGCCGTGGGATCGTGCACAACGCCGCGAAATGGCAAGCCGGTATCGGGATCCACTTCGGTTGGAGCAATTCTGGCGCGCAGCGAGGCGGGAGGCAGAAACTGAGTGTCCTGCATTCCTAGTGGGGCATAAATATGGTCATGCGCATATTGCGCCAGAGATTCTCCCGATAAACGCCGGACGATTTCCCCCAGCAGCACGAAATTGATGTCGCTGTAGATAAAACGTGCGCCGGGAGGTGCGATCGGTTGTACATGAAGCGCTTTTTCGATTCCCGTCTGGTAGCCACTCCAACGGGGAACTAATTCGACATCCGGCGGCAGCCCCGAAAAGTGAGTCAGCAGCAATCGGATTGTGATTGCGCTGTGGCCATCTTGAAATTCGGGCAGGTATTTTGTTACCGGGTCATCGAGCCGGATCTTGCCTTCTTCGAGAAGCTTCATAATGCTCGGAGCCGTGGCTACGACCTTGGTGAGTGAGGCTAAATCGAAGATCGTATCTACCGTCATGGGCTCTTTTTGCGGCATCAGCGCACGCCAGCCGTAGGCTTTGCGATAAAGAATGCGCCCATTGTGCCCCACAAGCAGCACAGCGCCGGGGATTAATCCGGTTTGAACCGCCTGGTCGATGATCGCATCGACTTGAGGCAGAGATAATTCCGCTTGAACTTGCGCCTGCCCGAAAGCAACCGCCTGCGCCACGATCAGCGCGGATAGAAGCAATTTCATCCGACTAGCCAAGTCAGCTCTTTACAAACAGATTTTTGTCTCATGCGTCAGGCAAAACGTGCGGCAATCGAATCGAGTAACCGCGCAAGCTCAACATCCTTTTGCGTAATCCCGCCGGCATCATGAGTGGTTAAATCGACGGTAACGCGATTATAGACGTTCAGCCATTCCGGGTGATGGTTTCGTTTCTCGATCAACACAGCCGCGGTAGCCATAAACCCGAAGGCATGCGCGAAATCTGGGAATCGATACTCGCGGTGCAGCTTTCCCGCCTGTACGCTCCAATCCTTCAGTTGCTGTAAGACCGAGCTGAGCTCGTCGCCCGTCAACGTCTGCGTTGCCATGCCGCCATTCTATTCCAAGACATCAGAGCCAGCCAATAGTCTTACGCTGATATACGTCGATATACGCCGCGCTCGTTGCTAATAGCGCACTCTGCGTTCACTGCGCACCCATTCTTGCAGCGGTGTCCCGCCCGCTTCTCTTAAAAGCAAATATCCAGGGATCGAACGCCTTTCTGGAGGCAAGAAAACTTCATCATAGATGAAAGCATCGTCAAAGCCCGCCTGTGCGGCATCCGCGCGCGTCGCGGCATAACAATAAAACAATGGCCGTGCCCAGTAAATTGCACCCAGGCACATGGGACACGGCTCGCAGCTAGAATAGAGCTCGCAATCAGAGAGCTGAAAGCTTCCGAGTTCGCGGCAGGCGGAGCGAATGGCGACAATTTCCGCATGTGCGGTGGGATCATTCCTTTCGGTCACAAGATTCACGCCAGTAGCGATCAAGCGATCTTGCTTCACGACCACAGCGCCAAACGGTCCTCCGCGTCCCGTTCGCACGTTTTCGATAGCTAGATCGATGGCCCTACGCATCCAGTATTCGCGCCGCTCATCCATTATTCTTTCGATACGCTCTGTAGCAATTGCTCAACCGCCGAAATTATCGCATTAGGGCACTCGAGCGGTATCCAGTGGCCTGCGCCGGGGACCACCTGGTGGCGCCCGGCCTCGCTTTGCCGAACCCATGAGTTGCGCTCAGCAAGCTCCGCTTCCGTCGCGTTTGCTGCCGAGAGGATGATGAAAGGAATGTTGCGAGGCAGCGGCATCGCCGATGCCTCCTGTGCGGCTTGCGGCAAGCAGCGGAGATAGGCGCCCAGCGCTGCCATGCATTTCGGTCCGCTCCAATGTGAGCGAATGATGGGCCAGGTTGCCGGCGGAAGTTTGCGAATCTCAGCCGTCATCCGCTTGAGCGTGCCCATCGCTTCACGGGCGGTCGTTTTTCCAATAAACCTGGAAAATGCGGCTCCCCGCCCGGTCAGAGCCGCCAGAGCCGCACGCACCACTCCAAATCGGGCCAGCCATTTGCCTCTTCGTGCAAAACTCGCGCCCAGAATTAATCGACGTTCCTCGTGTCTGCTGCAGTGACTCCAATATGTGAGCGAGACCGGATCGACGAACACTAACCCGGCCACCTGATCCGGATGGCGGGCGGCCCAGGCGCGAATCAGCAATCCCCCGAATGAATGGCCTACTAAGATGTACGGCGCGGGAATGGCGGCCGCCAGGAGCAAGGCATCGAGTTCGCTGAGAATGTCGTGGAGCGTTCGAGGTATCCGGCAGGGATCACTCCAACCCAAACCTGCGCGATCATAGCTGATCGTGCGCGTCAATTTGGCGACCTCGGGCTGTACAAAGGTCCAGCTCAGGGAGCTTGCCGCGATGCCAGACTCAAAGATTACGCATGGTTCTCCCTGGCCTTGCTCATTGACATGCAGCCGGAGAGGCTTAGAACGAGAGCCAGGGGAGATGTTCACGCGCACAATCCGGCCGGGCGGAGGAAACCGCCGACGATCCCGGAACGCGCCAGCTCTTTCGTACAGGAATCCGGCGAGCAGGAGGATTGCCAGCGAAGTCAGGATCATCAATCGGCTACGATCATCTCTCCCGGCAAGATTGCGCGTGTACGCGGCAGAAACCCAACGTAGGCTGCGGCGCCCACCAAGCTGAGAACCGTAACGAACGCCGTTAGCTGCAGCAGATCGACAGCATGTGATCGTGGCAGCGCCTTCCACAACACCAAGAGCGTAGTCTGGGCGAGAGTAACGGCCCACACCGCACCATAAAAGTAGCGGCGCTCCGTTCCCTCCCCCGCGGTAGAAGGCTTCACGCGCGGCAGATAGCCCAATGCGCCTGATAGCAGGATCACGGCCATCAAAGGCCCATAAGCATAGGTATAAATTTGCTTAAGATACCAGGTACGTGTGATAGCTGCAATTACTAAGCCAGTCAAATTTAAAACAGTAAAGTTAATCAGCGCGTTCCAGGCGAATGTGTAACAGATGCGGCGATAGAGCGGATTGGGTTTATCTTCGCAAAAACGAAGTATGTAAGGCCGGGGCTCGACACCGGGGAGCTGCCCGTATAATCCGGCAATACCGGTGCCTGCTATTACGAATCCGAGCCAGATCCAATTCGCGCTGCTGATGCCATGTGCGAACAAACGAAACGTCAGCGGACCCGGCGCGAGAAAGAAAACCCAAATCCAGATCGGCCAATGCGCCAGCCGGTAGATGACTTTGTTGCGGCGACGGAATTTCCTCGGGTCAGCATATTCCCAGCGGACAGAGCACAGCATGGGCCTCCATCATGGTAGCAACGAAACGATGCAAACCAAGCCTTCTGGCGAGCAACGGCTCGGATCGAAAGACGCGTACTCACGAGCAGCATGTGATCGCGGCCTCATGATCCCGAGAGCGTGCGCCAACTTCGGCCATCTCGCTCAAGCAATACGTCGGCTGCAGCAGGACCTGCGCTACCTGCCGCGTAATTGGGAAAATCTTGGGGCGTCCGCTGACTCCAGTTTTCGATCACAGGCTGCACGACTTTCCAGCCAGCTTCGATGTTATCCGCGCGCTGGAAGAGCGTCGCGTCACCGATCATCGCGTCATAAAGCAGCGTCTCATAGCCGGTATTTAAAGCCATACCAAAATAATCCTGATAATTAAAATCCATGTCCACGGCTCCCAGCTTGACAACCGGTCCGGGTATTTTGGCGCCAAATTCGAGCGAAATCCCTTCATCGGGTTGAATTCGCAGAAGCAGCCAGTTTGGAGGCGTCTGCACCTGCGTATTGCGGAAAAGCGCGGCTGGCACCTGTCGGAAGTGGATTGCAATCTGCGTTCTGCGTTGAGCAAGTCGTTTGCCGGTTCTTATATAAAACGGAACTCCGGACCAGCGCCAATTATCGATCAGCAGCTTCATCGCCACATACGTTTCCACCGGAGAATCAGGAGCTACGTCGGGCTCTTCACGATAGGCCGGAACAGGCTTGCCGCCCAGGAGGCCACGTCCGTACTGTCCGCGAATCGCAATCGAATCTACTTCTTCCGGCTTATAAATACGGACGGCTTCAATCACCTTCGCCTTCTCGGTCCGAATTGCATTAGCATCAAAGGAATTAGGCGCTTCCATAGCGGTCATAGCGAGGAGCTGGAAGACGTGGTTCGGAACCATGTCGCGCAGCGCTCCGGTTTTTTCGTAGAACTTTCCGCGATGTTCGACGCCCACAGTTTCGGCGACTGTGATCTGCACATGATCGATGCGATCACGGTTCCAGAGCGGTTCGAAAAGTCCATTAGCGAACCGGAACATCAAAATGTTTTGAACCGTTTCCTTGCCCAGAAAGTGATCGATTCGATAGATCTGCGGCTCTTGCAAGACGCGGAGAATACGGCGATTGAGACTTTGAGCAGAGGCGAGATCATGACCAAATGGCTTCTCAATGACCACCCTCCTCCATTGCGCTTCGGCTTCACACACTAGACCAGATGAACCCAGATGATCGATAGCCGGACCGAAGAAACGGTCTGGGACCGCCAGATAGAACAGATAGTTACCCTGGGTCTGGCGCTCGGCATCGAGCTGCGTAAGTTTGCTTTTCATGCTCTCATAAGCAGCGCGATCATTCAGATCGCCCCGCACATAGAACATGCGCTGCTCAAGCCAGCGCCATGCGCTCTGGTCAATTTCTTCCTGAGGTTCTGCGGCTTTAATAAACTCCCGCGTCTTTTCCGCCAGCTTTGAGCGCCATGCCTGATCGTCAAGATTGGCAATATCTGTACCGAGGACTGCAAATTGTTCAGAAAGCAACTTCGATCGGGTGAGATTGTAAAGCGCTGGAATGATCAATCTGCTAGTAAGATCACCATTCGCTCCCAAGATGACCAGAACACATGGCCCGGCTGGGCTCGCACTGCTCCTCTTATTGAACATGGATTCTTCTGCCATTTATTCTCTTACTCGTTTTAGGAACCAAAATTGATTGAGTAAAGCTTGCAACGGGGAGGAGATAATAAACACGGATGCCCCTTTCTGATCAAGTCGCGTTCCTGTTTCTGCTGGCTCTTCCCATCGCCTGTGTTGCCTGGACGGTAACGCACGAAGAAATCTTTCGCGAGCCGCGTGAATACTGCAAATACTGCAGCGAGCATGCCCGCCGGACCTACGTGCGAAAGTTTTTTTACGTATTTACCTGTGAGTACTGTTTTAGCCACTGGGTCGCCCTGTTTTTCCTTCTGATTACACAATACAAGCTGCTCTTTGCTGACTGGCGTGGATATCTCATCGGTTATTTTGCTTTAGTATGGGTCAGCAACCTTTACATGAATCTCTACGCTCGCATTCGTCTGGAAATTAGACGCGAGCGCACAGAAATTGCACTGGAAGAAAAGGCAGCCAAGGCGATCGAAAACGAGAGCGAATCACCGCCTGACCCGGTTCGTGGATATCGCCGCTAACAATTACTCCTTTTTGTACCGCCGTGAAGCCAGTGGTCTAGCCGCCAAGGCTGCGACTCAGAGGCGCATTTCCGGGACCAGCCGGCAATGGCGAGGCAGCTTACCAAAGAAACTGCACCGTTTTTGTTTGATAGCCAGTTCCGGCCGGAAATTCGACGCTAAGTTCCTGTCCCCTTAAGACAGCGTTTCCCACCGACACATGAGGCACATTGAGGCGAACGCGCAGACTGTAACTCGATCCACCCCAAGCCGCCAGGGTGAATTCAGCCCGATGAGGCCCGTAATGTTCGTCGAGCACCTTCAGCAGCGAGGTGGTAGCGCCGGGTAGCGGTAACTTTACAGGGGCATACAGTTCGATTGGCGGTAGTGTGATGCGGAGGACCGGCTCAAGACCACAGACCGAAGCTAGACATATCTGCTGCCCTGACACGGATTTTGCCTGCGCAATGAGCTCTGTACCTTTGCGTTGAAAATCCAAATCCAGATCGATGCGGCCGAGATGGAGATGATGCAACGTCGCATAATCCCATTCAGCGGGCAGATGCGGATCAATCCGCAAAGTATGGTCTGGAGCATCCCAACTGATACCGAACAGGCCGCGCAGAAGCGGCAATATGACCATGGCAGAGGACCACATCTGGTGCGGTGTGCTGCGACCGAGGGGCTGAAAAAATTCTCCTGAAAGTAGTTCTGTAACAGCTCCCAAGTCTTGTGACCAAGTCAAACCGACGTTCTGCATGAGGTGCGCATAACCGGACAGCCGCCGCCCGGCACGATATTCGGCCATTGAGACCCATCCCGTAAACAATGGCCAGACTGATCCCTGATGGTAGCTGATCGGGTCGTAGAACGATGTGTGATCACTGATGTCGCGCGTACCCCAGTCGGTTGAAAATTCAGCGGAAGCCCACCGGCTCAGCATGTGCTCAGCGTGCGGAAGAGAAAAGGTCCCGTCCCACCACGCCACGGAAGGGAAAATTGTGGCTGTACGGTCGAGCACACCGTCCGAGTTGCGACTGAATGCATAGAACTGCGCTTGTGGGTCATAGAATTCGTGCTCTATTCTGGCAGCAATGTCGTGCGCCGTCAGCTTTGATGTGCGCGCGAGATCCTCATCGTGCATCAGCTCTGCCAGTTCCGACATAGCCGTGGCTGATTGCTGGTCGAGAGCCGCCAGATAAATCTCCTGATGTGGCATCCCAGGAGGCCAGGACTCGACCCAACCCGTGCCTTCCCGGTTGTCGTAAATTCCATTCGTGGTATGAGCACGAGTAAATGCATAAGCTTTGCGGACGGCATCCCAGTTCTCCTTTAGATAACTCAGATCTCCACTCGCCCTCACGTAATCCCGCATGGCCATGACAAAGAGCGGCGTGCCATCGGCCTCAGCGTAAAAGTAAGGCGTTGCCTTCCAATCGACGGCATCAGCCGCCTGGGAAAATTCGTGCATGATCTTGCCGTCTGCGCGCTGGCGGCGAATCAAGAAATCCAACGCCCGGCGCGTAAGGGGGAAATCACCGTAGCTGTTGATGGCATACGTCGTCCACAACGTATCGCGTCCAAAGAACCAGGCAAAGCCCGGGCGCGCCGAGTCGCCGGAAGAATAATATCCCGCAACAAGGCCAATTTCCCCGTGATAGCTCACCTGCATTTGATCGATGGCGATCTCTGCCCAGCGCAGCGCCTCATTTAGACGCTTGTCCGGTGTTTGCACTGTGAGCCGTGAATCAAAAAAATGCGCATAGTACTGTTGTGTTTCTGCGTAGAGATTCGGAATCGCAGAATCAATACGAGCGATCTGCTCGGCCGCCGGTTGGTCATCTCTCATGGCTAAGATCAAGGGGAACTCCAGGCCGGTATCATGCGCCGGATCGAAACTTAGTTTCAATTGCAGCGGATAGGTTTGCGGATGTTCTTGATAGGGCACGAGAATTCCGGGATGGGTACGCGGCATTCCCACTACTGCGGAAAAATGAGGATCATCGGTGTGCAATATGTAGAAGCCGCTCGCTCCATCCTGGACCCATTCGCCAGATGGCCTCCCAAAATTCGGAGCCGGCCACATCCGCAACATCTCGGGCGTGAATGAGAACGTAACCTGTAACGGCCGGGACGCTGCAAAATCAAAGAACACAACAGCACCGGTTACAGGCTGTGCCGAACCGCGTGGGGCGAACATATGCTGCCGGATCGTGAAGCCTGCATGGGAATAGGTAATCACTGTTTCAGCGGGCGACACTTCAATTTCAGCCGCCAGATGATTCACGTCGATCGGAACCGGGTACCCAGCCAGTTCTGCTGTAATCGCGAAATGGCTCAGTATTTTTACAGGCCAGAGCCAAGCTTCGAAGGTCCCGCTTTCGTCACCCAATAATGCGCCATGTTCACCCGCCACCGACCACGGCATGCGAGGCTCCGCAGGACGATCGATGTGCATTCCGGGAACCGGCCGGAGCGTAGAAAGGGGATCGAATTCTGCTGCTGCGGTAGAAGCAATGATCAGAGTCAGCAACACGACACGTTTTCCTGCGAACCCGCTCATCTTCCTAAGAGTATTACGAAAGGAGTATCTAAAAAACTGCCATCAAACACGCCTTTTGAGATATCTCATCCGTCCAAATATGTGGAGGTAGACACCATGAGATCGGAAGAACAGCCTTACGATTCACATCAGACCGGACCGGCTCCGAGAACATATGGAGCGAAAATAGCCAGCATCATCTGTCTTCTCGCAGGCATATGGTTTTTCGTGTCGCCTTGGGTTTACAACAGCTATACCAAAGGAAACTCCTGGAATTCCTGGATTGTCGGAGCAGTTATCTTCCTTCTGGGCTGCATACGCGCCGCCCGGCCATCAGCACATGTGAGCTTAAGCTGGCTCAGTGCGGTGCTGGGGATTTGGGCCTTTTTCTCACCCTGGATTTACGGTTATGTTGGCAATGAGGGCCGCTTCATCAACAGCCTGTGCGTTGGCGTGATTGTTTTTGTCTTCGCTATCGCAAGCGGACTGTTCACCCACCGGCGCTCGATGCAAACGGTCCCGCATGCAATGTAGTTTCGGTTGTTAGGGATAAAACAAGGCACACATACTTGAGCATCTGAAAAGGCTCATGCAGTCGCGCTAGGTCCTGGTCGGATTCGGAGACAGTTTCGCTCCAATAGGGCAGCTTAAAGTAGAAAAGAAATGACAAATCCGATTCCCCAGGACAAACAGATTGCACTCGTTGACCGGCTCATGCAGGCGTGCGGAGGAGGGTATTCCCCCGACGTACGCCGGCGCTATTTCATTACGGGTCCGCAGTGGGCAGCGGCTTATGAGGGTCAAGCTCTCTTCCATGCTCCCACGCGCTCGCCAGTCTCCTTCGAGAAGGTAATCGAGGAGTACAGTCGCATCGGTATCGGTTATTGGTGCACGCATGACACCGACGTGATTCCCACACGCGATCTGTTCACTCCGCGACAAGACGAAATCCTCGAGCAGATCAAAAAAAGCCTAGCCCAAAACGGACTGAAATGCTCGATGGTGACTACCGAGACATTTCATCACGCGGTTTTCGCAGCCAGTCCAGCAGCCGAATCGAGGGACGTGCGCGAATACGCGCGAAGAAGGCTAGAAAATACGGTTGCGATTGGGCACAGGTTGGGCGCACAATTCTGTGTCTACTGGCCCGGTTCGCTCGGCTACTACGTGCAAGGGGCCATCGACGAAACGCAAACACTCCGCTGGTATGCCGAGGGGATTAACGCGGCTTGCGAGGCAGACTTACAGCTTGCAAAAACGTACAACCGCCCACCCTTGAAGCATTGCCTTGAGGCCAAACCGTTCGAACCACAAGCGGAGATTTTACTCCCCACTTCAGACGCCATGTTGGCGCTCATCTTTTCTGGTCTGATTAAACACCCGGAGATGGTGGGCCTGAATCCGGAATATCTGCATGAACTCATGTGGGGCGGCGCGCCTCGCGCTTCGCTAGCACGCGCTCTGTTATGCGGTAAGCTTTTCCACTTTGACATTAACGATGGTTACCGCCTGAAGCACGACGTAGATATCGGGGTGGGGTTGGTCAATCCTTTAGACTGGCTCAACGTTCTCGTGCTGCTGCGCACCTACGGCTACAACGGCCCGTTCAATCTCGACTATAAACCACCTCGCACTACGAGCAACTACGGCGTCTTTGCCGTCAGTTTCCCGACGGCGGTAGACCGCTTCATCACCCTCTGGGAGATGGCAGGCGAAGTCATCTCCGATCCGATCATCAAAGAGGCTACAGATGCTTTGAAAGCCGGAGGAGAAGGCGCTAACCCGGCAGACGTAGATTCGATTGTGCAAGCAAATCGGGAGCTGCTCTCATTGCATGAACTGATCGCGCATCGCATTTTCCAGATCCTGGTGGGCGCGCATCGAGGGCGCGTTTACAGTCTGTGAGCCAGTAAAGCTGGATAGTTCGAGCGTCAAACAAATTTGATGGTATGATTTGGTGGACTGCCCGGCACGCTTGCCGCGACATATGCAATCGGTTGACACATCCGTTTTGGATCAGGAGAGACTGGAAGTTGAGGCGCTGCTAGAGCGCTTCTCCCGTTCGCCGCGCATTGCCGGACTGCTGTCGTATATCTGTCGCAAATATTTCGCCGGCGAGCTAGATCAGCTCAACGAGACGCAAATTGCCGTAGAGGTGTTCGGGCGGCCACCAGATTTCGACCGCAGCCAGGATGCCATTGCACGCGTTGAGGCACACCGGCTGCGAAGAAAGCTCAAAGAATTCTATGAGGGCGAGGGTAAAGACCGGCCCATTCAAATTGTTCTGCCGCCGGGGAGCTATATCCCCGTCTTCCAGCACCGCAATGGCAGTCTAACCGCTCCAGCTTCCACTGCGCCGAGGCCGCTCAACGGAACATCGATCGAAGAACCGGTAAAGGACGCCGATAGCGCTACAACCAATCCAATCGATTCACAAAACTGGCGTTGGAAAACACTCCTATTAGCGTTGGGGATTTTGGGCGTCATCGCTGGCCTGACTGCCTGGTACTTCGTTTCGGCAGTGCATAAACGGGGCGCTGCTCTGGCATCGAAAACTGAAGCTCCGGCGATCGTTAGCCCAGCCTCGCCACCAATTCGGATCCTCTGTGGCTATTCGGGCGCCGCACATATTGGGCTCCTCGGAAATCGATGGACGGAAGATCAGTATTACATCGGCGGCCGGCCAGAACCCAGCACACAGCGGTTCACTGGCAGGACTAATGACCCCTTTTTATTTCGTCGCATTCGCACGGGAGAGTTCTCTTACGCGATTCCACTAAAACCCGGCACCTATGAACTGCACCTGTTCTTTGTGGAGGCTACGTACGGCGAGGAATTAGGCGGAGGCGAATTGAGCCGCACCTTTCTGGTGCGCTTAAACGGCAGAATTCTGTTTGACGGCTTCGACATCATCGCTGACGCTATGGGACCACGAATCGCCGATGAACGCGTTATCCGGGACGTTTCGCCTGATTCCGATGGCAAACTGCATTTGAGCTTCGAGAGCGAGCGCGGTCAGCCGATTATTAGTGCGATCGAAATTTTGCCCGGAACTCCTCACCGCCAATTGCCCATCCGGATTGTCACCCAACCGACTTCCTATACCGATCACCTAGGGCAAGTTTGGAGTCCTGATAACTATTTTCTCGGTGGACAGATGTCGATGCGACGGCCGCCTGTAACCGGTACGTTAGATCCTGATTTATATGCTTCCGAACGGGTGGGGAATTTCACCTATGCAATTCCCGTCGATCCGCGAGATACCTACACAGCGAACCTATATTTTGCTGAAACCTATTTTGGTCCCGATGGACCGGGAGGCGGCGGCGTAGGGAGCCGCGTCTTCAACGTTTCCTGTAACGGCGTCATGCTGTTACAGAACTTCGATATCTTCAAAGAAGCCGGCAGGTGTCATGCTCTAGTGAAAAGCTTCCATGGATTGAAGCCCACTGCACAGGGCAAGCTTCTGTTTTGGTTTGATCCAGTAGTCAATTATGCGTCTATCTTCGCGATTGAGGTACTGGATGAAGCACGGTAACTACGGTTTCCTTCTTGCCTTGCTTCTGACTGTTAGCACCTCCGCACAATGGATCCCAAACAATGGCGTGGTGAACTTCCGCAGAGAGGCCGACGGCGTCCTTTTCACCATGCAAAGCGGCTCGATGAAAATTCAAATCTGCACAGACTCCCTCATTCATGTGGTTTATTCCCCCTCATGGCCGCCCGCAAAACAATCTCCTTACGTCATCGTCCAGACTAACTGGCCTTCTGTACCCTGGAGCGTGGATGAAGCCGGCGGAGACATTGTGCTCCGCACAGATAAGCTGACCATCCGCGTTGCTCGCAAGGACGGTCTCATCACCTATGCGGATCTAGGTGGTCAATCATTGCTTACCGAGGGACCAAGGCAAATGACACCGGCCGTCGTGAACAAAGAACACACATATCATTCAGAAGACGTAATGAAGATTTATGGTTCTGAAGAGGCTATTTATGGATTAGGACAACATCAAGCGGGAGTTTGGAACTATCGCGGCGAGGAAATCGAGTTATCCCAAGAAAATACAAATATCGCAATACCCCTCTTTCTTTCTAGCAAAGGCTACGGGATCTTTTGGAATAACACGTCAGTCAGTAAATTTAATAACCGCTTTATTCATTACTTGTTTCTGGATGCTGAGGTTTCCGACTCGGTCGATTATTACTTCCTGTATGGTCCCGAGTTTGACCAAATTATATCTGAGTATCGCACATTGACGGGCTCAGCGCCGCTATATGGTAAATGGGCCTATGGCTATTGGCAAAGTAAAAACCGCTACACCTCGCAGTCGCAGCTTCTGAACATTGCCAAGAAGTATCGCCAGCTTGGCATACCCATAGACAACATCGTGCAGGACTGGTTTTGGTGGACGACCATGGGAAGTTTCCGATTTAACAGCAGGTATCCTGACCCCCAAAAGATGATCCGGGATCTGCATGATGAGCATTTCCATTTCATGATTTCTGTTTGGCCCTTTTTTGATCCGGGTTCTTCCGTTTACGAAGAGATGGAAAAGCGGGGTTACTTCATCGCCCGAACGCTTATACCTGCATTTCATCCAAAGGGCGAAGCGTTATATGACGCAAGCAACCCAGCGGCTCGCCAGTTTTATTGGAAGCTTATAAATGAAAATTTATTCCAGCTTGGTGTAGATGCGTGGTGGCTCGACACAGATGAGCCTGAGACCGAAGGGCGAGAAGAAAATCTGCTGCTGGATCACAAGATCTTTATCGGCAATGGAGCACAATATGCCAATCTATATCCGCTGCTCACCTGCATGGGCGTGTTTGATGGGCAGCGCAGTGCAA
>Ga0209061_1002753_pt1 | contig 20964 bp, 13 predicted proteins | sample Coa_R1_10_FD_187157 | JGI IMG/M metagenome (GOLD analysis project Ga0209061, IMG submission 187157) | Surface soil microbial communities from Centralia Pennsylvania, which are recovering from an underground coalmine fire - Coalmine... | ecosystem: Environmental > Terrestrial > Soil >...
CGGACCCGGGCGTCGAGGCGGCCCGCACCGCGGCGACGACGGCGTCGTGTTGCTCCAGCTGGTGCGGGTGCTGCAGGGCGAGGAAGGCCCGGCCCCAGGCCAGCGCCTGGGGTGCAGGATCGGTGCGCAGCCCCGTCCGTTGCGCGGTGGCCAGGGCCGACTGCAGGCCCGTCACCATCTCCGCCACGTCCCGGGGCCGGCCCTGCGCGTCCAGGCCGCCCGCGGCCTGTGCGAGGCGGTCGCGGACCTGCGCCAGCCGGGCGGTGGCGGCGTAGTTGGGGCCACTCAGCTCCTGGGGCCGGGACAGGGCCGCCTCGGCCGCCGTCGGGCGTCGCGAGGGCCCGCTCGTGGGCCACGGCTCCCAGCCGCTCTGGCCGCCCGAGAGGGTCGATCGCCAGGGCCGGCCGGGCCGGGGTGTAGCTGGCGGCCGGCACCCCGGCCCGCTCGTCGTTCCCCCAGCGCTGCTCCAATGTCGACGCTCGCGCCTCGAAGGCTGCGGCGTTGGCCGCGCCCGGCCCGATCACCGCCACCATCCCCAGCGCGGCGCCGAGGGCCACCCGAACCCGACGCTCCACTCCACACTGCACGACGACGCTCGCAGCTTCGATGTTCCGAAAGCCGCCGGACCGGGACGTCCGCGAATGGGCGAGGACACCGGGCAGGCCTCCCGCCGCCTCGACTCCGGCGATACCCGGCCCTGACGGCCCGGGCGCGGACGGGGCCGCGGTCGCGCCAGGGGAGGGCCTAGCGACCGCTGGGCTCGGGGGCCGTCTCCGGTTCGGGGGGCGTCTCCGCCATCGGAGCCGCCGACGGTGCTGGAGCTGCCGGCTGCGGTGCCGGGGCCGCGACCGGCACGATCTGGCGAAAGCCTCGCAGCGCCGCGTCCCAGTCCGCGAGCAGCTCGGCGGCGCGCTGGCTGCCGGTGCGCCGGTGGTGTTCCTCGACCAGGGCGCGCAGCTGATCGGCGTCCTCGGGAGGGACGGACCGCGCCACCACGCTCTCGGTGTTGAGCTGCCGGTACTCCCGAACGTAGGCGATGCCGCCGGTCATGCCGGCGCCCACGTTCCATCCCACCGGACCCAGCGAGACCGCGATCCCCCCGGTCATGTACTCGCAGAAGTGGTCGCCGGCCCCCTCGACCACCGCCACCGCTCCCGAGTTGCGCACGCAGAAGCGCTCGCCCGCCCGGCCGGCCAGGAAGAGCATCCCCCCGGTGGCGCCGTAGAGGCAGGTGTTGCCGGCCAGCACGGGATCGCGGGCCCCGTCCTCGGCGAACGGCTTGACGACGATCACGCCGCCGCCCATCCCCTTGCCGACGTAGTCGTTGGCCTCACCTTCCAACACCAGCTCCACCCCGTCGTCGAGCCAGGCGCCGAAGCTCTGCCCGGCGCTGCCGCGGTAGCACCGTCGCTCGCCCTGCAGGTCCGCGCCGACGGCTCGATAGGAGTTGTCGATGGTGCCGCTGGGCGGGGATCCCATGGGCAGCTCGCCGTTCCGCTCCCAGCTCCGACGACGCGGGGCGTTCGGATCGGACGGGGGGCGCAGGATGAAGCTCAGGTCCAGGCTGAGGTCGTTGCTCAGCTCGCGAAGCAGCTCGACCCGGCCCACGACCTCGTCGAGGGTGCGAGCGCCGACCAGGGCCAGGTACTCGCGGGCCTCCTCGGCGATCAGCGTCAGGTAGGTGATCACGTCCTCGGGCCGACCGGTGAACTTCGCCCGCAGGTCCTCGCGTTGGGTGGCGATGCCGGTCGGGCAGGTGTTGAGGTGGCACTGACGGGCCATGTCGCAGCCGAGCGCGACCATGACCCCGGTGCCGAAGCCGAACTCCTCCGCCCCCAGCATGGCCGCGATCACGATGTCCCGTCCGCTGCGGAGCCCCCCGTCGGTCCTGAGCGAGACGCGCTCGCGCAGGCGCTGCTCGACCAGCACCTGCTGGGTCTCGGCAAGGCCCAGCTCCCATGGGACCCCGGCGTTCTTGATCGACGAGAGGGGGGAGGCCCCGGTCCCGCCCGAGTGGCCGCTGATCAGGATGTAGTCGGCGTGGGCCTTGGCCACGCCGGCCGCGATCGTCCCCACGCCGGCCTCGGCCACCAGCTTCACGCCTACCCGAGCTCGAGGGTTGATCGCCTTCAGGTCGTAAATGAGCTGGGCGAGGTCCTCGATCGAGTAGATGTCGTGGTGGGGGGGCGGCGAGATGAGCTGCTGACCAGCCTGCGCATGCCGCAGCCGCGCGATCAGGCTGGTCACCTTGATCCCGGGCAGCTGCCCTCCCTCCCCCGGCTTCGAGCCTTGGGCGATCTTGATCTCCAGCTCGTCGGCCCGACGCAGGTACCGAGGGGTCACGCCGAAGCGGGCCGAGGCCACCTGCTTGATCCGGTTGTCGCGACGGGGGCCGGGCATCTCGTAGTCGTCCGGATCCTCTCCTCCCTCGCCCGAGTTGGAACGGGCGCCCATCTCGTTCATGGCCACGGCCAAGGTGGTGTGCGCCTCTGGCGAGAGCGCGCCCAGCGACATCGCCGTGGAGATGAAGCGCTTACGGATCTCGGTCGCCGGCTCGACCTCCTCCAGGGGCGTCGGGGTCGAGGCGGGCACGACCTCGAGCAGGTCGCGGAGCTCCTGCGGAGGCCCCATCGTGGACAGCTCGCGCCACCGACGGTACTCCTCCTGGCTGCCGGTCCGGGCCGCCTTCTGGGCCGCCCGAACTGCCAGCGGGTTGTAGGCGTGGAACTCACCCGACTTGCGGAACCGGACCCTCCCGTGGTCGGGCAGGGCGTCCTTGCCCGTTGGTTCCTCGGTTGGCTCCCAGGCCAGGCGTTGCCAATCGCGCAGACGTCGCTCGAGGTCGGCGAAGGAGGCGCCGCCGATGCGCGAGGGGACCGTGGGGAGGCAGAGCTGCATCACCTCCGCTCCCAGCCCCAATGCCTCGTAGACGTGGGCTCCGCAATAGGAGGCGACGCAGGAGATGCCCATCTTGGACATGACCTTGAGGAGGCCGTGCTCCAGGGCGTGACGGTAGCGGAGCTGGGCCTCCTCCCCGCCCAGGAGGTGGGCCTGGGCCAGGGCCAGGTAGGGATGGACGGCGCCAGCGCCGGTGCTGATCAGACAGGCCACGTCGTGCACGTCAACGGCGTCACCGGCGATGGCCACCAGATCCTTCTGCATGCGCTGGCCACATCGGAGCAGAGCCTCGTGCACCGCCCCCACGGCCAGGGCCATGGGGATCGGCAGCCGTCGAGGCCCGGCCCTCCGGTCGCTCAGGGCCACGATGCCGTGCTTCGCCTCCTCGGCCTCACGGCACAGACGTTCGATCGCGCTCCGCAGATCCTCGTCTGGGCCGACCGTGGCGTCCAGGACGGTTGCCCGTTCCAGGACGTGGGCTAGCTCGCCTGCCCCCAGGACGGGCGAGTCCAGCTCCAGCAGGGTGTCGGCCAGGCCGACGGCGGCGGGATGGAGCCGTCGCTGGAGGCGGTCACCGGCCTCGTTCTCCGGGCCCAGGGTTCGTCCCCGAGCGCCTAGCGTCATCCGCAAGGACATCACCGAGCGCTCGCGCAGGGGGTCGATGGCCGGGTTCGTCACCTGGGCGAAGCGCTGGCGGAGGTGGTTGTAGATCCGCCGCGGCGTCCTGCCCAGGGAGGCGATGGGGATGTCGTCGCCCATGGAGTAGGTGGGCTCGAGCCCGTCCTCGGCCATGGACTGGATCACGATCCGGACGTCCTCGGCTCCCCAGCCGAACATGCGCTGGCGACGTGCCAGGTGGGTGGGGACCTCAGCCTCGACGGGTCGGTGCTCGACCGGGACCAGCACCCGGTCCGCCAGCAGCCCGTAGTCGTGGCGGGCGGCGACGTGCTCCTTGGCCTCCCGGTCGCGGTAGACGACGCCCTCGCGGACGTCCACCAGGATGATCTGGCCGGGGCCCAGCCGGCCTCGCTCCACCACCTCGGACGGCTCCAGGGGGATGACCCCGGCCTCCGAGGCGGCCACCACCATGCCGTCCCGGGTGATCTGGTAGCGCACCGGCCGCAGCCCGTTCCGATCCAGGGCGGCGCCGGCCACGGTGCCGTCGGAGAAGGCCAGGGCGGCGGGGCCGTCCCAAGGCTCGAAGCGCGTGGACTGGAAGCGATAGAAATCGCGCACGCTCGGGGCCATGTCCGCGCGCCCCTCCCAGGCGGCCGGCACCAGCGTCATCAACGCCTCGGCGACGTCGAACCCGCGCCGCACCAGGAGCTCCAGGACGTTGTCCAGGTTGGCGGAGTCGGAGCCCTCGGCCCAGACCACCGGCCGCAGCTCCGCCGGCAGCTCGGCCTCGCGCGCTCGCATCCACGCTCGGTTGCCGCTCAAGGTGTTGATCTCACCGTTGTGTGCGAGGAGGCGGAAGGGCTGAGCGAGGCGCCAGTCCGGCAAGGTGTTGGTCGAGTAGCGCTGGTGGAAGACCGCGATCTGGCTCTCGGTCCTGGGGTCGGCCAGGTCCGGGTAGAAGGCAGCAAGGTGGGTGCCGGCCATCAGCCCCTTGTAGACCACCGTTCGGCACGAGCACGAGGGGAGGTACATGCGCACCCCCTCCGCCTCGGCCCGTCGCTCCGCCAGCCGACGAGCGCGGTAGAGGAGGTCCTCCCACTCGTCCTCGTCGACCTCGGGACGACCGATGAGGGCTTGCCAGATGGTCGGCATCCGCTCTCGCGCTCGGGTGCCGAGGCTGTCCACGTCGACCGGTGTTCGACGCCAGTCGAGGACGCGGAGGCCGGCCTGAGCCACAGCGTCGGCCAGCAGGTTGCGAGCGCGATCGTCCCACTCGAAGAGGACCGCCACGGCGGTGTCCTCCCCGAGCAGACGACGGGGGATCTGGATCAGGAGGCCGGCGCCATCGCCGCTCTTGCCGTCAGCGTCCAGGCCTCCCCGGTGACTCAACCGGGCGAGTGCGATGGTTCCCAGCTCAACCACCCGGTGGCTGGGCCCGACGGTGGGGGTGGCCACGAAGCCCATGCCGCACGCGGCACGGCCCGCCGGCAGCTCACCCGCCCAGGCGGCGTGGGAAGACACGTCGAGGGAGGGCATCAATGCTTGAAAGCGTACGTGCATCAATGGACAAGGTGCTAGTCCTTGGGCACGAAAAGCGATCCCGCGCGCTCGTCCGCAGGCCACAATCGCGAATGGTGGCTTTCCCGACCAAGGAGGCTCGGTGGGCCCCACGCTACGGCCCGAGGAGGTGCTGAACCCGGAGCGCCACCATCAGGTTGAGGCGGGTCTCGGGGTCGTCGAGATCGGCGCCCGAGATCTCGCGGATGCGGTCCAGGCGGTAGCGGAGGGTGTTGGGGTGGATGCGCAGCCGCCGGGCCGCGGCCTGCTGCTCGCCGGTCTCCAGGTAGGCCCTGAGGGTGGCGAGCAAGGTTCCTCCACGGCTTTGGTCGTGCTCGATGAGCGCCCCCAGGTGGCGGTTCACGAACTCAACCAGCCGTTCGTCGCTGACCCCGGCCAGCAGCCCGGTGAGCCCGAAATCGGGCACGATCACCACCTGGCCCCAACGCTTGAAGCGGGCCAGCGTGTCCATGACCGCGCGGACCTCACGGTGGGCGGTGGGCACCCCGGCCGGCGCCTCCACCGGGGTGCTGAAGCCGACCGAGACGGTGAATCCAGGCTTCCAGTCGGCCACCGCGGCCTGCACCTGTCGCCCCAGGGAACGGGTGGCTGCCTCAGGATCGTGCCCATCCGGCCCCAGGGGAAGGAGGGCAAGCACGCTGTCGGAGCGACCGCCGATCAGCGCTCGTGGATAGGTGGATCGGATGACGCCGGCGGTGCGCCGCAGCAATTCCCGCTTGAGGCCCTGGATGGCGTCCTCGCCGATCTGACGCGTGCGCAGGAACCCTCGGAAGTCGTCGATGTCGACGATCATCAGCACGTGACGCCCGGCCAGCGGGTAGCCGAGGTGCCTGGCTCGGCGCTGGGCGGCGGCGTCGTCGCCGTAGGTGCCGTGAAGGAGGTCGTCGAGGTACTCTCCCCGGACCTGTCCCTCGACCTCCGCGACCTCGCGCTCCTTGATCAAGGCCAGCGCCATGGCCGTGGCGGCTTGCTCGACGGCCATGAAGGCCAGCTCCTCGTTGTCCGGCGGGTGATCCAGGATCGAGATGATCCCCAGCAACTGGTTGGCGGCCAGGACGGGGGCGATGATGCGGGAGCGGTTCATGCCCAGGTGGGGGAAGGGAGGGACCTTCATCGGCCGCCGGCTCTCGGTCACCTCGCGCAGCACCTGCTGGATCTGGGGGTCGTAGAGGACCCGGGGTGGAGTGCCCTGACGGGCGATGGTCTCCCGCCGATGAGGATCACCGCTGGCCGGCCCAGCATGGGCCAGGAGATGGAAGGAGGCGTCCTCGACCGCCACCCCGCTGCCCAGCAGCTCGGCCAAGGTCCGGCAGATCTCGGCCACGCCCTTGCCGTCCAGGATCAGGTCGGTGAAACGACGGTGGACGTCGAGCGAGTACTTGAGGCGCCAGTGCTCGGCGTTGATGATCCGCTCTAGCAGTGGCTCCATCAGATCGCTCCAGGGGACGTCGGCCGCGATCGTGAAGAGCGGGAGCGCCGCCGCGTCTGCCTCGGCCACCATCTCCTCCGGCACCTGCTCCAGGTACCGCCCCAGCTTGAGGACCAGGCCCGACCCCCCGCTGCTCGCGACCGAGTCCACCAACCGGAGCTGGGCGGCGCGGTCGTCCTTGATCGGGAAGCCGGTGGTGAGCAAGAGCTCCCCGGGCCGGAGTCGTCCCGGGGTCTCCGGCGTCTCCATGACCCGGACCCATTGGATCTGGCGATCGAGCCCGGCTTGGCCCGCGATCAGCGCCGCCTCCGCGAAGCCACCGAAGCTCATGGCCTCGCGCACGGTCGGGGGCGGAACCCGGCCTTCGACGTCGATCGGCTCCGGAGCTGGCAGGGCGGAACTCATGCGCAAGGTCCAGATTAGCAATGTGACTGTACGCCAATGTGAGTCGGCAACCGCTTGTGTGCTTTCCACTAGGCGCCGGCGGAAGGCGATCCTAGGCTCCAGGGCATGGGTGGCACGGAGGGTCCCGTGTGCCCGCAGCATGCGGGGGAGGTGCGGATGACGCTGGTGACGCTGCACTCCGAGCACGGCCGACCCGGCGAAGTGATGGGGGCGTATCGGTGCCCGCAGTGCGGGCACGAGCGCCGGTTGCCGATCGACATCGGCGGCGAGCCGGGCCCGCTCGTGTCCGGCGGAGGCGCGTAGGGCCGGCCCGGACCGGGTCGGTACCGGCTCAGGCGTCGGGCCGTCGCAGCTCCAGGAAGTCGGCGACGTGGAAGAGGCGCAGCACGAGGCGGGCCGGGAAGGGGACGGCCGCCCGGCCCTCGTCTCGGAACAGCCGGGGGCTTCCGAGCTGCTCGGTCCTCCCCCGCGTGATGATCTCGCAGCTGCCGGCCGCGCGCACGTTCTTCACCCACTCCGCGTCGCGACCGTAGGTGAGCGCCACCACGTACCCGTCCGCCGTCGGGAAGACGTTGACCGGTGTTCGGTATCGCCGGCCGGAGCGTCTGCCCACGTGCAGCACGACGCCGAAGCCGGGCAGATGGGCCGCCGGCCCGAGGGTGAGGCGGTTGGTCACGCGCCGGTTGAAACCGGCCATCCTTCGTCCGAGAGGCATGAGGGTTCCTCCGTGGGCGGGCTCGGCGTCCGGCGGAGCGTGCCGGGCCCCTCTACGCGACCGGCGTCGAGGGGCTCCACCGGCTTCCCGCCTCCTTGTCCCGGCTCGACATCCCGGTGAAGGACCTACGGCTGGAGGATACCGGGCGGCGGGTCACGACCCGACCATGGAGAGAGGGATGACGGGGAAGGCGGAGGGCGAGGCGGCTCCGCCGGATGCGAACGCCTCGTTCCGGCGCGCCGTGGCCGACTCGCGCCGGATCGACCCCATGCCCACCTTTCGGCGGCTCTCCGAGGTCACCGGGGTCGCGGTCGAGGATCTCGTCCACCACGCCCTGGTCCGCTGGGCCTCCGCCGGCGCCGAAGCCCTGCTGTGGCTGGGTCCGACCGTCCTGCAGGAGCTGGTCGAGGCCCGGCGCTCAGGCGACTGGGAGAAGGTGGCCGGCATCATCGACTGGCTCCAGGCCGGCTGGGAGCGGTATCGCTCCGGCTGACGGGGTGGATGAGAGGCGGGCCGGGTCGCCGGCCCGCCGCGGGCCACGAGTCTCCCGGTTCTCGCGGTCCGTCCCTGGATCAAGGCATGAGCTGGCGGAGGACCATGGGCAGAACCCCACCGTGCTCGAGGTACTGGACCTCCACCTCGTTGTCCAGGCGGGCCAGGACCCGGAAGCGGAGGACCCGGTCGCCCTGGCGCGCCTCGACCTCGAGCTCCTGGCGCGGCCGCAGGCCGGACTCCAGGCCGCGGATCGAGTACTCCTCCTCACCGCTGAGGCCGAGGGCGTGCCGTCCTCCCGGGTCGATGAACTGGAGGGGGAGGATGCCCATGCCCACCAGGTTGGAGCGGTGGATGCGCTCGAAGGACTCGGCGATGACCGCCCGCACCCCGAGCAGGTTCGGCCCCTTGGCCGCCCAGTCGCGCGAGGAGCCGGAGCCGTACTCCTTCCCCGCGATCACCACCAGGGGGACCCCCTCGCCCCGGTAGCGCTCGGCGGCGTCGAAGATCGTCATCTCCTCGCCGGAGGGGAGGTGCCGGGTCCAGTAGCCCTCGCGACCGCGTGCCAGCTCGTTGCGCAGGCGGATGTTGCCGAAGGTCCCCCGCACCATCACCTCGTGGTTGCCACGGCGCGCCCCATAGGAGTTGAAGTCGACCTTCTGGACGCCCCTGGAGAGGAGGTAGCGGCCGGCCGGGCTGTCGGCTGGGATGCTCCCCGCCGGCGAGATGTGGTCGGTGGTCACCGAGTCTCCGAGCACGACCAGAGCGCGCGCCCCCAGGATGTCGCGAGGCGGCTCAGGCCGCCGGGACAGGTCCTGGAAGTACGGCGGTTCCTGCACGTAGGTCGACTCGGGGTCCCACCGATAGCTGGCCCCGGTCGGGGCCGGCATCTGCTGCCAGCGCTCGTCGCCGGCGTAGATCCGCTCGTACTCCCGGCGGAACATGTCCTCCCGCACGCACTCACGGATGACCTCGGCGACCTCCTCCGGGCTGGGCCAGATGTCGTGCAGGAAGACGAGCCGCCCCCCCTCGCCCCGCCCGAGCGGCTCTCGGGTGAGGTCGCGCTCGATGGTCCCGGCCAGCGCATAGGCCACCACGAGCGGGGGCGAGGCCAGGTAGCTGGCTCGCACCAAGGGGTGGATCCTGGCCTCGAAGTTGCGGTTCCCGGACAGGACCGCGACCACGTTGAGGTCCTGCTCGGTGACCGCCGCCTCGACCTCGGGGCTGGCCAGGGGGCCCGAGTTGCCGATGCAGGTGGTGCAGCCGTAGCCGACCAGGTAGAAGCCGAGTCGCTCGAGGTCCTCGAGCAGGCCCGCCTGGCGCAGGTAGTCGGTGACCACCCGGGAGCCGGGGGCGAGCGAGGTCTTGACGTAGGACGGGACGGTGAGGCCGGCCTGGACCGCCTTCCTGGCCAAGAGCCCGGCGGCGACCATGACCGAGGGGTTGGAGGTGTTGGTGCAGCTGGTGATGGCGGCGATCACCACCGAGCCGTGCTGGACCTCGGTCCCGGTGCGCTCGGCCACGGCGACGCCCCCTTCCTGGCCCGCTGGGCCCCGGACGTCGCCGATGGGGAACGCGCGCCGAAAGCTCTCACCGGCCTCGGCCAGGGGCACCCGGTCCTGGGGCCGCCGGGGGCCGGCCAGGCTGGGCTCCACCGAGCCGAGGTCCAGGTCGAGCAACTCGCTGAACACCGGCGTCGGGGTCCCGACCGTGTGGAACAGCCCCTGCTCCTTGCAATAGCGCTCGACCAGGTCGATGTGCTCGCGAGGACGGCCGGTGATCTCCAGGTAGCGCAGCGTCTGCTCGTCGACCGGGAACAGCGCAGAGGTGGCGCCGTACTCGGGGCACATGTTGGACAGCGTCGCCCGATCCGGAATGGTCAGGCTGGCCAGCCCGTCGCCACAGAACTCGACGAACTTGCCCACCACGCCGTGGCGGCGCAGCATCTCGGTCAGGGTCAGCACCAGGTCGGTCGCCGTCGCTCCCATGGGCAGGGCGCCGTGGAGCCGAACGCCAACCACGACCGGCGTGGGGAGGTACATGGGCTGGCCCAGGAGGCAGGCCTCGGCCTCGATGCCCCCGACCCCCCATCCCAGCACCCCCAGGCCGTTGACCATGGTGGTGTGGGAGTCGGTGCCGACCAGGGTGTCGGGGACGGCGATCCGGCGCTCGCCCTCCTCTCGCACCTGAACCACGCGGCTCAGGTACTCGAGGTTGACCTGGTGGCAGATGCCCATGCCTGGGGGCACCACCGTGAAGTTGCGGAACGCCTGCTGCGCCCAGCGCAGCAGTGTGTATCGCTCGCGGTTGCGCTCGTACTCGCGGTCGATGTTGAAGGCATAAGCCCGGTCGTTGCCGAAGCGGTCGACCTGGACCGAGTGGTCGATGACCAGGTCGGCAGGCACCTGCGGGTCGATACGGCTGGGGTCCCCTCCGGCCCGCTCCACGGCGGAGCGCATCGCGGCGAGATCGACCACAGCCGGGACCCCGGTGAAGTCCTGCAGCAGGACGCGGGCCGGCATGTACGGGACCTCCGCTTCGGCCGGGGGAGGGGCGGGCCAGCCGGCCAGAGCCTGCACCGAGACCTCCGAGGCCATGCCGTGCGCAGCCGCCCGGAGCACCATCTCCAGCAGGATCTTGATGGTCATCGGGAGGCGGCTGGCGTCGCCAGCGCCGGACGCGTAGGCGCGCTCCAACGCATAGTACTCAAGCTCCAATCCGGGGAGCCGGCGGCGCACGTCGATCATGGAGGGAATCCTACTCCCCGGCGGGGAGCTGGCCGGGTCGGTTGGCGCGCGCGGGCGGGCGCCGCCGGGAGCGGGGCGCCAGCTGCCGTGCCCGTGGCAGCGCACGGCTGCGCGGGCGCTCGCGGCCCAACTCGTCGGCGCGGAGCTGGATGGCATGGATCACCGCCCGAAGGAAGTCCTGGATCAGCTCCTGCTCGCGCTCGGAGTGGGAGGCGAGGATGGCCCCCAGGTCCCGACGCAACCCGGCCAGGAGGGCGCACCCAAGGCGTCGCGCCTCCGCGGTGGGCTGCACCACCACCCGGCGGCGATCCTCCGGATCGTGGATCCGTCGCGCGCAACCGGCTCGCTCCAACCGGTCCAGGACGCCGGTCACGGCGCCCGTGGTCAGCTTGAGCTGATCGGCCAGCTGACCAGCGGTCAACCCCTTCCGCAGGGTGATGATGTCCAGGGCCCGAAGGTCAGTCCGATTGAGTCGACCGCGTGGTGAGATCGCGTTGGTGAAGGCCTCCACGCTGGCAGCGAGTTCCCGCAGCAGGTCGACGGTGGTTTGTTCCCGTCCCTGATGTGGCTCCTTGTCCCCCACCGCTGGCCGAAGGATACATCTTCTGCGCGGAATTTCCTATACGGTGAAGGTGGATCTACTCGACAACCTGCTTGACATATCGGCACTTGGTCGGCCGGCTCGGCTGGAGGACGTTCCGCCTGCGTTCGTGCGCCGAGCTGGGCCCAGCGCCGCCGTGAGCTCCCTCACCGTCGGCTCGCGCTGGAGCTCCTCAAGCGTGAGCGGTAGGGCCAGCGACCAGTTGGGATGCTCCTCGGTGGTCCCGGGGTAGTTGGGCCGCTCGCTGACGCCGAGGAGGTCCTCGAAGGTGGCCGTGACCAAGCGGGCCGGGCTCGAGGCCAGCGCTCGGTAGGCCGCGATCGCTACCTCCTTCGCGGACTGCCCCTCCTGAGCGCCGGCGTGACGCCGCAGTCGATCTCGGATCGCAGGGTCTCCGTCGGTTCCCTCCCACACCCCGGCCAGGGTGGGCAGGTCGTGGGTGGTCAGGGCCGCCATCGACCCCGGTGGGTACCGATCCGGCGGCTGGTCCTCGAACCACAGCAACCGGTATGAGAGCATGTCCCGGGCGGCCATCTCCTCTCGCACCAGGTCCTCGACCGTGCCCAGGTCCTCACCGATCACGTAGGCACGATGACGGTGGCTCTCCAGGGCCAGGATGTCCAGCAGCTCGCCATGCGGGTAGCGCACGTAGACGCCGTGGTCCGGCTCTGCCCCGCAGGGGATCCAGTAGAGGCGAAAGAGGCCCATCACGTGATCGAGGCGGAGGCCGGTTCCGTGGCGGAGGGTCGCCTGGAGGGTCTGGATGAACGGCTCGTAGCCGCTGGCCCGCAGCCGCCAGGGGTCGAAGGGCGGCACCGACCAGTCCTGGCCCCTGGGGCTGAAGGGATCCGGCGGGGCGCCGATTGACATCCCTTGGACGAGGGTGTCCTGCCACGCCCAGGCGTCGGCCCCTGCCGGCTGCACGCCTACGGGCAGGTCGTGGATCAGGGGGATCTCGCGCGCGGCCGCCGCCAGCTGGCGATCGAGCAGCCATTGCAGCCAGGCGTGGAACCGGACCCGACGCGCTCGCTCGTCACGAAAGCGTCCCACCGCTGCCGAGTCGGGTCGGCGTAGCGGCTCGGGCCATCGCTGCCAGGGAGCGCCGTACACCTCGCTCAGGGCGCAGAAGGTCGCGTACTCCTCCAGCCCGGGGGTGTGGGTGAGGTAGCGCTCAAGCTCCTCGTCCTCCTCAAGGCCCGCGAACAGCTCTTCCAGGGCCTGCATCTTGAGCCCGAACACCCGATCCCGTTCGATCCGGCGCTGGCGGTTGAGCTCCGTGCCCGCCCGGGCCAGGGTCGTCAATCGATCCCCCAGGCGCCAGGCGTTGGGCACCTCCTCCACGCGCAGGTAGAGGGGGTTGCGAAAGCGACGGCTCGACGGGTAGTAGGGGCTGGGCTCCTGAGGTGCCAGGGGCAGAGGTGCTACCAGCGGGTTGAGCAGCAGGAACCCTGCGCCAAGCCTGGCCGACCAGCCGGCGAGATGGCGAAGGTCGACCAGGTCTCCCATCCCCCAGCTGGCCTGTGAGCGTAGCGCGTAGAGCTGGACCGACCATCCCCAGGCCCGCAGACCGGGAGGGAGGTGGCAACGACCTGGGCTGGCGATCAGGCGGAGTTCGCCGCCGTCGTCCAGCCAGCGAAGGCGATGGTAGCCCGGTGGCAGGGGAGGGATGGTGTCGCTGGCCGGGAGCGTGGCCCCGTCCTCGGTCACCACCTCGGCCGGCCGCTCCAGCCGGAGCGGACGCTCCGAGGCGATTACCCGCACCGGTGCCGGCGAGGGCGACGCATCTCCCGCTCCCATGGCCTCCAGAACCTGCTCCACCACCTCGACGTCGGCCTCCCTCCACCGGCCGTGGACGTCGTGGTAGCCGGGCGCGATCCCCCATGCGGCTGGGTCCGGCGCTGGGCTCACCTCTCTTGCTTTAGGGTAAAGGTCCGATGGACGTCTGGCCCGGTCAGCCGTATCCCTTAGGCGCGACCTTCGATGGGACCGGCACCAACTTCTCCATCTTCTCGGAGGTGGCCGAGCGGGTGGAGTTGTGCCTTTTCGACGAGGCAGGGGACGAGGTCCGCCTGGACCTCCCCGAGCGGACGGCGCTCTGCTGGCACGGATACGTGCCCAACGTGCGCCCGGGCCAGCGCTACGGCTTCCGGGTGCATGGCCCCTACGATCCCCGGCGGGGGTTACGGTGCAACCCGGCCAAGCTGTTGCTCGATCCCTACGCCCGGGCCATCGAGGGGGACGTACGTTGGAACCGAGCCATCTTCCCCTACCAGCTGGGCGATCCTGACCTCGACCTGGTGCCCGACCTGGCTGACAGCGGGCCCTTCATGCCCAAGTCGGTGGTCATCGACCCCTGGTTCGTCTGGGATGACGATCGGCGGCTGCGCATCCCCTGGCACGAGACGATCATCTATGAGGTCCACGTCAAGGGGTTCACGCGCTGCCATCCCGAGGTGCCGGCCGAGCTCCGCGGCACCTACGCCGGCCTGGCCACGCCCGAGGCCATCGCCCACTTCAAGCGTCTGGGCGTGACCGCGGTCGAGCTGCTCCCCGTTCACCAGTTCGTCCACGATCATCACCTGGTCCAACTCGGGCTTCGCAACTACTGGGGCTACAACTCGATCGGTTACTTCGCTCCCCACAACGAGTACAGCTCGAGCGGGCAACGGGGGGAGCAGGTCCAGGAGTTCAAACGGATGGTCAAGACCCTGCACGAGGCGGGGATCGAGGTCATCCTGGACGTGGTCTACAACCACACTGCCGAGGGCAACCACCTGGGCCCCATGCTGTCGTTCCGGGGCATCGACAACGCCGCCTACTACCGCCTCGACGACGACCCTCGCTTCTACCGCGACTACACCGGCACCGGCAACAGCCTCAACATGCGTCACCCCCACGTCCTGCAGCTGATCATGGACAGCCTGCGGTACTGGGTCCTGGAGATGCACGTGGATGGCTTCCGCTTCGACCTGGCCGCCACCCTGGCCCGGGAGCTGCACGACGTCGACCGGCTCTCGGCCTTCTTCGACCTGGTCCAGCAGGACCCGGTGCTCTCCCAGGTCAAGCTGATCGCGGAACCATGGGACGTCGGCGAGGGCGGCTACCAGGTGGGGAACTTCCCCGTGCTCTGGTCGGAGTGGAACGGGAAATACCGCGACACCGTGCGGGACCTCTGGCGGGGCCGGCCAGCCACGCTGGCCGACTTCGGGTACCGCTTCACCGGCTCCTCCGACCTCTACCAGGCCGACGGCCGGCGGCCCTACGCCAGCATCAACTTCGTCACCTGCCACGACGGCTTCACGCTTGAGGACCTGGTCTCCTACAACGAGAAGCACAACCAGGCCAACGGCGAGGACAACCGCGACGGGGAGAACGACAACCGCTCCTGGAACTGCGGCGTGGAGGGCCCCACCGACGATCCCGCCGTCCGGGCGCTGCGCGATCGCCAGAAGCGGAACTTCCTGGCCACCCTGCTGCTCTCCCAAGGCGTGCCCATGATCCTGGCCGGGGACGAGATGGGCCGCACTCAAAGGGGCAACAACAACGCCTACTGCCAGGACAACGAGATCTCCTGGCTCGACTGGGAGCACCGCGACGAGCAGTTGCTCGAGTTCACCGCCCGCTTGATCCGCCTGCGCCGGGAGCACCCTGTCTTCCGGCGCCGGCGCTGGTTCCTGGGGCGTCCCATCCATGGCGAGGGCATGACCGACATCGCCTGGTTCAAGCCCGACGGCAATCCCATGACGGACCGCGACTGGAACGACGGCTTCGCCCGCTCACTGGCCGTCTTCCTCAATGGAGAGGAGATCGCCTCGCCGGACCCCCGCGGCCGCAGGCTCAGGGACGACTCCTTCTTCATCCTCTTCAACGCCCACGACCAGCCCTTGCGCTTCGTCCTCCCCCGAGGGCCCTACGGCCGGCGCTGGATGCGGATCCTGGACACCGCCAACCCGCTGCCGCGCTTCTACCGGGCGGGCGGCCAGGTGCCGGTGGAGGAGCGATCGCTGGTGCTGCTGCGGAAGATCGAGTAGCGGCCCCTCCGCGCTGACCCCCCGCTTGTGGCTCGGCCCGCCTCCTCGGCCGGCGAGAGCGTGGCCCCCCTCCCTCATCGGCAGCGCGGTCGGTGTCCCCTGTCGACGGCAGGCATGGAGCCGACCGCGTCGGGCCTCATGCTGAGCGTGGGGGAACGACATCCTTGAGGCTCGTCACCAGCTACCGGTGCCGTCCTGCCTCCTTCGCGACGTGCAGGGGATCCGCTCGTCGTCCGCCGTCCATCGCCGCCTGACGGCTGGGCTCGGACCGGCGCCGAGCCTGCTCTCCTCGACCGTGCCGGAGTCGGATGCCTGGGAGGGCATGGCGCGCCTCGAGCGTGTCAGCCCTGTCGCATGCCGGCCGACGTCGGTGGATGGCTCCCGGCCCCGGCCTTCGCCCTGAGCTCGCCCTGTCTCAGCGACGGGTGCCCGGTCGCCCTCTGCCCGAGGTGGCGGGATCACCTCTCGGCCGCGGGGCGGTCGGGGAGGGGGATGGCTGCGGTGGGCCGGGCTCGGGACGCGATCACGGGAGGGAGAGCCGTCAAGCCCTCTCAGGCAGGTCGGGGCCCTGCGTCGTCCGCGCCTCGTCGATCCGGGCCCGATCATCGCTGCGGTTGCCCGGGCGTCGCGGGCCTTCGGCCACCGGTCCCCACGCCCTGCGATCGAGCCGCGCCACCTTGTGGCCGAGGTGCCCCTCCCTGACCAGAACGGCCAGGGCATCGAGGATCACTCGGCTTGCGATCAGCGAGGTCTGCTCGGAGTGGTCGTAGGGCGGCGAGCACTCCACGACCTCGAGGCCGGCCAGCCCTTCGGCGGCCACCAAGCGGACAAGCTGGAGCGCCTCCCGCGGAAGCAGCCCTCCCGGTTCTGGCCAGCCGGTCCCGGGCACGAAGGCGGAGTCGATGACGTCCACGTCGAAGCTGAGGTAAACGGCCGTTGCCCCCTTCCACGCGACCTCGAGCGCCACCTCGGCCACCTTCTCGACCCCGACCCGCTCCACGTCCCCGACGGTCACGATGGTTGTGCCCCGGGCGCGTCCCACCTCGACCCCCGGCCGTGGCGCCTGCCATCCACCGATCCCGATCTGGACCAGGTTCGCAGCGGGCGCGTTCGGGATGTTGGTCGCATGGAACCAGGGCGTGGTATGCATCCGCTCGTCCAGGTCCCGCTCCTGGGTGTCGACGTGACGATCGAGATGGATGATGCCGATGGTGCCGTCGACCCAGGGGGCGAGGCCGCGGATGGTCGGGTACCCAATCGAGTGGTCGCCGCCGAGCACAACCGGGAAGACGCCCCGCTCGACCACGTATGACATGGCTCGGCTGATCTGATCGAACGATTTCTCGATGTTGGCAGGGATGGTGAACACGTCCCCGATGTCGACCAGGTTCAACTGCTCGCGGAGGTCGACGCCGAGCTCGAAGGAGTAGGTGCCGAAAAGGTTGGTGGCACGCCGGATCCCCCGCGGGCCGAAGCGTGTCCCCGGCCGGTACGTCGTCCCGGCGTCGAGAGGGACGCCGAAGATGGCCACCTCGGCGTCGCCGACCTGGCTCACGTCCTCCAAGAAGGGCGCTTTCAGGAAGGTTCCCGTCTCGCCCGCGAAATGGGGCAGCTCGCCCCGGACGAAGGTCGAGATCCGACGATCCTGGATCGAGGGGGCTGCCTCCAGCCCGTGGCGCAGGGCGCGATCGATCTCCTCGCGTTGACGGCGGGTGGGCAACCGCTCCTCGGCCCGCTGCGCCCATGCCCCCTCCGTGCTCCAGCCCTCACCCCCGGGCGGGCCCGGTGGCCGGCGGTGCGGACGACGATGATGGTGCAGGTGTGTCAAGCTCGGACTGCCTCCAGGTGTCACGGAGCCTCCGGGTGAGGCCTGGCGGGTGGTCCTCCTCCTGTCCCTCCCGCGGGCCTGGGAGCTAGGCCGGGTGTGGCTCACCTCGGCGACCATCGCCCAGGCGGCGGGACGGTGCTCGGACGGTGCCGACTCGACGGGCTTGATCTCGGTGGCCGTGGCCATCGCTCTTGCATCGCGACGGGCAGGGTAACGGCCCGGTGGGGGTCGCTCTTCGGCGCACCGACACGAAGCCCGAGCCGCGGATTCGGTCGCTGGTGACGTGCGCCGGCGCTCTGGCCGCGGAGGCACGAGATCGGTGGGGGCACCGGAGGCGAAAGGGGCCAGCCCCTCGTCGTCTCGCCGTGGCCGAACTCGGCCTTACCTGGCCGTGGCCCGGCCTGGCGGGGCCCGTTCGGCGCTGGCGAAGGGCCATGGCGTGTGCATACTCGACGGGCAGGATGAGGATCTGGGTCTTCCTGATCGGGCAACGAATCGGCGCTGCGACGAGCTTCGAGGAGATCTACTGCAACCTCCTGGCCGACGCCGAGCTGGCCGAGCGCCTCGGCTTCCACGGGGTGCTCTTGGCCGAGCACCACTTCACCAACTACTGCGCCATCCCCAACCCGCTGCTGGTCGCGGCTGCCGTCGGGCAGCGCACCAGCCGTATCCGGATCGGCACGGCCGTGCTGGTCTTGCCACTCCATCATCCGGTCAGATTGGCTGAGGAGATCGCCCAGGCTGACCAGCTGACCGGAGGCCGGCTCGAGGTGGGGTTCGGCCGAGGCTACGCTCCCTACGAGTTCGCTCCGCTGGGCCTCGACCTGGAGGGCTCCGCCGAAGCCACGGTCGAGGCGTTGGACGTGCTGGAGGAGCTCTGGAGCGGGACCGACGTCGAGCGTTCGGAGGGACGACATCGCTTCCCGCCCATCACCGTCACCCCCCAGCCGATCCAGCGGCCACGGCCGCCGGCCTGGTACGCGTGTGGGTCAGCGGGCTCCTTTGCCATCGCCCTCGACCGCGGCCTCTCCCCCTTCATCGCCGTGGGGGTGCGGGGGCGCGCCTTCGTCGAGGCCTACCGGGAGGCGTTCGAGCGTGAGTGCGCCCGGCGGGGCGTTGACCCGCGGTCCATCCGCTTCGGCGTTCAGATGCTCGCTCACCACGGGGGTGGCAGGGAGGTGGAGCATGGGGCCCAGGCTGGCCGCCTCATGTACCGCATGACCGCGCGCTTGGCCGCCGGGACGCAACGGGTGCGAGCCGGCCTGGTGGATCTGACCGGCACGGAGCTGCAGGCGGACGTCTCCACCGAGCAGATCACGTCCGGCTCGCTGATCGGCGACGACGATCACGTGCGCAGCCAGCTCGCCTGGCTGGAGGGGATCGGCGTCACCGACCTGTCGCTGAACTTCCGCTACGGCGACCTCGACACCGGCTCCGTACGCCGCTCCATGGAGCGGGTCGCCGAGCTCGCCAGGCTGAGAAGTCAATGAGGGCTGATGCCGCCGTCGGCCGGCCTCCGTCGGGGAGGAAGCGGCCCCCATCCTTGTGGATCTTGATCGCTCTCTGATGGGATGGTCGTCTGAGCGGCAAGCCGCGTAGGCCCGAGGGGCCGGCATGTCCGGGACATGCCGCCCTCTTCCTCTCGCCGGTCCCTGAGGGGTCGGCTCACGATGGGGGCGAGATCGCCTCCAGGCCCTTCCACCACCTCGCCGGCACTCGTGCCCGCCGGCAATCGTAGGGCCGGATACGCGAGAGGGTGGGAACCCCGACGCTTGCCTTCCCGGCATGGCTATCCTCCACCCCTTGCTCCATCGAGCTGGCCAGGCTGAGCTTGGCCGTGCCCCTGGCGCTCCGGACCGGTGCCCAGCTCCTGGCGAGGAGGTGTGGGAGGTCGTGCTGGCACGCCCCATCAGGCCACCTCAGGGCAGGCGCGGACCTTGGCCCATGGGGCTCTCTTGGCGGGTGGGTCCGGTCCCCCAGAAGTCGGGGGCGCGCTTGGTGATGACGACGGGCAGCGGTGACCTTCCAGCTCGACCCGGCCGGGTGCCTGCGGCTCCGCGCCGATGAGGTCAGCGTGGGGCGCCACGGCCGAGCGCTGAGCGCGGATGATCGTGTCATGGCCAAGGGCGACTACGTGGAGGTGCTGGTGGATGCGGGTGGAGGCACGGCACGCGAGTATCGGGTTGTGGCCAGCCGGGCCGGCCGTCGAGTCGACGTGCGGACCTCACGTACCACCGTCGAGGTCAGCGAGGTAGCCCGCAATGGCAAGGTCGTGCGGACGGCCCGTTTCTTGGCTCCGCGCGTTCTCGCCGTGGTGGAGTTCCCGGTCCAGGAACGGCGCCTAGACTAGGCGCTGGAAGAGCGTGCGCCGGGCCTCGGTGGGTCGAGTGCCCGGCGCCAGGTTGCTTCAGCCGGTACGGACGACCAGGGTGCCCACGATCAGGTCGTGGATGGCCTGCTTACGCTGGCCCAGGCCGACCATGAAGGCGCTGACGATGGCGGGGATGAGGCAGAGCGCGAACGAGACCTCGATCAGCACGTAGCGGCCGGCGGCCAGGCCAGCGGTGACAGGGGTGCCGTCGACGCGAACCAGCCTGATGCCCAGGGCCTGGTAGCCGAGGGTCTGGCCGTTGTTGTTGGACCAGAGGTAGGTGAAGTAGGCCAGGCCGAAGACGAAGCCGATCAAGCTGTTCAGGGGCCGCTCGTTGATGCCGGTGACGGCGCTGATGATGAGCGCCACGATCGTGCTGGGGATGCCGTAGATCAGCCCGTCCAGGATCAGGGCGACCAGCCGCCGCCAGAACCCGCCGTAGGTCGCGGCCGCGGCCACGCCAGGGTAGGGCCCAGGAGGGCTAACGTACCCCGGCGGCGGAGGGGTCCCGCCGGGCGGCGGTGGAGGAGGGGTGCCACCGGGCGGCGGCGGAGGAGGGGTGCCACCGGGTGGCGGCGGTGCGCCGCCGGGTGGTGGCGGAGGTGGGGTCCCGCCGGGTGGCGAGGGCGGTGTCCAGCGCTGCAAGCTCATGGGGGTTTCCTGTACCAGACCGGTCCCCTGCTTTGCCGTCCAGAAGCCTTTGTGGACCCTGCCCCGGACGATCGATCCCGAACGCTTGGCGGTCGTGGGCGACCAGCGAGCGCTGGTGGGGGCGTCGATGCGCGATGCGCCGGCGGGGCGAGATCCGGCGATGAGGACGGGGAAGGTGGAGCCCCCACAGCCAGTGCGCGGGGGGCAAATGAGCCGTCGTCGGCCTGGCCCGAGGCCGAAGCGCTGGGCGATCTCCCAGGGAAGGGCGCAGACGGCCGGTGCTGGATGGCGTGGGCGAGCAGGGGAAGGGGCCCGGGCGATGGCCCGCGTGACCGTGGTCTCCGCCCCCGGGTCCGCTGCGGATCGGCGCCCCGACCTGGACGGCAGGTGGCGGAAGTCGCGGCGTGGGCGGCTCGAGAGGGACCCACCGTCGAGCGCATGGCACCGAGACCGGATAAAGCGCTGAGGGGGAGAGGTCGAGGTTCCTGGGCCGGCTGCGCCGGCGCTCCCGGGCGATCTCGCGGAGCCGGCGGGGCTCGACCCGCCGCCGGCAAAAGGGGCGGCGGAGAGCCCGGCTCCAGGCCCACCCCGCCGCCATCC
>Ga0209061_1002754_pt1 | contig 20960 bp, 15 predicted proteins | sample Coa_R1_10_FD_187157 | JGI IMG/M metagenome (GOLD analysis project Ga0209061, IMG submission 187157) | Surface soil microbial communities from Centralia Pennsylvania, which are recovering from an underground coalmine fire - Coalmine... | ecosystem: Environmental > Terrestrial > Soil >...
CGATCGGCCGGTTCAGCGAGACGTGGGCCGGCGGGGCGCTCGAGAGGCGGGGACGGCCCCTAGAGCGAGAGCCAGCCGACGAAACAGGCCGCGCCCGCCGCAGGGAACGAGCCCGCTGGAGGGGGCGGCGCGACCGGAGGGAGCCGGCCGGCCGAACGTCACCAGCCCGAGAGCGGGAGAGGGGAACAGCGCTGGCGCGGGCCGAAGAGGCCAAAGAGCCGTACAAGTGCGCATCGCCAGCGGCGAGCACCTGCCCGTCGGCGAGGGCCAGCCAATAGCCCCGCCCGTCGGGGGTTGCGGCGATGCCTACGACTGGGGAAGCCGGCGACGAGGTCCCGGCCCGCACCGCCGGCAGCTTCCCGAAGCTGAACACCTGGCCGCTCGAGGTCGCCAACCGGTAACCCCAGGCTAGCGCCGGGACGGTCGTGGCTGGGGCCGAAGGGGTCGTGCTCGCAGGCACGCTGGTCGTAGGCGGTGCTGAGCTAGGAGCGCCGGGCGCCACCGGCACCGCCGCCACCTGGGCCGACGCCAGCCCTTCGCCGGCCGCGTTCTGCGCTGTCACCTCGAAGTAGTACGTGGTGCCGTTGGTAAGGCCGGTGGCTACGTAGCTCGTGGTGGGGACCGTCGCCACCTTGGCACCTCGCACGCCCGGAGCACTGGAGACATAGACGTTGTAAGCCGTGACCGCCGACCCCCCGTTGGACGAAGGGGGCGCCCAAGAGAGGGTCACTTCTCCCCCGCCCGGCGTGGCCGCGAGCGAAGTCGGCGCGCCCGGCGGCCCGAAGGGAACAGCAGTCGCGTAAGGCGAAGGGGCCCCTTCCCCGGCACCGTTTACCGCCGTCACCTCGAAGTAGTAGTGGGTGCCGTTGGTGAGGCCCGTCACGGTGTAGGTGCCCGCGCTGACCAAGGTGGAGCCGTTGAGCGGCGTGGGCCCGACGTGGCCAGGAGAGGTCCCTTCGTAGACGTTGTAGCCGGCGATCGGAGAGCCGCTTGAAGCCGGCGGGGACCAGGAGAGCACGACGGAGCCGTCGCCCGCCGAGGCGCTTATCGGTCCCATGGCCGGCCGGCCAAGGTCGGGCAGCTCGGTCGCGGCACCGCTCAGCGCTGGGTCGTGGTGGAACATCGGCCAAGAGCCGGCACCCACGGCTTCTGCCCCGTCCGACCCGCTCACCTCGAAGTGCTCGATGACCCCCTGGTTGGAACCGTCGTAGCCGGCGATCGTGATGCCGACCGCCCCGTCGGGGTCGTCGGTGACGAGCGGGGAGTTCTGGAACCCTAAAGTCCCGAACTGGCCCCCCGGGCCGCCCCGCGCCCCGAGCACGGTCACCTCAGCCCCGCTGCGGCCGTCCAGCACCTCGACGCCCTGGGTAGTAGGGACAAGCAGGTCCTGGTACCCCTGGCCGGTCAGGTCGGCGGTGACGACTGAACCGATAACCCGCCCCACCACGCTTCGGCTCCAGATGACCGAACCATTGGCCCCGTCCAGCACCCACACCGACCCCCCGCTCCCCGAATCGGTGCCCTCTACCACGTCCAAGCTGCCGTTGCCAAGTACGTCAGCTATCGCCGGCGACGAGCTCGTGAGGCCGTCGAGGTGGTCGCTCCACACCGGCTGCAACCGGGCGGTGAAGGCCATGAGGACGTCGGTGTCGGCCGCCCCCTTGAACTGGTTGCCGGTCCCCACCACGATCCCCGGCTGGCCGCCCGCAAGGAAGTCCCCGATGGCCGGCGAGGAGTCGACCTCCTGGTCGGGGTCATAGTCGTAGAGCAGGTGCCCCTGGCCGTCGAGCACCCGGACGTGGCCCCCCTGCGGGTAAGCCTGGCCCAAGGCGAGGCCGGCGGTGGAGGCGCCGCCCACGACCAGCTCGTCTTGTCCGGTGCCGTAGAGGTCACCGATAGCAGCGGTGGAAAAGACGGAGTCCGCGTCGAAAAAGGGCCAGCCAGGCAAGGTCTCACCGTTGGACGCAGCCAGGGCGTAACCGAGCTGGTCCAAAGACCCAGCGAACACGCCGGTCTGGCCCCCTATGTTGCCCACGGTGAGGGACGCCTGTACCCCGGTGGCGGGATGAGGGTCGACCGGCAGGCTCTGGACCGTCGAGTGCCAGAGCTGTTGGCCCTCGGGGCCGAACGCGTAGTAGCCGCCCACGTTGGGGTCTGCCGCGTCCCCCGCCCCCACAAAGACGGTGCCGTAGGGAGATCCTGAGAGCACCGAGGGGGTCGAGTCGACCGGGGCACCGACGTACACCGGCCACCCGGGCACCGCCGAACCCCCGGCAAGGTGGTACGCGTAGAGGTAACCCGCCCTGTCCCCCACGACCACTGCCGGCCCTCCCCCCAGGTCAGCCACCATCGGCGAGGACTCCGCGATGGGTGAGCCCTTGTCCGGCAATGGGCCTGCGGACCAAACAAGGGCAAAGCTCGAAGCCGACAGGCCACCCGTTTGGGCTGCCACCACCCGGGCAGCGACCAGCACACTGAGCGGAGCGAGGAGGCTCGCTACCGCTCCGGCCACCGCAATAGGCACCTTCCGCCGCTTGTGCACCCTCCCAACACTTACAGGCCCGACTTCGTAGCGGCAAGCACCAAGCCTGAGAGCGCCCTCAGCCTCTGGCCCCTTCGGGCTATTGTGCGGGCCCCTCGGCGGGGCGACAATGACCTTCGGTGCGAGCGCTCCGCCGGCTGACAGCCGTCTGCCTCCTAGCCACTGCCACCCTCCCCTCCCCAGCCGGTGCCGCTACTGCCCACGGCCGCACCCTCTTCCCCCTGCCGGCGCCTGCGGTGCAGCCCGAGCCGTGCCCTCCCCCTCCCCTTCCCCCTTCTCCTCCCCCGCCCCCTCTCCCGCCTCCGGCTGTCCCCACCACCTCGGTACCCGAGGTGAAGAACCCCCCGGGCCGGCATGTCCTTCTCAGGCCCATCGAGGGGAAAGGGATTTTCCTCACCGTGTTCCCCCGTGACCTCCCCCACATAGACGTGCACAGCATCGTGGTGACTGCCAAGCGCTACGGCCTTCGCACGCTGTGGGTACGCACAGGCGGGACGACAGACGGCTTCTACGGCGGCCCCCTCCTCCGCCGGCTCGTACCAGCTGCCCGCGCCGCCGGCCTCTTTGTGGTCGCGTGGGACTTCCCGACCCTGTCCGACCCGGCCGCCGACGCGAGAAGGGCGGCGCTCGACTTTGCCGCCGGCGCCAGCGCGTTCAGTGCGGACATCGAGGCGCCCGCCGAGGGGACCTACTTGTCCAGTCGTCGCGTCCGCTACTACCTCTCACTAGTACGGGCCTACGCGGGCGACCGACCGGTCGTCGCCATCGTGCCGAGGCCGGACAGCTACTGGCTGGGGACCTATCCCTACGCCGCAGAGGCCCCCTTCGTGGACGTCTTTGCGCCGATGGTCTACTGGGCCTGCAACGAGCCAGGAGCGGCCGTCGAGCAGGCCGTGACTTTCCTTTCCCGCTGGCGCCCAGTCGTGGCCATAGGCCAGGACTACAACATGGGGCCCGAGGGAGGCCCTCCCGGCTTGCCCACCCCGCTCGAGATATGGCGGTTTGTCTACATGGCCAAGCGCAGCGGGGCGGTCGGGGCGGCGCTTTACGACTACGAGTCCGGTGGCCGGGCGCAACTCGCGGCCCTAGCGGCCTACCCCTGGTGAGGGCTAGCGTCGAGGCGTGGAAAACCTCGCCCTCTCCAGCTACCTCGACGCCAACAAGGACCGCATCCTCGCCACCCTGTTGGAGTGGCTCAGAGTGCCGTCCATCTCGGCTGATCCCGCCCATGCCCCCGACGTGCGTGCTTCAGCCGAACTTTGCGCCAGTTACCTGCGCGCCGGCGGCTTCGAGAGGGTCGAGATCCTAGGTACGGGCACGCCCGAGGACCGTGGCGCGCCTGCGGTCTATGCCGAGTGGCTCGGGGCCGGCCCAGGTGCCCCGACCGTGCTCATCTACGGCCACCACGACGTGCAGCCCGTAGACCCGCTCGAGCAGTGGACCTCTCCGCCCTTTCAGCCAGTGGTGTCGGGGGACCGGGTCTTCGCCCGGGGCGCGAGCGACGACAAAGGCCAGGTCCTCATGCAGATCGAGGCGGCCCGAGGGATGTTGTCGACGCGCGGTGCGCTGCCGGTCAACTTGAAGTTTCTGGTCGAAGGCGAAGAAGAGTCAGGCAGCCCCCACTTCGAGCACCTCTTAGAGTCCCAAAAGGCCCGGTTCTCTGCCGACGTCGTGGTCTCCTCGGACTCGACTATGGAGGCGCCGGAGATACCGACGACGACTGTCGGTTGCCGGGGGCTGGTCGCGTTCGACATCGAGCTGCGCACGGCCCCGGTGGACCTCCACAGCGGCATATGGGGCGGTACGGTGCCCAACGCCGCGCTCTACGCAGCCCGCCTCGCTGCCGCGCTGCACGACGAGCACTGGCGGGTCGCTGTCCCCGGCTTCTACGACGACGTGCGCGAGCTCAGCGCCAATGAGGCTGCGGCGCTCGCCGCTTTGCCCTTCGACGAGCAAAAGTTCTGCCGCCAAGCGGGCGTAAAGTTCTTAGTCGGCGAGGAGGGGCGCACACCGCGGGAGCGCACCTCGACCCGCCCGACCGCCGAAGTCGTAGGCATCCACGCCGGTTACGGCGGCCCTGCCATGAAGACGATCGTGCCAGCGACGGCAAATTTGAAAGTAGCCATGCGCCTCGTGCCCGACCAGCAGCCAGCAAAGGTCGCCGAGGCGTTCCGCCTTTGGCTGGAAAGCCAGTTGCCCGCCGGAGTGGAGCGCACCGTCACCCTTCACGGCGGCGTGCTCCCCATGGTGACGCCCCTCGGCCACCCAGCGCTGAAGTGCCTTTCGCGAGCTATGGAGAAGGTGTGGGGGGTAGCGCCCCTTTACCAAAGAAGCGGAGGCAGCGGGCCGGAAGAAGCGCTCGCCCGTGTGCTCGAAGCACCGGTGGTCTCGCTCGGGATCGCGCTGCCCGAGGACCGCTTCCACGCCCCCAACGAGGCCCTTTCGCTGCCGCAGCTGTGGCGGGGCATCCTCGCCGCTGGCGAACTGCTCGTCGAGATGGCGTCGCTCGGGGCAAAGCAGTGAGCCCCAAGCGAACGACTGGGAAGATGGCAAAGCAGTGAGCCCCAAGCGAACGACTGGGAAGATGGCAAAGCAGTGAGCCCCAAGCGAGCAACAGGGGAGAAGAAGGGCGCCAAGAGGGCGCGGCACTGGCGGCTCGTCCCTGCTGACGCCCACGAATGGGTGAGCTTCGAGGACCCCGCAGAGAGGAGGTTGTGGCGCTTCGACGTCACGTTCTTGTTGTCGAACTGGCGTTGCCTGTACGGCTGCGGCTGTCAAGGGGTGCTGACGGCGCCGGCGCCTGAGCTCGCCCAGGGCTGCTGTAGCTACGGGGCGCACTTCACCGGCGAGGAGGACCTCTCGCGCGTGAAAGCAGCGGCCAAGACGCTGTCGGCAGAGCAATGGCAGTTCATAGAGCAAGGCCGCCGCGGGGGGATAGCCCGCCGAGGGCCGGGCCAAGTTACTGTGACGCGGCTTGTCAAAGGGGCGTGCATTTTCTTGAACCGCCCCGGCTTCCCGGGCGGCCCAGGCTGCGCTCTTCACCGCGCGGCGGTAGAACGCGGCGTCCACCCGATGCAAACCAAGCCCGACGTCTGCTGGCAGCTGCCGCTGCGGCGAGAAGACACCGTCAACTCCGACGGTTCTGTGACTTCGACAGTTTCTCAGTGGGACCGGGCGCACTGGGGGGCGGGCGGCGAAGAGTTCGCCTGGTGGTGCACCGAAGCGCCCGAGGCGTTCAGCGCCGCCCAGCCCGTGTGGCGCCACATGCGCGAAGAGCTCGCAGCCATGGTAGGAAACGACGTCTTCGCCCTGCTGGTGCCCTACTTGGAAACTCGAGAAGCCACCGGGGGAGCCCTCCCTCACCCCGCCCAGCGCCACTAAGGGCTCCGCCGCCAGCCCAGGACGCTCGCACCGCTGGTCGCTCAGGGCCCTGGCACCGGTCGCAAGTGCTCGTACCGCAGCCGTGCTAGGCGTGCTCGTTGCGCAATTGTGGCCCTCGCGCCCGCACCCCGACGGCCACCGCCAGCGCGGCCAGCACGAAAGAACCAGCCATCACGGCGAAGGCAGCCGGGAAACCGGCGCTGTCTATCACCCAACCGAGCAAAGCCGTCCAAAGCGACCCTACGCCGTAGGCAATGGCAAAGAAAGCGCCGAAAGCCGACCTGGCCTCGCCGCTCGCTGTAAGGTCCGAAAAAAGTGCTTGCAGCAGCGGTGACTCCGTGTAGGCGAACAAGCCCATCAAAACCCCGAACACCACCAGCGCTACGACGTCTTTACCCGCATAGCCGAAAGCGGTTATCGCCGCCGCTCCGGCAACGTAGGTGACGATCAGTGCCCGCCGGCGGCCAAATCGGTCTGCGAGGACGCCCCCGGCCAGGGGGCCCGCCACGCTGGCAGCCATGACGACCGTGAAGATGACGCCCACAGTGAGCGTTGGCAAGCGCAGGCCGCTGCGCAGGTCTGCCGGCACGTAGGTGCTGAGCGTCCCGAGCCCGCGGCCCCCTGCCGCCAAGGTGGAAGCGGCCAGCACGGCGACCACTTCTCGCCGGCGGAGCAGCTCTGCCAGGCGGACCGGGGCACCTCTTGGCCGGCCGTCTTGAGAGGCGTCTTGGCTTGGCTCCCTGGCCGCCGAGCCACCAGCCTCCGCCCGTCCCGTCTGCTCCGAAGGCAGCCCGGCGCCCACGAGGACAGCGCCGGCAGCGAGGGCACTGGCCAGTACCACGAGCGCCCATCGCCAGCCGGCGCCGGCAACGACAGCCGAGACGATGAGCGGCACCGTAACTGTCCCGAGGCTCCCGCCCGCCACGTGCCAGGAAAGCACCGTGCCGCGCCGGTGCGGGAACCGTTCGGAAAGATAGGCCGAACCGACCGGGTGCTGCGGCCAAGACACGAGCGCGCCGAGCACTCTAGCGCCAGCAAAGAGCCCAAAGCCCCCTGCAAGCGCCCCGAGCAGGCTTGACAGGCCAAGGCCGGCGTTTTGGGCCGCTAGGACCGAGCGGGCGCGCAAGCGTCCGAGGGACCCCGCCGCCCCTTGCAACAAGCCCCCGACGAGGCCCGCCACCGTCAGCACCGCACCGAGCAGAGCATAGGAAACGTGCAGGTCAGCCACCACGAACGGGTACACGACGGCCAAGCCGGCCACATAGAAATGCTGGACTGCATGGCCGGCTGTCATGACCGCGAGCGCCCGCCCGTCGCCGGGGGCGCTGAGCAACGCCTGCTTCGCCCCCGGCGCCTCGCCTGGGGGGCCTTCCCGAGCGCTGCCGCGGCGCGTTTGTTCAATCATGACAGCCCCTCATCTGTAGCTTCGAGCCTATGCCAACGGGGGCCTGGTAGCCTCGCCCGCATGCGCGACCGGGCCATTTCATCGCAAAGGTCAACGACTTCGTTGCCAGGGCGGACGACCGGCGTGCCTAGGGCTTCGCAGACCCGGCTTTTTAGGCTTACCAGGCTTGGCGACAATGTCGCCCCTCTGGCGCACGGCAGCCCCGAGCCTCCGAACGCGGCACCAAGCCCCGCAATGGGGCGAGGCAGATGAGCACCGGGGCGCTGTCGGTCGGCATAGACCTCGGGACGGGCTCGGTCAAAGCAGTCGCCTTGGACGAAACGGGCGTGCAGGTAGGGGCCGGCGCAGCCTCCGCAGGGCCTACCGAACCGCAGCCGGGCTGGGCCGAGTCGAGCCCCGAGCAGTGGTGGGCTGCTGCCAAGTCCGCCGTGGAGGGCGCCCTCGCCGGCAACTCGGCTCGAGTCGGGGCCATCGGGCTGTCGGGCCAGATGCACGGAGTGGTGCTTTGCTCCGAGGACGGAGAGCCTTTACGGCCAGCCATCATTTCGCTCGACCGGCGCGCCTTGGCCGACTTGGACGCCTACCGGGCCATGGGCCCCGAGCTGCTATTAGCGCTCGGCAACCCTTTGGTCCCGGGCATGGCTGGGCCGTTGCTCCACTGGTTGGCTCGCCACGAGCCGGCGCTTGTCAGACGGGCCGCCTGGGCGCTGCAGCCCAAGGACTGGTTGCGGCTCCGCCTAACGGGTAAAGCCGGCAGCGAACCAAGCGACGCCTCGGGAACTTTGTTGTTCCACTTGGGGGCCAACACTTGGGCGTGGGAAGTCGTCGACGCGCTCGGGCTCCCACGGCCCTTGTTAGCGCCCCTCGGCGAAGCCGGCTGGCCGGCGGGCTCGCTCACCGAAACGGCCGCATCTTGGCTGGGCTTGCCCGCGGGGGTACCCGTCGCCTACGGGGCCGCCGACACCGCAGCGGCGCTCATCGGGACGGCTCTGCCCCGGGGAGGCGCCGTCCAGCTTACTGTGGGCTCCGCCGCTCAAGTCGTGACGCTCCGAGAAAAGCCTGTGCCCAGCCCTGAGCTTTCCTACCACGTTTTCGCTTCTGCTGAGCCAGGGCTTTGGTACGCCCTCGCTGCTGTGCAAATAGCCGGCGTGGCACTGTCTTGGGCGCTTCGCGCCTTCGCCTGTAGCTGGGAGGAGGCTTACTCGGCCTTAGAAGTTGCGCCTGTGGGAGCCAGAGGCGTGCGCTTTGTGCCGCACCTCGCCGGCGCAAGGTCCCCCTCCATGGACAGTACGGCGACCGGCGGCTTTTCTGGCTTGGAGCTCGCTCACGGCCGAGAAGACCTCATACGAGCTGTCTTCGAAGGGGTCGCCTTTTCCATCGCCGAGGCCGCGTCGTGCCTGCCCGAGCTCGACGAGGCCACCTCGCTCTACCTTGCTGGCGGCGGGACCTTGCGGCGGCCGTGGCGCCAGCTGCTTAGCGACGTCCTCGGCAAGGCACTTTTGGTCGTGGACGACCCCAACGCTTCAGCGCGCGGCGCTGCCCTGCTCGGCTTGCGGGCAGCGGGCGTGACAAGCCCGCTCGCCAGCGGCCCAACCGTAGCCGAAAAGGTCGAGCCCGAGCCGGAGGCATACCAGCGCTTGGCCGAAAGCTTTGAGCAGTGGAAAACATCCGCGCAGAAGATGAACCAGTTCAGCGGTCTTCCTAGCTGAGGCATTCCCGCCGGCACCCAGGGCCACGGAACTACGGGCAGAGGGCCACAACTTTGCCCTCCCGCACGAGCAAAGCCGTACCAGCTCCAACCGGTAAGCTCGCCCGCTCCTCCCGCACAGCCAACCGCCGGCCTTCCCCCAGGGGTTGCAGCGGGCCCTCGAGCACCACGACTGTGGCGCCGGCTCCGCCCGTCACTTCCACTTCGTCCCCCCGCCGGACTGCCAGGGGCCCTGCTGGCGAGCACGAGATCGCGACCGAGCCGGCGCGCAAGCCCTCGATGATGCTGACGGGCGATGGAGGCCCGTCCCGCCCGTCGCCCTCCACCTCGACCCAGGTCGTAGGAGCACCGGGCCAAAGCGCCGAGCCGGTGGCGTCCACGTCGCCCGGGCGGTGAAAATCGCTCCCACCGACGGGGACGGGAAAGCCGAGAGACGCCCAGAACTGAAATACATCGCCGCTCGCACGGTCCCAGCTCGCGTGCCACAGCTCCATGAGATCCGGGGGCCTGCTGAGGGGCATGCGCCACGAAAGCGTGCCCAACACCGCATGGTTCAAGGAACTGAGCCCGCCTTCGGAGCGCGCCTTGGCCATCCACTCGTCTGGGCTTGTGCGGAAGTCCGCCCACTGCACCTTGCCTATGCAGTTGGCGTGCCCCTCGGGCGTTGTCACCTCCTGGCCAGCTAGGAGCGTCACGCCGTAGCGCAAGCCGGCGGCCTCCAGGTGGGGAAAATGGCTCACCGTATTGTGGTCGGTCACAGCCAGGAAGTCGAGCCCCCGCTGGCGTGCCAGGGCGGCAAGTTCCGCCAAGCTCAAAGCGCCGTCGGAGTGCTCGCTGTGGCAGTGGAAATCGCCCGCTACCCACAAGTGACCCGGCCTCGCCGAGGGTCGCGCGTGCACCGGAGCTTCGCTCGGCACGGGCGGCCACGCTTTGGCTGGCGGCGGCTCGGCGGGCCCAGGGCCGGCGCTGACTGTCACCCTCACCCCTTGCTCGGGCAGTTGGTAAAGCCCCAAAACAACCGACCACTCCCCCGCCAGCCGACCGGGCAGGTACCCGGGAGTGGCCCAGGCCTCGGCCACATGGACAAAGCTTCTTTCCCCTCCTGACCACCCACGGAAGCCCCCCGGGCCAAAAAGGCCTAGATCTATCACGGCCGAGGTGCGGTCGTAGGACAGCTCCACGGCAACCGAGCGCCAGCCCTCGGGTACCGAGAAAGGAAGGTACTGGTAGTAGCTCGACTCGCGGTCGGCGAGGCCGAAGTTGCGTTCGACTTCCATAGCCTTGCACTGTTTTAGCAAAGAACCGTTGTGCTTCTGGCTCGTGGCCCGCCTCGATCGCCTCCAGAGCGTCCTGGTCGGCTTAGACCTGCTCAGGCTTTGCACAGGACATGGAGCCCTGGCCCCTCGGCCAGGCGACTGCTCCCGCCAGCAATTGCCCTAGCCTAGCACTTGTGTGCTCGGGCTAACGATCGGAGCGCAGGGCCGGGCCCTCCGCCTGCCCTGCGAAAATCCCCGCCGCTGGGCTGCGGCCTGCCAGCACGTGGTCGGCTATCAAGACGGCGCCAGCGGAGTAAGTGGAGAGCTCGCCGCCGGGGAAGCGCCGGCACTCGGGGTGCGCGCACCCCGTCCAGTAAGCACCGCTGGGGTGGCGCAAGTGCCGCGTCGCCGCCAGCAGCTCCCTGGCTTCGACGGCAAGGCCCGCCTTAAAAGTTGCCATCGCGCACTCGGCAGTCTCGGCCGCTGTCACCCAAAACCTGTCCGACACGCAACGGGACCCGAGGCCCGGCACGACAAAATCTCGCCAGCGAGAAGATAGGCGCCGGCGGGCGGCCGCACCCACGACCGTGCCCGTTAGCACCGGGTAGTACCAGTCCATCGCCCAGCGGTCTTTCGCCACAAAGCCGCTCCGGTGCCCGGTGGGCCTTGCCCCGCCGGCTACCGAAGCAGCCACGGCAGCGCGGCCGGCTGCCGGCGCAGTCCTGCCAGCGACCGCCTGCGCCACGGCGCGACCGACGCTCAGCGCTAGATCGTCCCAGCGGGACGGGTCTTCGCCGAGGGCACGAGCGATCTCACCGGCGCAACGCAAAGACAAATGGAGCGACGAATTGGCCGCGAGCAGCGCCCAGTTGGCCCGGACGCCGTCGGGGCCGACCGACCATGCAATTTCCCCGCCAGGAAGCTGCTGGCGCACGCACCACGACAGCGCCCGCTTGACCATCGGCCACTGCTCGCCAAGAAAGGCCGGCCCCATGCCAGCTTGTGAGCACCACCAGGCGCCCGTCGCTACATAAGCGCAGGCGTTCGTGTCTCGGTGCGGCTCCAGCACGCCGCCGGGCACGTAGGCGGCGCACCAGCTGCCGTCAGGCAACTGCTGGCGGCTCAGCCAAGCAAAAGCCCTCTCGACCTCGCTCGACCGCCCCGCTGCAGCAAGGGCCATCGTCGCCTCGACATGGTTCCAGGGGTCCGCGTGACCGCCCCGGTACCAGGGGACCATCCCGTCGGGCAACTGCACGGATGCCACCCAGGCGGCGGTCTCAGCGACCTCGGCAATTGAGAGGCCAGCTGCCGGACAGCCAGCGCCGTCGGAAGGAAACGCACTCCGCTGGACGGCGCGCAACCGGTCGCCCGCCACATCTCCCCACGCGGTCGTGCCTTCGCGGCTGGCGTCAGCGCCGGCGGGCATAGACGACGAAGCTCTTGCCAAGAAAGGGGTTGAGGGCAGCTTCGGGCCAACGCGTGAGCGGGCTCGCCTTCTCGATGTCCCAGACGAGAAGGCGGTAATAGGCCTTCACGGCGCGGCTTTCCTCCGCTTTGGCGCCGAGAGCGCACCGCAGCCACCAGTAAGGGCTGTGGAGGGCGTGGGCGTGGTGCCACCTGTAGGGCTCGAAACCGGCACGCTCCAAGCGCGCAAGGAGCTGGTGCCGGCGGTAGATCCGCACGTGCCCACCTGGGACGTCGTGGTAGGCGGGCGACAAGGCCCAGCAGACAGCTTCGGGGTAAAAGCGGGGCACGCTCACCGCCAGGGTGCCGCCGGGGCGGGTGACGCGGGCCAGTTCGGCGAGGACGGCGCGGTCGTCGTCTATGTGCTCCAAGACCTCAGAAGCGACGACCCGGTCGAAAATACCTGCTGGGAAAGGCAAATACGTCCCGTCTCCCAAGGTGACATGGCCCTGTCCGCCCGCCTCGGCCGTGACCTTGTCCTCGTCCAGCATCGCCTTAACCCAAGCGGCCGCGCGCTGCGTCTCTTCGGGGTCTTTGTCCAGGGCCGTCGCCACTGCTCCCCATCGCATGGCCTCGAAGCTGTGCCGCCCCCCGCCACAGCCGAAGTCCAAGAGGCGCTCGCCGGCGCGCAGTTGGAGGAGGCGATAGCGGACGGTCAGCACCGGCGGGACCGGCGCTCGGCCATTACGGCAAGGTAGTGCTCTACTACGCCGGCAGCGCAGCGCGCCCAGGTGAACCGCTCGAGCACCCGCTGCCTGCCTGCGCGCCCGAGCCGTTCTCCGAGCGCCTCCCCCGAAGTCGCCGAGGCGTAGCCGCTGCTGTCCGCGCTTCCTGGGTAGCTCGCCAGCACCTTGCCCAGGGCGTGCGCGAGGGCGTCCGCATCGGCTGGGGGCACGAGGAGCGCCGCTTCCCCGTCGGTGCCGACCACCTCGGGCAGGGCCCCGCCAGAAGACGCGACGACGGGGGCCGCGCACGCCATCGCCTCGACAGCGGGCAGCGAGAACCCCTCGTAAAGCGAGGGGACAGCCACAGCGGAGGCTGTGCAGTAAAGCTCGACCAGTTGAGCGTCGCTCACACCGGGGCGAAAGCTCACAGCGCCTTCGAGGCCAAAGCGGGATACCGCAGCACTGCTCGCTGGCCTCGCCTCCCCGACGACGACCAAGTGAGCTTCGGGCTGCTCGGTGCGCAGCTTGGCGAGGGCTTCGAGCAGGTAGACGAGGCCCTTCATGGGCACATCGGCACTGGCAGTCGTGACGATGAGCCCCCGCTTACGCCGCCGGCCGGGGAGAGGCCGGAAGATGTCCGGGTCGGTGCCGATGGGGACGACGGCGACGCGTTCGGGGTCGACGCCCATCTGTTCGATTATGTCTCGCCGCGACGACCAGGACACGGTGAGGACGCGGGGAAGGCGGCGGGCTACTGAGTTCTGCATGCGCACAAACCCGTACCACCGCCGCACCGCAAGCTCCTTCCAGCGGGCTTCGGCCGCGGCCAGGTCTACGAGGCGGTCCACGGTGATGGGGTGGTGGCAGGTCCCGACGACCGGCCACCCGGCACTGGCGAGGCTCCCAACCCCGCGACCGAACGAGCCGTTGTCATGAACGACGTCGAAAAGGCCGGGGAAGGGACCGAGCAGCTTGCGGGCCCTCCAGCTGAACGTGCGCGGCTCGGGGAAACCACCAGCGAACATGGTGAGAGCTTCCACCACGTCGGCCCACGACCGAAGCTCTCGCAGCTTGGGCACCCTAAACGGGTCGGGCTGGCGGTAAAGGTCGAGGCTCGCCACTTTGACCAGCCGCGTGCCTTCGTCGAGGTCGGGCCAGGGCGGGCCCGAAAATACCGTCACTTGGTGGCCGAGGTGGACGAGCTCACGTGAGAGGTAGCGCAGGTAGATACCCTGGCCTCCCACGCGGGGGTTGCCGCGGTAGGCGAGCAAGGCGACCCGCAGCAGACGAGGAGCGGCGCTCACGCCTTGCACCTCCGCCGTGGTGGACCCTCAGCGCCGAGGCCCGCCAGCCACCTTGAACTTCCCGTGGGCCACCTCGAACTTCCCGTGGGCCGCCTCGAACCAACAGCACAGGTCGACTTAGGACGAGCCAACCAGGCCTGTCTTCTTGCGGTGCGAGAGCGTCTCGAGGTCGCAACCCGGGCAGGGGTGCCTGCTAGAGGCCGCGCTGGCGAGTTAGGGACACGTGCGAGCATGACCCAACTAGCGTTGCCTCCCGCCGCCAGCGAGTCAAACCTCGCCGGAGGAGCCCTCGAGCGAGCGCCGGCGCGCCACCCTGAGCGAACCGGTGGCGCTCACCTCTTCCCACTCGCCACCGGCGAGCAACTCGAGATAGAGCCGGTAGGGTACCTGCCCGCCCAGGGCGGGGTCAGGGAACACGTCGTGCACCGCGAGGAGCCCGCCAGGCGCGACCTTGGGGGCCCAGGAGCTGAAGTCGGCCCGGGCCACGGCCTCGCCGTGCCCGCCGTCTATGAACACCAGGGCCAGCGGGCGCTCCCAGTAGCGGGCGACAGTCGCCGACTCGCCTACCACGAGGACCACATGTCCCTCCAGGGCTGCTTCAGTCAAGGTGCGCCTTGCGAAGGGCAGGGTCTCCACGAGCCCGGTGCAAGGGTCGACCACCTCGGGGTCGTGGTGGGGCCAGCCAGGCTGCAGCTCTTCTGAACCGCGGTGGTGGTCCACGCTGAACAGCACCGTGCCAGCGTCACGTGCGGCGGCACCCAAGTAAACCGCTGACTTACCGCAATAGGTGCCGATCTCAACCAGGGGACCAAGACCGCTACGGCCCGCTTCGAGGCCGGCACCATAAAGCGCCATGCCTTCGGCAGAAGGCATGAAGCCCTTCGCCCGCTCGGCGACCTCTGCCCAAGAGGGAAGTTGCGCCGGCTGCGCCGGCAAAGCAGCGCGCGGGCCAGACGAAACAGAAGCTGGTGCGGACGGGGCTGACGAAGCAGGAGCTGGTGCCGCCGAAAGAGCAGCCGACACCGGCGCAGCGGGAGATGACGCCGATAACTCGCCACAAAGATGGGGCACCATGGCTATATCCCGAGCGTTGGGAAGCGGGGTCGCGGCCGGGCGCGGGCTAGCCCACGGGTCGCTTCAGGGCTTGGCTGGGCCCCCTTTTGGCCACGTGGGCCGCAAAGACTACCTGGTTGAAGATGACGAACTTGGCCACCCAGACCACTCCCCAGGCGAACAGCGAAGCTCCCATGATCGCCAACGCGCGGTCGATGCCGTAGACGTGATGGCTCTTGGCCATGGTGTCAGCTATCTGCACTGTGACCGTAGAAGCGGCCAAACCAGCGAAGGTGAGGGCCCAAAACGGGACCACCTCTTTCCAGATGTGGCTCTTGCCCCTCTTCCCCCAGGCCCATTTGCGGTTGAGCTCGTAAGAAGCGGGCGTCGAAGCTACGGCCCCGAGCGCGTTGGACGCCACCCCGGAGAGGTGAAAAAGCCACGCCGCCAACAAGATCACCACCTGGCTGATCAATATCGCGACCACCGAGACCATGGAGTAGCGGATGAACTTGGCGAGCGACCCCATGCCTCGCGCCGGCGCCAGCACCCGGGCGACTGCGGGGGCGGCAAAAAAGCGCCGTGCTGGCCTGCTCGCCATCAGCCTGTCGATCACCGTCACCCGTGCCGTGTCGGCGGAGCCGGCGGGCAGCCCTGCTGCGCCGGCGAGCGAAGCGTAGCGGGAGGCATCCGACGTAGCCGAAGCGTTGGCTAAGGCGTCCGGCGGGGCCGAAGCGCTCGGCGGGGGCGTAGCGGGCTGGGCAGAAGCGTGGGGGCTGGCACCGGGCGTGCCGACCTTGGCCATTGCCGAACGGGCTTGCACCGCGCCATCCTACCTTGGCCGCCAGCCCGGGCCCCGCCGGCGCTGTGCTCGTTACCAGCCCGGGCCCCGCCGGCGCTGTGCTCGTTACCCGCCCGGGCCACCCAACCCGGGCTCCTCGCCGATGCGGGGGCCAACCCCGCCGGCGCTGTGCCGCTCTTGGAAATTGGCTAGACATTGTCGGCAGGCTCTCAGCCCTAGCAGGCCGAGGCCGGCCCCGCCGGCCAACAGCGCCTAGCATCTTCGGTCCATGGCCAAAGTGCTCACGCCGCAAAGGAGCGACTTCCCCCAGTGGTACCAAGACGTGCTCGCCAAAGCCGAGCTGGCCGAAGGCGGCCCGGTGCGGGGGACGATGGTCATACGCCCCTACGGGTACGCCATTTGGGAGCGCATGCAAGCCGAACTGGACGCCCGCATCAAGGCCGCCGGCGTCGCCAACGCCTACTTCCCCCTCTTCATCCCCGAGAGCTACTTCCGCAAGGAAGCCGAGCACGTGGAGGGCTTCAGCCCCGAGCTCGCGGTGATCACCCACGCCGGCGGCAAGGAGCTCGACGAACCCATGGTCGTGCGCCCCACCAGCGAGACCATCATCGGTTCGTACTTCGCCAAGTGGGTGCAGAGCTACCGGGACCTGCCGATGCTGCTCAACCAGTGGGCGAACGTGGTGCGCTGGGAGCTGCGACCCCGCTTGTTCCTCCGGAGCACCGAGTTTTTGTGGCAAGAAGGCCACACCGCGCACGCCACCGAGGAGGACGCCCACAGCTTCGCCCTCCGCGTGCTCAACGACATCTACGCCGACTTCATGGTGAAGGTGCTCGCCATCCCCGTCGTGCTCGGGCGAAAGACCGACCGGGAGCGCTTCGCCGGCGCCACCACCACCTGGACCGCCGAGGCCATGATGCGCGACGGCAAGGCCCTCCAGATGGGGACCAGCCATGAGCTCGGCCAGGGGTTCGCTCAGGTGTTCGGGATCTCGTTCGCAGACGAGTCAGGCGTCCAGCGCTACTGCTGGCTGACGTCCTGGGGCGCCTCCACCAGGATGATGGGCGCTCTCGTCATGGCCCACGGGGACGACAACGGCCTTCGCGTCCCGCCGGCCGTCGCGCCCGTTCAGGTGGCCGTGCTAGCCGTGAGGGGCGAGGGGGGCGCCGGCGAGGCGGCTCAGCGCATCACTGAAGAGCTCCGCGCCGCGGGAGTTCGGGCCACGCTCGACAGCCGCACTGACCTCTCTTGGGGCAGGCGGGTTGTCGCGTGGGAGTTGCGCGGCGTACCTGTGCGGGTAGAAGTGGGCCCCCGCGAGCTGGCGGAAGGCAACGTGGTGCTAGCCCGCCGGGACTTGGGCCAAAAACAACAGGTGCCGCTCGCCGGAGCCGCCGCTCTGGCGGCCAAGGCGCTCGAAGCGGCCCAGGAGTGCCTGCTCGCCCAGGCTCGTGCCTACCTCGAAGAGCACACCGCCCTGGCCGGCTCTCTCGACGAAGCAGAACAGCTGGCGCGCGACGGCTTTGCCCGCGTACCCGGTGCCCTCCTAGCCAGCGGCGGTGAGGAGAGGTTGAACGCCGCCGGCGTCACCGTGCGCGCCTTGCAACGCGCCGACGGTTCTTTGCCGGGCCCCCACGATCCCGAGCGCGACCTGGTCGCTGTGGTGGCACGGGCCTACTGAGCTCGTAGCGCTACCTAGCTGGCTATCCGTTACCCCTAGCCTAGCTGCGGCTGCGCAGGTCCAACCGGTAGACGTTGGTCTCGCGAAGCACAAAGCCGCAGCGGGCGTAGAGCCGGTTGGCCGCCTCCCTCGACGGCCGGGACGTGAGGTCCACGGTGGCGGCCCCCCTCTGCCGGGCAAGCTCCACCGCGGCACGCACGAGGGCCTCCCCGGCGCCCCTGCCCCGGGCGGCCTCGTCCACGACGACGTCTTCCACCCAGGCTCGCAGCCCGGTAGGTATGCGGAAAAGGGCGAGCGTGAGCAAGCCCACTATCTGGCCCCCTCCGGCAGGGCCCGCGCCGGCGGAGCGGTCCAGCGCGAGCGAGCTCTCCCTGGCCATAAACAAGACGGTGGCCGGCGACGACACGATCTCAGCCAGCTCTTGTCGGCTTGGCAGCCGGGCCGAACTGGACAGCTGGGGCACCAGCCTCGCGGTGGCCTCCAAGAGCTCCGCGTCCACCTCTTCGGCGACTGTGACGGTGAGCATCAGCAGGCGACTGTTACGGTGAGCATCAGCAAAGGTTTACATAGTTGTCATGTCGTAGTCACCTGGTTCACAGCTGAGTTCGCTACCTTGGTGGCTACGTGGTGGGTGCGCGGCTCTCTGAGGCGTCCCCCTAGCCCTTAGCCCCCCACCACGAGGGTCCCCTTCCCCCCCGGGGGACCCGCGCGCCCTTCGTATCCTCGCTCCCATGGACGACTGGGCTGAGCTCCTTGCCTACGAACGCGAACACGTGTGGCACCCCTACTCCCCCCTCCCCGCTCCGGCTCCGGCGCTGCCGGTAGTAGGGGCGGAGGGGGTGCGGCTGCAGCTGGCGGACGGGCGCGAGGTTATAGACGCCATGAGCTCGTGGTGGGCGGCCATCTGGGGCTACCGCCACCCGGCCCTCGACGCTGCCGTCACCGAGCAGCTCGGGCGCTTCGCTCACGTCATGTTCGGCGGCCTCACCCACGAACCAGCCGTCGCCCTGGCTCGCCGGCTCGCCGAGCTCGCCCCGCCTGGCCTCGACAGGGTCTTTTTCGCCGACTCGGGGTCGGTGTCGGTCGAAGTAGCGCTCAAAGCCTGCCTGCAGTACCAGCGCAACCGTGGCCAGGGAGCGCGGGCCAAGTTCCTGGCGCTCGCGGGCGGCTACCACGGCGACACCTTCGGCGCCATGTCGGTCTGCGACCCGGTAGGCGGCATGCACCACCTCTTCTCAGGTTTCCTGCCCCGCCAGATCTTCGCGCCCCGCCCGCCCGCCGGCGCAGGGGTGGACAGCCGGTGGGAAGCCGATGTGCGGCGCATCGCCGAACGCCATGCCGGCGAGATAGCGGCGGTGGTGGTTGAACCGGTAGTGCAGGGAGCAGGGGGCATGTGGTTCTACGACCCCGGCTACGTCCGGGTCCTGCGTGAAGTCGCAGACGAGCACGGAGCCCTCCTTCTAGCAGACGAGATCGCGACGGGCTTCGGGCGGACGGGCAACGTCTGGGCCTCTCTGGCCGCCGGCGCCGTACCCGACATCATGTGCGTCGGCAAAGCCCTGACGGGGGGCTACCTTACGCTCGCAGCCGTGCTGTGCAGCGAAAAGGTGGCTGCCGGCGTCTCCTCTGGAGAAGCGGGCGCCCTCATGCACGGGCCTACCTACATGGCTAACCCCCTGGCCTGCGCGGCCGCCCTCGCCTCGACGAGCCTGCTCGCCCGCTTCGACCTAGCGGGCGAGATAGCCCGCATCGAGTCTCGCCTCAGCCAAGCGCTGGCGCCGGCGGCCCGCCTGGCAGACGTGTTGGACGTGCGCTGCCTCGGCGCGATCGGGGTGGTCCAGCTCAGTCACCCCGTGGACGTCCCGGCCGCCACCGAGGCGGCGCTCCGGGCCGGCGTGTGGCTCCGGCCCTTCCGCGACCTCGTCTACACGATGCCCCCTTATATTTCGACAGACGAGGACCTAGCTGCCATCGGCGCCGGCGTCGTGGCCGCCGCCAGCGCGGCCTGAGCGCTATTCCTCTTTTGCATGTAGCTCCACGCTGGCCCTGACCGGCCCGGCCAACCGAGCGGGGGCTGGGAGGTGGCGGAGGATGCCTGGGGCGAGCAAGCTGGCCACGGAGAACTGGACGAGGCCAGCGACGAGCAACGCCGTGCGCACGTCGGTCGCGTCGGCCACCAAGCCGCCGAGCAGGGCGCCGGCGGGCCCGGCGAGCACCACGATCAGCCGGTGAACGCTCCCCACCCTTCCGAACAGCTCGCGCGGTATGAGCTGCTGGCGGGTGGTCACCGAGCCCACGTTGGCGATCGCCGTGCCGAACTCTTGCACCCCGAAGGCGAGCGCCCCGAGCACGGCCACCTTGGCGGCAGACATGCCGAGGAAGGAAATCCCACAAGCAAGCGTGCCCGCGACCACCACGCCCGAGGAGCCGAGGCGGCTGTGCACGGCTCCCCCGAAGTACAGCCCGGCGACGCCGAGCACGGCCGCGCCGGCGAGGAACAGCCCGTAGCCCCCCGCACTGAGCGCCAGGTCGTGCCTGCCGTAGAGGACGAGCAAACCGAAGACCATGTTTTGGTTGAACTGCAGCACCGCCATCGCTGCCGCCAGCAACTTGAGCGGCGGCTTAGACCAGAAGACCCTAAAGCCCATGGACAAGTCGCGAAAGAAGCCGGCTTTGGCCTTTCCCGCCGGCGCGCTCCCGCCAGTAAGGCGCTCACTTTCCGTAGCTAATAAAGCACGCTTAGTGAGCGGGACGCTAACGCGGACCAACGCCGCGGAAACAAAGAAACTGACCGCGTCTAGCACGAACGGCAGCCGCCGGGCAGCAGCAAAAAGCACCCCGCCGATCGACGGACCGACGAACTGCTCGCCGCCGGCTTCGGCCGCCATGAGCCTCCCGTTGGCGACGCCCAATTGTTCGGGCGAGGGGACCAAGTCGGGAAAAACTGCTTGTGCAGCAAGGGTATATGCGACCTCGCCGACAGAGATCACGACTGCTGCCCCATAGACCATGGCGAGGTCCGCCACGCCGAGCACCATCGCCGCGACGAGCCCGCCCAGCGCCACCCCAGGAGCCAATTCGGAAACAACCATGAGGCTGCGCCTCTCCCAGCGGTCTGTGACCACGCCGGCGGGAAGCGAGACCACTGCTGCTGCGGCCCTATTTGCGGCCCAGACACCCGAGATAAGGACAGGGTCCCTGGTCATTGTGAGCGCCAAAAGGGGCAAAGCGACCATACCGACCAAACCATCGCCCGTGGACGATAATGCCGTCGCGTACCAAAGCTGCCAGAAACGGCGGGGCAAGCGGGGCCGCGCCAGCGCGTGCTTAGGCCGCTTTCTTCTGTTCCCCCTGCTCACCCAACCTGCCTCACGGATTTCCGGTTTTGCTTCGCTGCTCGGGCCCACGCGCCGACGACCGAAGAAGAACCAGCAGATCCGGCGAGCGCCCTCTTCGCTTAGCGTACACTTACCCAGGCCTCCTTGTAGGTCGCCATCGGTAAACCCTTCCCCAAAGGCTGGGTCATTTGAAGCGAACGAGAAGGCAGGATAAACCGAAGCGCAGCGAGCTTAATGTGCGGCTCGCTCTAGCGCTCGGCGCGGGCCTCGCCGGCGGGGTGGCGGCCTTCTACTTCTTGGTCCTCTCCGGCCTTGCGCCGCGGGGCGGGGACCACCCGCTGTTCGTCCCAGTGCTGGCCGTCGC
>Ga0209061_1002755_pt1 | contig 20957 bp, 15 predicted proteins | sample Coa_R1_10_FD_187157 | JGI IMG/M metagenome (GOLD analysis project Ga0209061, IMG submission 187157) | Surface soil microbial communities from Centralia Pennsylvania, which are recovering from an underground coalmine fire - Coalmine... | ecosystem: Environmental > Terrestrial > Soil >...
CAACCGGATGACACCGATCCCCGGGAGTTGTTGCGACATGACCGATACGAACAAAGCGCCCGATGCGGTCGCCGAACTGCTGGCTCGCAGCAACCGGCTTGGCTCGGACCCGCGCAACACGAACTATGCCGGCGGGAACACGTCGGTCAAGGTGCAGGCCAGCGATCCGGTCACCGGGCGGCCGACCGAGCTGCTGTACGTGAAGGGGTCCGGCGGGGACCTGGGCACGCTGACCGCCGACGGGCTGGCGGTGCTGCGACTGGACCGGCTCCGTGCCCTCACCGGGGTCTACCCGGGCGTGGAGCGTGAGGACGAGATGGTCGCCGCGTTCGACTACTGCCTGCACGGCAAAGGCGGGGCGGCGCCGTCCATCGACACCGCGATGCACGGCCTGGTCGAGGCCGCGCACGTGGACCACCTGCACCCCGACTCGGGCATCGCGCTCGCGACCGCCGCCGACGGCGAGGAGCTCACCAAGGCGTGCTTCGGCGGCCGGGTGGTCTGGGTGCCCTGGCGGCGGCCCGGCTTCCAGCTCGGGCTGGATATCGCAGCGGTGAAACGCGACAACCCGGACGCCATCGGCGTCATCCTCGGCGGGCACGGCATCACCGCCTGGGGGGAGTCCAGCGGCGAGTGCGAGGCCCACTCGCTGGAGATCATCGCCGCCGCGCAGCAGTTCCTGGACAGCCACGGGCGCCCCGATCCGTTCGGCCCCGTGATCGACGGCTACGTTCCGCTGCCGGACGGCGAGCGCCGGGCCCGCGCGGCCGCGCTGGCGCCGGTGATCCGCGGCCTGGCCTCCACCGACCGGCGGCAGGTGGGGCACTTCACCGACAGCCCGGTCGTGCTGGACTTCCTGGCCCGGGGCAAGCACCCGGCGCTGGCGGCGCTGGGCACGTCCTGCCCGGACCATTTCCTGCGCACCAAGGTCCGCCCGCTGGTGCTCGACGTGCCGCCGGCCGCGCCGCTGGAGACGGCCATTGCCCGGCTCCGTGAGCTGCATGAGGCCTACCGGGCAGACTACCGCGCCTACTATGAGCGGCACGCCGGCCCGGACTCCCCGCCGATGCGCGGCGCCGACCCGGCGATCGTGCTGGTGCCGGGCGTCGGCATGTTCAGCTTCGGCGCGGACAAGCAGACCGCCCGGGTGGCCGGCGAGTTCTACGTCAACGCGATCAACGTGATGCGCGGCGCCGAGGCCGTCTCGGCCTACTCCCCCATCAGCGAGGCGGAAAAGTTCCGCATCGAGTACTGGGAGCTGGAGGAGGCGAAGCTGCGGCGGCGGCCGAAGCCCAAGCCGCTGGCGACCCGGGTGGCGCTGGTGACCGGGGGCGGCTCGGGGATCGGCCGGGCCACCGCCGCCCGGCTGGCCGCCGAGGGCGCCTGCGTGGTGGTCGCCGACCGCGACGGCGAGGCGGCGCAGGCGGTCGCCGGCGCGATCGGCCCCGCGGACGTGGCGACGGCCGTCACCGTGGACGTCACCGATGAGGCTGCGATCGGTGAGGCCGTACGGGCCGCGGTGCTGGCGTTCGGCGGGATCGACCTCGTCGTCAACAACGCGGGGCTGTCGATCTCCAAGCCGCTGACGGAGACGACGGCGGCGGACTGGGACACCCAGCACGAGGTGATGGCACGCGGGTCGTTCCTGGTCTCCCGCGAGGCCGCCCGGGTCATGCTGGCCCAGGACATGGGCGGTGACATCGTCTACATCTGCAGCAAGAACTCGGTCGTCGCCGGGCCGGACAACGTGGCCTACGGCGCGGCCAAGGCCAGCCAGGCGCACCAGGTGCGGCTGCTGGCCGCCGAGCTGGGGCCGCACCGGATCCGGGTGAACGGCGTCAACCCCGACGCGGTCGTCCGCGGGTCGGGGATCTTCGCCGGCGGCTGGGGCGCCCAGCGGGCGGCCATCTACGGCGTGCCGGAGGAAGAACTCGGCGCGTTCTACGCCAAAAGGACGCTGCTGAAACGCGAGGTCCTGCCCGAGCACGTCGCCGCCGCGGTGTTCGCGCTCACCGCGGGCGACCTGCCGCTCACCACCGGCCTGCACATCCCGGTCGACGCCGGAGTGGCCGCCGCGTTCCTGCGCTGACCGCCGCCCGCCCGGCAAGGCTCACGCCATGACAGTCTCCGTGCCACCAGATGTCCGCCACATCTCCGCCACGCATGTGTGTCGCCACCGCCACCGCACCACATGGGGCGATACGCGGATGGGAGCAGCCCATGGGAACAGCACCACCAGCTATCACGCGGGCCAGGTCCCGCCACGCAAGCGACGCGCCGCGGCCGCACCCGCAACTGAGCCGCCAGGACCTCGAACTGCTGAGGATGCTGGCCGACGGCGCGCTCATCGGCGCGGTCGCCAGGAAGCTGCGCACGTCCGACCGGACGGTCCGCCGCCGGATCAGGCACATCTGCGACCGGCTCGGCGTCGCCACCCCGATCCAGGCGGTCGTGTGGGCGGCGCGCCAGGGACTGCTGTGACACAGCACGCCGGCACCGTGGCATCCCAGGCACCGTCGCCTCGCCGCCACGCGCGGGCACCGCACGCGGCTGTCCCGGGCAGGGTACCTGAAGCCCGTCCCGGGCAGCCGCGGTGACAGACGACGGCAGCACCCCGATGATGGTCTCCACGGGAGAGCGATGACGGCACTCACCACGGTGGCGGCGGTGGACCTGGGCGCCTCCAGCGGCCGCGTCATGCTGGGCTCCGTCGGCCCGGGCCGCCTGGAGCTGCATGAGGCGCACCGGTTCCCGAACGTTCCCGTCCGCGTCGGGTCCACCCTCTACTGGGACATCCTGCGGCTGTACTCCGACGTGCTCGACGGCCTGCGGGCCGCTGCCGCCCATGCCGGTGATCCGGCGGCCGCGGCACGTGGCCCGGCCGGCTCCGCAGGTGACGTGGCACGGCCGGCGGCAGGCGGGGCGGGGCGGCTGGCGAGCGCCGGGATCGACTCGTGGGGGGTCGATTTCGGCCTGCTCGACGAGACCGGGGCGCTGCTCGGCAACCCGGTGCACTACAGGGACGCCCGGACCGCGGATGCCGTGCCGAAGGTGCTGGCGCGGGTGCCCGGCATCGAGCTGTACGAGACCACCGGCATCCAGCAGCTTCCGCTCAACACGATCTACCAGCTCGCGGCCGCCGAGGGAACCCCGCAGCTCGCCGCGGCGCGGACGCTGCTGCTCATCCCCGACCTGCTCGCCTACTGGCTCACCGGCGAGCCCGGCGCCGAGGTCACGAACGCCTCGACCACGCAGTTGTACGACGTGCGGGCCAGGTCCTGGGCGTGGCCCCTCATCGGGCGGGCGGGGATCCCGGCCCGGCTGTTCCCGCCGCTGCGCCAGCCGGGCACGGTCATCGGGCCCCTGCTGCCCGGCGTGGCCGCCGGTCACGGGCTGCCGGACGGGCTGCCGGTCGTCGCGGTCGGCTCGCACGACACCGCGTCGGCTGTGGCGGCGGTGCCGGCCAGCGGTACCGCCTTCGCCTACATCTCCTGCGGGACCTGGGCACTGGCCGGCATGGAGCTGGACAAGCCGGTGCTGACCGAGGCCAGCTTCCGCGCCAACTTCACCAACGAGACCGGGATCGACGGCCGTATCCGCTACCTGCGGAACGTGACGGGCCTGTGGCTGCTGCAGGAGTCGCTGCGGGCCTGGGACGCCGCGGGCCAGCCGGCCGACCTGGCGGCGCTGCTCGCCGAGGCGGCCCGGCTGCCCGGGCTGACCTCGCTGGTCAACCCGGACGACCCGGCGTTCCTGCCGCCCGGCGACATGCCGGCCAGGATCGCCGATGCCTGCCGCCGGGCCGGCGAGCCGGTGCCGACCGCCCCGGCGGAGACGGTCCGGTGCATCCTCGACAGCCTCGCGCTGGCGTTCCGCCGCGTCATCGCCGGCGTGCAGGACCTGTCCGGGCGGCACGCGGACGTCGTGCACCTGGTGGGCGGCGGCGCCAGGAACGGCCTGCTGTGCCAGCTCACCGCGGACGCCTGCGGCCTCCCGGTGATCGCGGGCCCCGTCGAGGCCGCGGCCCTCGGCAACGTCCTCGTCCAGGCCCGCGCGCTCGGCGCGGCGCCCCGCGACCTGGAAGACATGCGGGCGCTGCTGCGCGCCACCCAGCGGCTGCGCCGGTTCGAGCCCCGCGGCCACGGCTCCGCCTGGCAGGCCGCCGAGCGCCGCCTGCCCGCTGGCCCGGCCCGGAACCCGTAGCTCCGCAGCAAGAGCCAAGGCTGCGCAGGCAAGATACAAGTAAGGGGAAGCGGAAAGTGCCGCCCACCCTCGACACCGATCTTGATGCAGCGTTGGGAGCCACGGACGGACAACACCTTCGGCGCGCTGCCAGCGTTCCCACATTGTGACCGCGTCCCCTGCACGGGCGGAAACGAGAGCGGCCTTGAGCACATAGGCGCCAGTCAGCGCCGCCGCTTCGACGCGTTCCGTGGCGAGCGGGCGCAGCCTCCCAGGCTGCTGGCGGTTGCCGGCTGCGGTGGCCCGGCCGGGCCGCAGGTGATCGATGACCCGGACGGGGAGCGTGGCCGGGGCCTGCTGCTGGTTCGGGGCTTGTCGGCGCGGACCGGCTGGACCGGAGATCGGCGGGGCCGGCTGATGTGGGCGCAGATCCCCTGGACTGATCAGGGTCCTGCCACGCCAGACCCAGCACACGATCCTGACCAGCCCAACGGCGACGGCAGCAGGCGCTCGGGAAGCTTCCCGGCCGTTTGGCGGAGGGACGGGGCACCCGGGACACGCCGGACGACGACGCGGCGACCGCCCGGTACATGCGCTTGCCCGGCAGGCCCGATACCTCCGGGCGGCTGAATGCGGCTGGTGCTTGACGCGGAGGCGCCTGTTGCGGGACGGTGCCGCGTGGCACGACCCACCTGGCCGGCTGGCCGGTGATCTTCACGATCAGGTCGTAACCTCCGTCGTAGTACAGCACAGTGACGTGCTCCCGCTCGGCAACAGCGGCTACAAGCAGATCGGGCAGGCCGACCGCCCGGACCTGGCCAGCGCGCCACAGCGCAGCCTGCACGCCGAGCGCCCTGCGCCAGTCCTCATCGAGGGTGGGCAGCCACGCGTAGCCGGCGTCACGGCCGGCCCGCACCTGGCCGAGTTCGGCGCTGTTCCGGGTCGCCCACCCGAGCTCGAACTCGATCACGCCGCACGTTGCCACCAGCCCTGCCTCGATCGGCGGGCCGAGCACCGCGGCGGCCGCCGGGTGCCGCAGCCGTGCCAGAGCGCCGGCGCCGGCCAGGTAGCTGGCTACCGCAGCGATGCGGCGCGCATCACCTGCTCGTCCTCCAGGTCGGGCAGCCCGCCGGAGGTCAGCCGCTGCAGGTCCCGGCGGCGGGCTGCCAGCGCGGCGTTGACGGTGTCTTTCTTGGTTTCGGTGTGCAGCGCCCGCGCGGCTGCGGCGAGACTCTCCTCGTCGATGTCGATCAGGGTCTTGGCGATCTCCGCCTCCCCCTCGGGGGGATATCCAGAAATCTGCCTTACGGATATATCATCCTGTGGTCCGGCGGCACCGCAGGACGACCGGGATACGGCCACGGTCAGGCGAACAGGTCCCGGCAGAACCGGAGCTGGCGCTGCTGCTGGAAGGCCCCGCCCCCCTCGTGGCCGTTGTACGGCCACACCTCGATGTCCTTGCTGCCCGCGTAGTGGTTGTAGGCGGCGAACACCGTCGACGGCGGGCACACCTCATCCATGAGGGCCGTGGAGAACAGCGCGGGTGGGCGCGCCCGGGCCGCGAAATTGACCCCGTCGAAGTACGACAGCGTGGCGAAGACCTGCTCCACCTGGTCCCGGTGCGACCTGCAGTAGTCCGCCAGCTCGCGGTACGGCGCGGCGTCGGTGATCTGGCTGGCCCGGCGGAAGTGGCACAGGAACGGCACGTCGATGAGCGCGGCGGCAACGTCGGGCACCAGGCCGGCCACCGCGAGGCTTATCCCCCCGCCCTGGCTGACGCCAGCCACCACGACCCTGGCGGGGTCCACGGCCGGGTGGCTCCGCGCGGCCTCCACGGCGCGCACCGCGTCGGTGAACAGGCGGCGGTAGTAGTACCCGGCCGGATCGGTGATGCCGCGGGTGAGGAAGCCGGGCACCTGCGGGTCGCCGGCGGCGCCCGGGTCGGCGGTGTCGCCGCTGCTCCGGCCGCTGCCCTGGCCGCGGGTGTCCATGATCAGGTGGGCGTACCCGGCGGCGCTCCACAGCAGCCGCTCATGCGGCAGGCCACGGCCGCCGGTGTAGCCGAGGTACTCGACGACGCAGGGCAGGCGGCCGTCCCGGCCGCGGGGCAGCAGCAGCCAGCCGCGTACCTGCTGCCCGGCGAAGCCGCGGAAGCTCACGTCGCAGACCTCGACGGCCGGCAGCAGCGCGTCGTGCGGCGTGAAGGACGCCCCGAGGTCCCCCGCGCGCGCCTCGGCCAGCGTCTTCGCCCAGAAGTCCCCGAAGTCGGCGGGCTCGGCGCGCTCCGGCCGGTAGCTGCGAAGTTCTTCCAGCGGCATGTCAAACTGCACGGTTTCCTCCTTGCGGCCTTCTGGCGGCTGGCGCTCCCCGGGAACGCTACCGAACAGGCCTGATTGACGGCGGGCCAGCCACGGCCCTAAGCTACCTGGAAAGCGCTTGCCAGGAAAGGGGCCGATGAGCGACTACCGCGTCGGCGTCGTGATGAACGGCGTCACTGGGCGAATGGGATACAACCAGCACCTGCTCCGCTCGATCCTCGCGATCCGCGACGACGGCGGCGTGCCGCTTCCCGACGGGCGGGTGCTCTGGCCGGACCCCATCCTCGTGGGCCGCGACGCCGCCAAGCTGCGGCGGATCGCCGGCCGGCATGGCCTGGAGCGCTGGACGACAGATCTCAGCCAGGCCCTGTCGGATGAGAGCGCGCCTGTCTACTTCGACGCCCAGGCGACGACGGTCCGCGCCGCGGCTGTCCGCGCGGCCATCGCCGCGGGCAAGCATGTCTACGCGGAAAAACCCCTCGCCGGGACGCTGCAGGAGGCGCTGGACCTGGTCCGCACCGCCGCCGGCGCGGGGGTGCGGACCGGTGTCGTGCAGGACAAGCTGTTCCTGCCCGGGCTGCGGAAACTGGCCAGGCTCACCGAGGGCGGGTTCTTCGGGAGGCTGCTGTCGGTCCGCGGCGAGTTCGGCTACTGGGTGTTCGAGGGCGGCTGGCAGGACGCGCAGCGGCCGTCGTGGAACTACCGGGCCGAGGACGGCGGGGGCATCATCCTCGACATGTTCTGCCACTGGCGCTACATCCTGGACAACCTGTTCGGCGCCGTCCGCTCGGTCCAGTGCACCGGCGCCACCCACATCCCGGAACGCGCCGACGAGAACGGCGAGGCGTACAAATGCACCGCGGACGATGCGGCGTACGCCATCTTCGAGCTCGACGGCGGGGTCATCGCGCAGATCAACTCCTCCTGGGCGGTCCGGGTGCACCGGGACGAGCTCGTGGAGTTCCAGGTCGACGGGACCGAAGGCAGCGCGGTCGCCGGGCTGCGCCACTGCAAGGTGCAGCACCGGTCGATGACGCCGCGGGCGGTCTGGAACCCCGACGTCCCGGAGGAGGTGGACTACCGTGCCGCGTGGAGCGAGGTGCCGGACAACCAGGAATTCGGCAACGGCTTCAGGGCCCAGTGGACCGCGTTCCTGCGGCACGTCGCCGCCGGCGAGCCCTTCCCGTGGGACTTCCTCGCCGGCGCTCGCGGGGTGCAGCTCGCCGAGCTTGGTATGCGGTCGTGGCGCGAGGGGCGCCGCGTCGAGGTGCCGGAGCTGGTCCCGTGACGACGGCCGCGCACCAGGCCGCAGCCGCGCACCAGGCGGCCGTCACCGCAGCCGCGCACCAGGCGGCCGTCACCGCAGCCGTGCGCGAGGCCGCCGCCGCGCACCAGGTTCCCGCCGCGCACACAGCCACCACGACAGGCAGGTCCCGGTGACCGTCCTTCTGCTGCCCTCGCCGGACGGGCCGGTCCGCTACACCATGGGCGAGCCCGCGGCGTTCGCGCCGCCGGCGACGCCGCTGCGCAGCCGCGTGATGCTGGCGGCCGCGCACGTCGTCGCAGACCCGCTGGCGGACAACACGCCGGGAAGCCCGGCGGTTCTGGACTGGGACGCCACCCTCGCCTGCCGGCGGCATCTGTGGCGCTATGGCCTCGGTGTCGCGGAGGCCATGGACACCGCCCAGCGTGGCATGGGCCTGGACTGGCCGGCCGCACGGGAGCTGATCAAGCGGTCGGCTGCCGAGGCCGCCGCCACCGGGGGACGGCTGGCCTGCGGCGCGGGAACCGACCAGCTTGCCGGGCCGGCCCGCAGCCTGGACGAGATCGTGGCCGCGTATGAGGAGCAGTGCGAGGCCGTGGAGGGGGCGGGGGCGCAGGTTGTCCTGATGGCCAGCCGGGCGCTCGCCGCGCTCGCCCGCGGCCCCGAGGACTACCACCATGTCTATGACCGGGTGCTGCGGCAGGTGTCGCGCCCGGTCATCGTGCACTGGCTCGGCCCGATGTTCGATCCCGCGCTGCAGGGCTACTGGGGGCACACGGACCTGGACGCGGCGGCCGGCTGCCTGCTGCGGATCGTCACCGAGCACGCCGTCCGGGTCGACGGGGTCAAGGTGTCGCTCCTGGACGCCGGCCGGGAGGTGGCGCTGCGCCGCCGGCTGCCTGACGGGGTGCGCCTGTTCACCGGGGACGATTTCCACTACGCCGACCTCATCCTCGGCGACGATCATGGCCACAGCGACGCGCTGCTCGGCGTTCTCGGCGCGATCGCGCCGGCGGCGTCGGCCGCCATCCAGGCGCTCGACGCCGGTGAGGCCGCACGCTACCGGGCGATCCTCGCCCCGACGGTCCCGCTGGCCCGGCACATGTTCGGCGAGCCGACCCAGTATTACAAGACGGGCGTGGTCTTCCTGGCCTGGCTGGCCGGCCGCCAGGGGCACTTCCGCATGGCTGGCGGGCTGGAGAGCGCACGGTCCGTGCCCCACCTCGTCCGGCTGTTCGTGCTTGCCGACCGCGCGGGGCTGCTGCCCGACCCCGAGCTCGCCGCCACCCGGATGCGCCACTTCCTCGCCGTGGCAGGAGCTGACCAGTGAGGCCGCCGGCAAGCGCCGCCGTCAGCCAGGCCGCAAGCGCAGGCCAGCGGCCTGCGCGAGCGCCCAGGGGGTGGTGCCCGCCGTCCAGCCGGCGGGCCGCGATCCGCACCGTGCCCCACGGCGTCTGTGGTGCCGCCCCGGCCGCCCCGATGGCGGCGCTGGGCTCGTCCGTGAGGCCAGCACGATGAGCGGCCCTGCGGCAGGCCACGCACCCGGCGGGGATGGGCTGGCACGCTTCAGCCTGAACCAGATGACGGTCAGGCAGTGGCCGGTGCCGGAGGCCGTCAGCGGGTGCGCCGCCGCGGGCGTGCGGGGCATCGGGCTGTGGCGCGAGCCGGTGGCCGACTACGGCCTGGAGCGCACGGCGCGGCTGGTCCGCGACGCCGGCCTGGCGGTGACGTCGCTGTGCCGCGGGGGCTTCTTCACCGCGGCCGGCCCGGCCGGCCGGGCGGCCGCTCTGGCCGGCAACCGCGCCGCGGTGGACGAGGCGGCGGCGCTTGGCGCGGGAGTGCTGGTGCTCGTCTGCGGCGGACTGCCCGACGGGAGCCGCGACCTTGACGGAGCCCGGGCACGGGTGACGGACAGCCTTGCCGAGCTGGTCCCGTACGCCGCCGAGCGGGGCGTGCGGCTCGCCGTCGAACCTCTCCACCCGATGTTCTGCTCCGACCGGTGCGTCGTGTCCAGCCTCGGCCAGGCGCTGGACATCGCCGCCGGCTTCCCGGCGGAGCAGGTGGGTGTCGTCATCGACGCCTACCACGTCTGGTGGGACCCTGACCTCTACCGCCAGATCGCGCGTGCGGGCGCAGACGGGCGCATCTTCGCGTTCCAGGTCTGCGACTGGGTGACCCCCCTGCCGGCCGGAGTGCTGACCGGCCGCGGCATGATCGGGGACGGCTGCATCGACCTGCGGCGGCTGCGCCAGGCGGCCGACGCCGCCGGATACCGCGGCCCCGTGGAAGCGGAGATCTTCAACGACCGGCTGTGGGCGATGCCCGGCCGCGACCTGCTCCGCCTGACCCTTGACCGCTACGCCGCGCATGTGGCGTGACGGTGCTCTCCCTGATCACGACCTCACCGGGGACCCGGACGACGCGGGGCGGCCTGCCGCTGTCACCACCATCACGTTCGGTCTCCAGCGCCAGTTCCGCGGCCCGGACGCCCATCTCCTCCAGCGGCAGCCGGACGGTGGTGAGCGGCGGCGTGAGATCGCGAAGCGTCGCGATATCGTCGAAGCCGGCGACGGACAGCGTCCCGGGGACGGCGATCCCGCGCTCACGCAGCGCCGCCATCGCGCCGACCGCCATGACGTCGCTGACCGCGAAGACGCAGGTGGTGCCCGCCTCCTGGCCAGGAAGCCCGGCATTCCCGGCCAGCAGCTCCGTCATCGCGGCGTAGCCGCCGTCGCGGGTGAACGCGCCTTCGGCGACCCGGTCCTCCGGCAGGTCCAGCCCGGCCTCGGCGAGGCCGTCGCGGAAACCGGCCAGCCGCTCCCGGGAGGTCAGCATGGCCCGCGGCCCGGCCAGCACCGCGAACCGGCGATGCCCCAGCCTGGTCAGGTGCCGGGCCAGGTCCCGTGCGCCCGCCCGGTTCTCCGGCACGACCGTGTCGACGGGCAGGCGGGGCTGGCTCACGCAGGCCGCCCGGCCGCCCGCGGCCTCGAACGCCGCAAGCTCGGCGGCCAGCCGCGCCGTCATCGCCCGGCTGGAGGTGCGGGTCCCGACGACGATGATGGCCCGCACCCGGTGAGCGCGCAGCGTGCCCACATACTCCACTTCCCGCTGCGGATCGCGGAACGTGTTCCCCACCATGACGATGAGCCCGTGCCGGTCGGCGACCCGCATCGCGCCGGCCACGATCGAGGAGAAGTACGGGTCGGCGATGTCGTGGACGACCAGGCCCACCACGTTGGAGGCGCTGCGCGCCAGCGCCTGGGCCTGGGCGTTGGGCGTGTAGCCGAGGTCGGCGGCCGCGGCGGTGACGCGCTGCTCGAGTTCCGGCGTGACCTGCCGCGCGCTGCCGTTGATCACCCGCGAAGCCGTGGACAGGGACACCCCGGCACGCCGCGCCACGTCCGCGAGCGTCACCGGCATCCGTCGGGCCACCGGATCCTCCGTTCCTGGGCAGTGCGTTTCCTGGACGGTGCTTTCCCGCGAACACGAGATCGGTACGGGCACCTGAGACCGGCGCGGTCACCTCTCGGCGGGCATCCGGCCCGGGAACCGGTGCCGCCGTTCACGATCACGCAACTGTCGAATCTCAGTTCGGAAAGCGGTTGCTCAGAGTCTAGCCGCCTCGTCCTCCTCGCTCTTCGCGCCCTCCCGCCGGGCTGCCGCTGCGCGCGCATGCACCACGGTCAGGGCGTAGCCGACAGGCCCGGCGATGAGCACGATCAACGGCGGGAAGGCCAGGACCAGGATCACCCCGGTGCCCACCGCGGCTGCCGCGAGGACCGCAGCCCACGGACAGTTCCGGCACAGCCCCGCTGACTGGCGGAACGCCTCGGGCCACGGCGCGCGGGTCGCGGCCCGCACCGGGAAAGCGAGCAGGAACACGGTCAGGGCCGCGGCGGCGAGCAGGCACAGCGCGCCGCTGTCCACCGGTCCGCCAGGAAGACGTTCCGCCAGCGCGATCCTGACCTCCAGGTAGGGCAGCGCGGCCAGCAGCAGCGCCACCAGATCGAGCACGAGGCCGTGAGCCAGTTCACGGCGGACGGTCCTGGCAAAAGAGCGCAGCAGCGGCGGCTCCTCGCCGCGCAGCCACGCGTCGCACACCTCGGCGACCGCGGCCCACCCCGCTCCCGCAGTGATCACCGGCAGCGAGCAGGCGAACCAGACAATGCCCAGCAGCGCGCACTCGGCCGCGCGCCGCAGCGACTCCAGCCGCGCCGCCGTCCTGGCGGCAGGTTGCTCCGCCGGCCCGGCGCGCAGCAAGGTGCGGGGCCCGGCAAGGCCCGCCGCCCGGCCGGCACGCCGCGCGGGCTCGCTCATCGCGTCAGCCATCATCCGTCTCCTCAGCCACCGCGGGGTACCCGGCACTGGAACGCTCATCCGCCTAACCTTTCAGCCCGCTGGTCACCACACCCTCGACGAGCAGCCGCTGGAACGCCAGGAAGAACAGGAAAACCGGGAGCAGCGCCAGCACGGCCATCGCCATCATCGGACCGTATGAGCTCAGCCCTGACTGGTCGACGAACAGGGCGAGCCCTACCGGCACGGTGAAGTTGCTCGTGCTGTTGAGGTAGATGAGCTGGGTGAAGTAATCGTTCCAGGTGAAGATGAAGGTGAAGATCGCCGTCGTGATCAGGGCAGGCCGCAGCAGCGGCAAGATGATGTACCGGTATATCCGGAAATGCCCGCATCCATCGATCGTGGCGGCCTCGTCGATTTCCCGCGGGATGCCGCGCATGAACTGCACCATGAGGAAGATGAAGAACGCGTCAGTCGCGAGGAACTTCGGCACGATGAGCGGCAGGAACGTGTTGACCCAGCCCAGGTGCCTGAAGATCACGTACTGGGGGACGACGAGCACGTGGTACGGCAGCAGGATGCTGCCGATCATGATGGCGAACAGCAGGCCGCGGAGCCGGAAGCGCAGCCGTGCGAACGCGTAGGCCGCGAGCGAGCAGCCGAACAGGTTGCCGAGCATCGCTCCGGCGCAGACGATCGCCGAGTTGAGCAGGAAGCGGCCGAACGTCACGCCCGGGTTGGCCGTCCAGCCCTGCGGGTAGTTGCTCACCGTGACATGCTGCGGCCACGGCCGCAGCGAGGCGATGATCTCCTGCGCCGGCTTGAAGGACGTGCCGATCATCCACAGCACCGGGTACGCCACGACGAGCGCCGCAATCACCACGAGCACGTGCCACAGCAGCGACCTGCCGTGCCTCCCGGCGCGGCGTGCGGGACGGCTGGCACCAGTTGCCGTCATCGCGCCCGGCGTATCTGCCATCATCGGTCACCTGTGTCCGCGTAGAAGACCCACACCCGGGCGAGCCGGAAGAGCAGCGCCGTGCAGAGGCCGACGGCGGCGAGCATGATCCAGGCCATCGCCGACGCGTAGCCGAACTGGAAGTCGCTGAAGCCCTTCTCGTAGAGGTAGAGCGTGTAGAACAGGGTCGAGTCGGCGGGGCCGCCCGTGCCGCCGCTGATGATGTAGGCGGGGGTGAACGCCTGGAATGCGCCGACGAGCTCGAGGACGAGGTTGAAGAAGATCACCGGCGACAGCATCGGGACCGTGATCCGCCAGAACCGCCGCCACCGGTTCGCCCCGTCGACCGCCGCGGCGTCGTAGAGGTCGCCGGGGATCTGCTTCAGGCCGGCCAGGAAGATTACCATCGGCGCGCCGAACTGCCAGGCCGCGAGCACCACCAGGGTCCACAGCGCCCACCTCGGGTCGTCGATCCAGGCCGTGCCGTGGATACCTGCCAGGCTCAGCACCTTGTCCGCCGCGCCGGCCGGGCCGAACAGCGACCGCCAGACCAGGGCAACCGACACGCTGGCGCCGAGCAGCGAGGGGACGTAGAAGACCGACCGGTACAGGCCGGTGCCCCGGCGCTGGCGGTTGAGCAGCACGGCGATCAGCAGGGCGATGACCAGCTTCGCCGGGACCGACACCGCCACGTACTTGACGGTGACGATGACGGAGTCCAGGTACCGCGGGTCGCTGGAGAACATCCGCCGGAAGTTCGCCAGCCCCACCCAGTGCGGCGCCTGCAGCAGAGTGTAGTTCGTGAAGGAAAGGTAGAGGGAGAACAGCATCGGGCCGAGCGTGAACAGGGCCAGCCCGGCGAACCACGGGATGAGGAACACGTAGCCCGCCCGGTCGGAGGTGTTCCGGCGACGGCGCGGGGCCCGCGTGGGGATCCCCACGCGGGCCCGCGCCGCCCCGGGCGCCGGCCGCTCGGCGAGCGGCAGCGGCCTGCGCGCCAGCACCCATCCGCGCGTGCTCACTGGCCGATGATGCCCTTCGCCTGGGACACGAACTGTGCCGCGGCCTGGGCGGGGCTGAGCTGGCCGAACGCCACCTGCTGGTAGACCCGCTGCATCATGGTCAGCAACTGGTTGTCGCCCTTCGGCGGCGCCGCCGGGGTCGGCGAGAGATCGCCGGAGTTGGCGGCCTCGTAGTCGTAGACGGTCTTGGCCGGGCCGGTGGCGCTGCTGGCCAGCTGCTGCCGGACCTTGAGGTTCGGGAACAGGCCGCGGCTCGTCCCCAGTGCCCTCGCAGCGGCCGGGCTGTTGACCAGGAAGTTCAGCAGCTCGGTTGCCTGCTTTGGGTACTTCGACGTCGCCGACACGCCCAGCATCATCGACGGCTGGGCGAACATGCCGGTCTTGCCGCCCACCGTCGGCAGGCTGACGAGCGTGAGCTTGTCGCTGGTCCCGGCCGAGTACATCTGGAACAGGCTGTCGTAGTCCCATTCGGCCACGGCGCGGCCCTTGAGCAGCGGCTCGTCATCGGGCAGGCCGTCGACGGTCGCGGTCAGCTGGGCGCTGGTCCCCGCTCCGGACCTGCGCAGCGAGCTGGTGAAGTTCCAGAAACCGGCGAGGTCAGCGGCGGTGAAGGCGATCTTCCCGTTCGCGTAGAGCGACTTTCCGTGCTGGATCTCCCAGGAGTTGAAGGCCGGCCACAGTGTACCGGGGTCCACGATGCCGTACCACCTGCCGTGCGATCTGGTGGTGATCTCCTTGGCCCAGGCCGCCAGATCGCTCCAGGTCCACCCGGGTTTCGGCAGCGGGACGCCGAGCGACTTGAGCCTCGTCACGTCGACGACGATCGCCTGCATGTTCTGCGCCATCGGCACCGTGTACTGCTTGCCGTCGGTCTTCCCGCTGGCCACGAAGCTCGCGTCGAGGCCGCTGAGGTTCAGCGTGCCCGGAACGTACTTGTCCAGGTCGAGGAGCAGGCCGCGCTGCGCGTACTCGTTCTGCACGCTGCGGTCGACCGTTACCAGGTCGGGCATGTTGCCGCCCGCCGCCTGGGTGTTGATCTTCTGCTCGTAGTCGCCAAACGGGCTGTACTCGGTCTTGACCGTGATGTCCGGGTGGCTCTTCTCGAACAGTCTTATCGCGGCGAGCGTCACCTTGGCCCGCGCGGCATCGCCCCACCAGGCGAAGGTGATCGTCGCCTTGCCGCTGCCGCCGGCGGCGGCTGACGAGGCCGCCGGACCTGAACCGCAGGCGGCCGCCAGCAGGGCAACGACGCTCGCCATCAGGGCGAGGGCGGCCTGCCACGGCAACCGGATACGTGGAGTTCTCATCGATCGTCACCTTAGACTTCTGGACTACGACTTCGCAGAGCTCAGAGACAGCGCTTTCCATCGCATGGGCTCAGGCTTCACTATCTGTGCAGTTGGCGATCACCCTAAGGATGGCGGCATGAGCCGCGCAAGGCTATCGTCCGCCTGCGGGGGACCCGGAGGTCAACGGCACTCCTTGCATCGTTTCAAAAACGTTACAGGAGCATAGCCTGCCCGTGATGCCGCTGGAATGACATGAAATGTCCTAAAATACACAAATTTTCGTTTACGCCTTGATTTCGTGCCGACCTCCCTGACCTGCGGTTTCGCAGGTATCGCGAGCGCTGTTCAGTAACTTCCTCACCCTGGATCGTCACGTGGCCGTTTCCGGCCATCACAACAGGCGGGCAGCTTCTTGTCGGAAAGCGCTCTCCGCGTTACGCTCCCCCCGGACCTGGCCCGCCACGGCAAGCCCTGACGGGCGCCGCCACCACATCCGGACCCTCTCTGCGCTGGGAGATCACAATGGGTTCCCGTTCCACGATCAGCCGCCGCAACTTCATCCAAAGCGCGGCCGCCGCCACCGCCGGCGCGGCGCTCGCCGGCACGCTGAGCCCGGGCCGGGCAAGCGCCGCACCAGGAAACACCGCGTCGTCGTCCGCGCCTGACGAGGTGCAACTGCACTGGCTTGACGGTGTCCCCGCCACCACGACGGGAGCCGCCTGGGGGGTGCCCTGGCCGCAGGGGCAGGTGAGCAAAGGCACATCATTCGCCCTCACGACCTCATCGGGCACGCAGGTGCCCGTGCAGTCCTGGCCGCTCGCCTACTGGCCGGACGGCAGCCTGAAGTGGACCGGGCACGCTGTCGGCTCGGACGCCGGCCTCGCGGACCGGCTGCGGCTCGCCCCGGGTACCCCGGCTCAGCCCACGAAACCGGTGACCGTCCAGCGGGGCAGCGACATCGTTCTCGACAACGGCGTCATCGCCGTGCATGTCGCCACGTCCGGTCCCGTCCTCATACCGTCCATTACCAGGAACGGGCGGGTCACCGCCTCGGCCGGGCGGCTGGTGCTGCGACTGCAGGACCAGCCCGACGAGGAGGAGACCGCCGCCCGGCATACCAGCTGGACCGGCACGATCGACAGCGTCCAGGTGGAGCAGTCCGGCCCGGTCCGCGCGGTGGTCAAGCTGTCCGGACGCTACACCATCGACCAGGGACCCAACTACGGCAACGGTGATCGCACGCTGCTGCCGTGGACGGCGCGGCTCTATCTCGGCGCAGGCGCCGAGTCGATCCGGCTGGTGCACAGCTTCGTGTGGGACGGCGACGTGACGAAGGACTTCGTCCGCGGCCTGGGCCTGGAAATCCAGGTACCCATGACGGACGCACCCTATGACCGGTACATCCGCTTCGCCGGGGAGAATCGCGGCGTCTGGGGCGAGCCGGTGCTCGTGCTCACCGGCCTGCGGCGGGAGGCGGGTAGCGCCGTCGACCAGGCCCAGTTCGCCGGAACGGTGACGCCACCGCCCTCGCAGTGGGCGACCTCGGTCAGCTCCGGGTATCAGGAGCTGCCGCTGTGGAACGACTTCACGCTGGCGCAGAACTCGGCGACCCACTTCTCCGTGTGGAAGCGGACAGCCAGCGCCTACACCTGGCTGAAGCACGCCGGATTCGGCCAGCAAGCGCCCGGCTTCGGGTATGCCGGCGGGGTGAGCGGCGGGCTCGGCTTCGGGATCCGCGACTTCTGGCAGCAGTTCCCCCGCGCCCTGGACATCCGCGGCGCCGCGGGCAGCACTGCGACGGTGACGCTGTGGTCGTGGTCCCCGCACGCCGCCGCCATGGATCTGCGGCCCTATGACAAGGCCGGCCACGGCCTCGGCCTCGCCTACGAGGACGACCGGTACGGATGGGGCATTCCCACCGGCATCTCCCGGTCAACCGATATGGAGCTGTGGGCATTCGCGGACACGCCGTCCCGCGACCGCATCGCGGACCTGGCTGAGACGCTGGCCAGCCAGCCGCAACTCGTCACCGATCCGCAGACGTACCACAGCGCCGGCGTCTTCGGCCGGTGGAGCCTGCCCGACCGCTCCACCAGCGCACGCGCGAAGCTGGAAGACTCCATCGCCGCAAGCGTCGACTTCTACGGCGGCCAGGTCAAGGAGCGGCAATGGTACGGCTTCTGGCACTACGGCGACGTCATGCACACCTACGACGAAGTACGGCATTCCTGGCGCTACGACGTCGGCGGATACGCCTGGGACAACGCGGAACTCGGCACGGACGCGATGCTCTGGTACCAGTTCCTGCGCACCGGCGACCCGCAGACGTTCCGCCTCGCCCGCGCCATGACGCGGCATGTGTCGGAATCCGACACTTACGCCGGCGGCCCGTTCGCCGGCCTCGGCTCCCGGCACAACGTCCTGCACTGGGGAGACGGGGCCAAGGAGGTGCGCGTCAGCGAGTGCTACACCAGGCGCTTCATGTACTACCTGACAGCCGACGAACTGCTTGGCGACCTGATGCGGGCGTCGCTGCAGGCGGATACCACGCTGCTGACGTACCCGCCGCTGCGCGGCTACCTGGCGACGCCGTCCGGTGTTCCCACCGTGATCAGGATCGGGCCGGACTGGTACGCGCTGGTCAGCAACTGGCTCACCGAATGGGAGCGGACCGGCGACACGAAGTGGCGTGACCTCATCGTCACCGGCATGGAGGACATCGCCAAGCTGCCAGCCGGGCTCTTCACCGGGGAGCAGGGCGGCGCGGTCGGCTTCGACCCGAAGACCGGGCACATCTCCAACCTCGACCTCGGCGGCGACTTCAAGGGCGGCTACAACCTGGCGATGGCGTACTGCGGCGACGAGATCTTGTGGGAAACCATCACGCTAGTCAATGTCCCCGCGTTCTACCAGACGCTGCTGACCTTCGCCCGCTACGTGCAGGCGACACCTGCGGAGCAGATCGCGCACTACGGCTTCTCGTTCAATCCCCAGGTGTTCAAGACGATCTACTCACGCGTCACCGCCTGGGCAGGCGAGCAGCTGGGCGACACCGCACTGCTGCAGCGTGGCTGGCAGGAGCTGGAGACCGACCCGGCGGGGCAGCCGTGGCCGGCACCGATCAGCGTCGGCGGAACCGCCGTGCTCAGCCCCGTCCACGAGATCCCGGTCAGCCAGATCGCCGACGGCACCCTCGCCACCAACGATGCCGCCCAGCGCGGCCTGGCGATCATCGAACTCCTCGCCATCGCCCCCGGCCAGGCGCCGTGACACCGGGACGGCAGTGACACCGGACGGCCAGGCGCCGTGACACGGGGTTCCCGGACTACGTCCTTGCCGTCCGTCACCGGGCCCATGGGAGGCAGAGCTCGCGGAACAGGCGCAGCCCGGCGGCTGCGGACTCGACGGCTTCGTCGATGCCGGTGACCACGCGGCGCCGGGCGGCGCCCGTTCCCCCGATCCGCTGGTAGCGCCCGGGGATCGGGAGCGGCTGCGGGGCACGGCCCACCGCCTCGACGACCTCCATGAAAGAACCCACGCGCTCCGGCGGGACCAGCAGCTCCGTGCCGGGGTCACGGACGTGGGCGACGAGGTTCTCCAGCAGATCTGTCCGGGCATGCCGGATCATCTCATCCGCCTGGCGGGCCTGCACGCGCACCTCGTCGCGCGTGTACCAGAGGGTGATCCGCCCGTGTGAGCCGTACACGGTGACATGGGGCTCGGCCTCCCGGCCGGCGCACAGCGTCACGGCCACGGTGATCGTGACGCCCCGTCCGGTCACAAGACGCACGGCTGACGTGTCGTCCGCCTCGATGTCGTGCGCGTGGTAGAGGTCGGTCTCGATGCGCGTAATCGTCCCGCGCTCTTCGGCACCAGCCACGCAGAGCGCGGAGATGACCGCGTGGGCGAACGGGTTGGTCACGGCGCCGTCGATCACCGGGGTCCCGTCCAGCCACCGCCGGCCCGCCCACGGTGCGCGGGCGTAGTAGGACTCGTCGCGAATCCAGCGGCCCGCCGCGGCGATGCCGCGCACCGAGCCGACAGTACCCGCATCGGCAAGCCGCCGTACCGTGCCGGCCGCCTGCGAGCCCAGGCTCTGAAAGCCGATCTGGCAGGCCTTCCCGGTTCGCCGGACGCCACGGCACAGCCTCTCGTACTCCGCCAGCGTCGGGGCCGGGGGTTTTTCCAGCAGCACGTGGGAGCCGGATTCCAGCGCCAGCAACGCCAGGTCGACATGGGTGTGGATGGGCGTCGCGATGATGGTGACCTCGGGCGCCACGGCGTCGAGCAGATCCGCCAGCGAGCCGTAGACGGCTACCGGCCCGGCGAGCGCCCGCAGTTCGCTGGTGAGCGGGCGGCGATCACAGATGCCGGCGAGCCGGAGGCCCAGGCGGCCGGACAGCCGGCGGATCATGTTCAGGTGGAACCTGCCGTGCCCGTGCACGCCCACCAGGGCAACCCGGACGGTATTCCCTGCGGCTGCTGCCACATTTCCCTCTTTTCCGGCACACCTGATCGAGCCTTCGGCGCGATCCGGCTACAGGTCGGCCAGGTCGGCGATGGCAACGGGCGCACCGGTGGCGAAGGAGCGGTTGGCCGCGATACCGGGCAGGATGGCGAGGGCCCCGTCCACGTGATCGGAGGCCCGCCCGAGCGGGTCGTCCTGGCGGCCGGGGCCAAGGAGGTCTGCCAGCATGCGCACGTCGCCGCCGCCGTGCCCGGCTCCCTCCTCGGGCACCTCGATCTCGCGGGGCGGCTCCCACAGGGGCCGCAGCAGCAGCCGGGTCCGGGTTACGGCGGCCGGCAGCGGGCGCCCGGGCAGATCAGGCTGGTTGATGTCGTCCCGGGAGCCGCTGACGTAGGAGGTTTCGGTGACGTCCAGCTCGAGCCGCCCCTTCGTGCCGTTGAACATCACCCGGTATCCCTCCCATGGGGAATACGCGGTGAGGTGGTAGGTCATGGTGGCGCCGCTGGCATACGAGGCGAGCACCGCCATGTCGTCCTCGATGCTGATGTTGCTGCCGAAGACGCTCTGGTCCCGCAGGTACCCGTCCTCGGCCTCTGCCTCCAGGTAGAGGCCGCGCAGCTTGGGGTCGCTGGCGAGGTCGAGCGCGAACGGGTCGTGGCGCGCCGCCTCGCTGCCATGCGCCCGCTCGTAGAAACGGGTTACCCCTCGTTCCTCGGCGTTTTCCCGCCCGTAGAAGGCCAGCCTGCCCACGCCGTAGACCGTCTCCGGGCGGCTGCCCAGCCACCAGTTCACCAGGTCCCAGTGGTGACTGGCCTTGTGCACCATCAGGCCGCCGGAGTTGCGCTTGTCCCGGTGCCAGCGCCGGAAGTAGTCGGCCCCGTGGCGGGTGTCGAGCAGCCATTCGAAGTGAACCGACAGCACCGGCCCGATAGCGCCCCCGGCGATCAGGCGCTTGACCATCGAGTTGCGCGGAGCGTAACGGTAGTTGAACGCCACGCGGACCCGCTGCCCGGTTCGCCTGGTCGCGTCCAGGATCGCCTGGCACTTGACCGCGTCAACGGTGAGCGGCTTCTCGGTGATCACCCGGCACCCATGGTCCAGGCCGCCGATGATGTAACGGTGATGGGTCCGGTCCACCGACGTGACGATCAGGACGTCCA
>Ga0209061_1002757_pt1 | contig 20946 bp, 20 predicted proteins | sample Coa_R1_10_FD_187157 | JGI IMG/M metagenome (GOLD analysis project Ga0209061, IMG submission 187157) | Surface soil microbial communities from Centralia Pennsylvania, which are recovering from an underground coalmine fire - Coalmine... | ecosystem: Environmental > Terrestrial > Soil >...
GAGGAGAGCGTGACCGAGCGGATGTAGCGCCCCTTCGCCGCCGCGGGCTTCACGCGGACGAGCTCGTCGATCACGGCCCGGTAGTTGTCGAGCAGGGCCTGGCGCTCGAAGGAGACCTTCCCGATCGGGACGTGGACGTTCCCGACGCGGTCGGTGCGGTACTCGACCCGGCCGCCCTTGAACTCGGTCACGGCACGGCCGACGTCGGTCGTGACGGTGCCGGTCTTCGGGTTGGGCATCAAGCCGCGGGGACCGAGCACCCTGCCGAGCCGGCCGACCTGGGCCATGAGGTCCGGGGTGGCGATCGCCACGTCGAAGTCGAGGAAGCCCTCCTTCTCGATCCGCGCCACGAGGTCGTCGGCCCCGACGACGTCGGCCCCGGCGGAGCGGGCCTCGGCGGCCGCCTCCCCGGAGGCGAAGACCGCCACGCGCACGTCCCGGCCGGTGCCCGAGGGCAGGGCGAGCGAGCCCCGCACGATCTGGTCGGCGCGCCGCGGATCGACGCCGAGCCGGACGGCGAGCTCAACGGTCTCGTCGAACTTGGCCGTGGCGAGGCTCTTCACGAGGTCGATCGCCTCGGCCGGGACGTACAGGTGCTGGCGGTCGAAGCGGGCCAGCGCGTCGGTGTACCTCTTCCCCTTGCTCACGTGAGCTCCTTTAGTTCCCCGCTCGCTCAGGCGACCGAGATGCCCATGGAGCGGGCGGTCCCGGCGACCTGGCGCTTGGCGGCCTCGATGTCGTTCGCGTTGAGGTCCGGCATCTTCTTCTCGGCGATCTCGGTCAGCTGGGCCTCCGTGATCGTGCCGGCGGTCTCGCGCCCGGCGAGCGTGCTGCCCTTCTCGAGGCCGGCGGCCTCGCGGAGCAGCACCGTCGTCGGCGGCGTCTTCAGGATGAAGCTGAACGTCCGGTCCTCGAAGATCGTGATCTCGACCGGGATGATCGTGCCCCGCATCGCCTCGGTGGCGGCGTTGTACTGCTTGCAGAACTCCATCGTCTGCACGCCGTGGGGGCCGAGCGCCGTGCCGACGGGCGGCGCGGGCGTGGCGGCTCCGGCCGGGAGCTGGATCTTCACTACTGCTGCGACGCGGCGGCGAGCCATCGTGGCGCCCTTCCTCTCGGTGTTGTTCTCGGTGCGTGTCGGTGGTGGCTGGCCGCTAGAGCTTCGCGACCTGGCTGAACTCGAGCTCGACGGGAGTCTCCCGGCCGAAGATGTTGACGAGCACCTTCAGCTTGAGCTGGTCCTCGTTGATCTCGGCGATCTGGCCGGAGAAGTCGGCAAAGGGGCCCTCCTTCACCCTCACCGTGTCGCCCACCTCGTGCTCGAGGCGGGTCTTCACCTTCGGCTTGCCCTCCGGCCCCTCGGGGCGCACCTGGAGGATGCTCTCGATCTCCTCCCGGCTGAGCGGCGTTGGCTTCGTGCCGGGGCCGACGAAGCTCGTCACGCCGGGCGTCTGGCGGATGACCGACCAGGAGTCGTCGTCGAGCTCGGCCCGGGTGAGGAGGTAGCCCGGGTACACCTTCCGCTGCACCGGCACCTTCTTGCCGTTCTTCACCTCGATGACCTCTTCCATCGGGATGACGACCTCGTAGATGCGGTCCTCCATGTTCATCGAGGAGATGCGGCTCTCGAGGTTGGACTTCACCTTGTTCTCGTAGCCGGCGTAGGTGTGCACGACGTACCAGCGGCCTGGGCGGTCGTAGGGGCTCGGCGGCCGCGGGACCTCCGGCTCTGCCTCGCCCTCCTCGGCCAGCAGCTCGTCGAGCTCGTCCTGGTCGGGGAGGTCGACGGGGGTCGCGGCAAGGGCCTCCTCGACGGGGCCCGCCATCTCGGGGGCAACGGTCTCGGCGGTCTCGCCCTCCGGCTCACCGCCGGTGGGGGCGGCATCGTCGATGCTGGCGGCGTGGTCACTCATCACAGGTACGGCCTCACTTGGGGAACAGGTAGATGACGCCCTTGGCGAAGGCGTAGTCAAGGCCGAACACGAGCGCCGTGAGCAGGACGATGGTCACGAACACGACGACGGTGTAGTTGGCCACCTCGGTGCGCCCGGGCCAGGCCACCTTCTGCAGCTCGCCCCGCACCTCGCGCAGGTACTCGACCGAGCGCTCCGGCAGCGGCTTGCGCTCCGGCTCGCCTGACTGCCTGCTGGCAGGCTGGCGGCGCTCGATCCCGGGCGCGCGGTCAGGGCCGAGCGCCTCCTGGCGCTGCATCATTCGCTTGGACTCTCGGTTCACGCGTGTACCTCGCTCGGCGACACGAGCTGATGGGAGCAGGGCAGGAGGGACTTGAACCCCCAACCGCCGGTTTTGGAGACCGGTGCTCTGCCAATTGAGCTACTGCCCTCCGCCGAGGCGCGAAGGCCCCCTAGGGGCGGAGCGGCCTGGGCTTTCTTCACGATAGCACCCGGCGGCCGAGCCGCAGTCGGCGCCGGCGAGCGGCGCACTTGCTCACGCCCCTGCTGATTGGGCCGCCCTCCCGGCGACCCCGGCGCGCGAGCGGCCGAGGGTGAGCAGCACGAGGCCGGTGCCGGCGGCACCGGCCGCTGCGATGGCCCCGGCGTAGGCGAGGCGGCGGCCCGTGAGGAGCGAGCGCACCGCGCTCCGGCTCGCCGCGCTCTCGATCGCGCTGAGCACGTCCGCCACGATGCCGGCGGGCACGACGACCTCCTCGCCGGGGCGGAGCTGGGCGAGCAGCCGCAGCAGCTTGCGGTAGCGGGCGAGGTCGGCCTGGCAGGCGAGGCAGTACTCCACGTGGGCCACGAGCCCGCCCGGCGGGAGCGCCCCGTTGTCGAGCACCTCGGGGAGGGCCTCCCGCACCTGCTCGCAGGTGAGGGGGGCCGCTCGACGCCACGGGCGCGCGAGACGCGCCAGCACCGGTGGCGCCGGCGCCGACCCGCTGAGAAGCGCCCTCGCCACCCTCGCTCAGCTCCCCGCCACCATGCCAGTGGCCTGGTCGGATCGCCTGGCCGGGAAGATCCGCTCCCGGAGCAGGCGGCGGGCCCGATGCAGCCTCACCTTCGCCGCCGCCTGGGAGATGCCGAGCTCGCGGGCGATCTCCCGGTGGGGCAGGTCGTAGACGTCGCGCAGCACCACGACGAGACGGAGGGCGTCGGGCAGCTCGCCGAGCGCCTCGACGAGCCGCCCCCGGTCGTCCGCCGCGCTGGCCGCCCGCTCGGGGTCGCGTTCGGGGCGCAGGTCGGCGAGGTCGAGCGAGTCGTCGAGCTCAGCGGTCTCGGATCTCGACCGCCGCTCGACGAGCCGGGCGGCGCTGTTCACGGTGATCCGATGGAGCCAGGTCGTGACGGCCGCATCGCCCCGGAATCGCTTCAGCCCCCGGTAGGCGCGCAGGTAGGTGTCCTGCACGACGTCGCGGGCGTCGTGCTCGTTGCCGACGAGGCGGTAGGCGAGCTGGTAGCAGCCGGGCGAGGTGGCGACGACGAGCTGCTCGAAGGCCTCCCGGTCGCCCTCGCGGGCCCGCGCGGCGAGCAGGTCAGGGTCCAGCCGCCCCACAGCGCCGCCGGGTCGCCCTTCCGGCGCCCGACCCGGGAGCGACGGCTCGCCCGGCCGCCTGGGCTCGGCCCAGCCCGGCTCGCTCGAGCAGAGAGGGAGCGCGCTCATGGGGCGCGCCGTCAGCGGGTCTCTTTGTGCAGGGTGTGCTGGCGGTCGAAGCGGCAGTACTTCTGCATCTCGATCCGCTCCCGGTCGTTCTGCTTGTTCTTGGTCGTGATGTAGTTGCGCCGCTTGCAGACCTCGCACGCGAGCGTCACCTTGACCCGCTTCTCGTTCTTTGCCATCGCTTCCTCACGTGTCGGGATCCTGCCTGGTAGCGGCGGCGGGACTCGAACCCGCGACCCCACGATTATGAGCCGTGTGCTCTTACCAACTGAGCTACGCCGCCAGGGAGCCCCCTGTCGGAATCGAACCGACGACACCAGCCTTACCATGGCTGTGCTCTGCCGACTGAGCTAAGGGGGCGGGCCGGACGGGCCGGGACCCGCTCAGGCGATTGTAACCCGGCGCGCACCACACGGAGGGCTGTGGCCAGCCCGGGGCGCCGTGGTGGCCGGGATACCATCCGGCGATGGCGACGGAGCTCCGGCGGGCGAGCGACCGCGACGCAGAGGCCATCCGGTCGATCTACAACCACGAGGTCCTCACCTCGACGGCAACGCTCGACCTCGTGCCCCGCACCCCCGAGGAGCAGCGGATCTGGATGTCGGCCCACTCGGGCGCCTACCCGGCCCTCGTGGCGACAAGGGAGGGGGAGGTGGTCGGCTTCTCCTCGCTCTCGCCCTACCGACCGAGGCCGGGCTACTCGACCGCCGTCGAGGACTCGGTCTACGTGGCGCAGTCCGCCCGCCGCCAGGGCGTCGGCCGTCTGTTGCTCGAAGGTGCGATCGAAGCGGCGCGGGCGCACGGCTTCCACTCGATCGTGGCGCGCATCAGCGCCGAGCAGGCGGCATCGATCGAGCTCCATCTCGCCTGCGGCTTCGTCATGGTCGGCGTCGAGCGCGAGATCGGGCGAAAGTTCGGCCGCTTCATCGACGTCGCCATCGTCCAGCACCTCCTCTGACGAGCGCTCCGGCGACGAGCGGCGCTGTCGCGGGGGCGAAGCCGGTCATAGCGCCGCCTGCTTCAAGGCGGCCTCGTCGCCGGCTCGTCCGGCTCGCAGCGCCGCGAGGCCCCGGCGCAGCTTCGGCACGAGGGGGGCGACGAGGAGCGCGAGCAGGCCGAGGGAGGCCGCGGCCACGACGAAGGGATTGGCGATGAGCAGCTCCGTGGCCAGGTACTGCTCGTCACCGAGGGCGAGGAAGGTGACGAGGACGGTCAGCCACAAGATGGCGCCCCGGAGCCGGCGCTCCACCACCGGGGCGAGGAGGACGACCGACCAGGCGAGGTACCAGGGCTGCATGACCGGCCCGAGGAGCACGACGGCGAGCATCGTGAGGCCGAGGGCGCGCAGGCTCGAGGCCCCTCCGGTCGATCGGAACAGCAGCACGAGGCCGATCGCGATGGCGGCAGCCGCTCCCGTGCCCCGGGCGATGGTCAGCATGAGCTGGGCGACTCCGCCGTGCCCGAGGGCATGCGCGAGCTTGCCGAGCCCGAGCCCGACGGCCGTCATCGGGTCGAGGTAGCTGCGCACGGCATCAGGGTTCGTGAGGCCGGTGACCCAGCCCCACCCGATGCCGACCGCCTGGGTGACCGCTGCCACCACGGCGAGCGACACCGCCCCGGCCTTTGCGAGGCCGGGGAGCCGTTCCCGGAGCGAGTGGGGGCCATCGCCGATCCAGTCCCACCCGATGTAGATCGCCCCGACGGCGGCAGGGACCTTCACCATCGTCGCCATGGCGACGAGGACACAGCCAAGGACGGGGTGACGCTCCCGGGCGAGGGCGAGGCCGGCGAGCATGAGACCGAGCATGAGGGCGTCGTTGTGCTCGCCCCCGATGAGGTGGATCACGACGATGGGGTTCATGACGGCGAAGACGAACGCGGGCGCGACCGGACGGCCGATGCTGCGGGTGAGCCGCGGGATCGAGACGGCGATGAGCGCCACGCCAACGAGGGCGACGAGCCGCCAGAGCACGAGCGCCCCGAGCTCGCTGTGGCCGACCACGTCCTGGATCACCCCGCCGAGGGCGAGGAAGCCCGGCCCGTAGGGCGAGACGGAGTACCACCAGAGCTTGTCCGACAAGATGGTGTAGCTGTTCGCCCCCATCCCGAGGATCTCCGGGCCGTAGCGGTAGGGGCTGATGTGGTAGCTCATCATCTCGCCCTGGGCGACGTAGCTGTAGGCGTCCTTCGACAGCAGCGGCTCGACGAACAGCATCGGGAGGGTCCATAGCGCCATCACGGCCGCCAGGGTGCGAAGGGGCAGGTCCGGGTGCTCGCGCGCGAGGCGGGCGAGGCGGATCCACGAGCCCATGAGGAGGATCAGCCCGCCGTAGAAGGTGACGAGCGCCACGTAGAAGCTCGTGCCGGGCGGGGTGTGCAGCCCGATGATCACCGTTGGGGGCGACTGGGTCCCCCCGAAGAACCACGGCGGGGTGTAGGCCGGGTCGTGCGGTGGCACCTTCTCGGTGAACGGCGAGCTCGGCAGCGACGCCCCGAGCACGGCGAGGCCGCTCCCGATCGTCCCGGCGAGGGCGTGGATGCGAAGGCGCCGGCGCACCTCGGGATCGTCGGCGCGATACGGGGAGGGGACCGGGGGTGGGTCACGGAAGGGAGCGGCGAAGGCCTCCACCCGCCCGAGGAGCACGTCGGCGCGCTGCTCGACCGCTCGGGCCACGGCGGTGAGGCGCTCGAGCGCGCCCCGCCAGGGACTCGGTCGCTCGCGAGTGGCCGTCGGCATACCGTCCTTTGCTCCGAGCTGCGCCGGCCGGCAGCCTAGCCAGGCGCCCTGAGCCGCTTTTGCGTGCCGAGGCCCGGGGTCAGGTAGAGCGCCTCGCCCACCTCGAGCACGTCGGCCGTGTGCCAGACGTCACGCGGGTTGATCACCGCCTGCATCGGTCCGAGGGTGATGCGGTGCTCGGCACCCTCGATCTCCTGGACGAGCGTCAGAAGCCCCGAGAGGACCAGCACAAGCTCGTCGCCGGCCGGGTGGCGCTCCCAGGACTCCCAGCTCGCCGTGTGCGGGGTGACGGAGAGGAGGCGGCCCTCGGCCCCGTCGAGCTCGGTCTCGCGCTGGTAGCGCTCCAGGTACTCCTGCTCCCAGGAGAAGCCCTCGAGCGGCACCGCCACGGCTCCGAGGCCAAAGTGGACGAAGGTCGACCTCACGTCGAAGGCGGTAGGGCGTTTCGGCATGCTGGGCCACGATCATGCCAGACGGACCGGCACGCCGAACCGGCGACGCCCCCCTTTGCATCGCCGTCGTACATCATTGTACAGTTCAGAACATGAATGTTCCATTCAGTTCAGGATCAGCCGCACGCCCGGGCGAGGGCGGCGCCGCTCCGATCATCGTCAGGGCAGCCCGCCGCGAGGAGGATCGCCTGCTGGCACCCCTCCTCGCACGAGCCTTCCAGCGGGACCCGCAGCTCTCGTGGCTCCTCGGATCCTCCGAGGCGAGCCGGCGGCCGCTCGAGCGGTTCTTCGAGATCCACCTAAACGACGCCGCCCGCTACGGCGCCGTCGACGTCGCCGACGACGACGGCTCCGGTCAGGTGATCGGGGCGGCGCTATGGATGCCTCCCGGGCGCAGGTACCCGACGGCGCTCCGGCAGCTCGCGACGATCCCCACCTACGTGCGCATCTTCGGGTCGAGGCTGACCGCCGCCCAGCGCGTCCTCGCCGCCACGGCGAAGGTCCACCCGACCGAGCCGCACTGGTACCTCACCGTCCTTGGCGTCGAGCCTCGCGAGCAGGGCCGCGGGGCCGGGGCGGCGCTCGTGCGGGCCGGGCTCGCCCGTGCCGGGGCGGCCGGCGTCCCGGCCTACCTCGAGACCAACAGCGAGAAGAACGTCGCCATCTACCAGCATCTCGGCTTCGAGGTCCGTGACCACGTCGAGATCCCCGGCGGCTGCCCGCCGAGCACGACCATGTGGCACCCCGCTCCAACCGGGGCGGCTGCACCTGAGGCGGAAGGAAGGGCCGACCAGTGAGCCCCGCCGCAGCTCCGGCGCGAAGCGGCACGAGCGAGCGCCGGAGGGTCGCGCTCATCGACGCCGCGACCGGGGTGCTCGTGGCAGAGCCCGGAGCCTCGCTCGCAGCCGTCGCTGCCGCAGCGGGCGTCGGCCGCACCACCTTGCACTCGTACTTCCCGAACCGGGGGGAGCTGCTTCGCGCGGTGGCGGACCGCTCCCTCGAGCTGTGCGACTCGGTCGTCGCCGAGGCGGCGGGCCGCTCGGACCCTGACGGGGGCCTCCGCGCCCTCGTGTCGGCCCTCGTGCCGATCGGAGCCCACCTCGCCTTCCTCTGGCGCACGCCGAGCTTCGACCACGATCCTGACCTCGGTCCTCGCCGGGCCGCGATCGAGGCCCGGATCCTCGAGGTCGTGAACAAGGCCAAGGATGCGGGCGCCATTGCCCCCGGCCGCCCCGGCTGGTGGGACGTCCTCACTCTCCTCGCGCTCGTCTACGTCGCCTCCGAGAGCATCTACGCCGGCCGGCTCGCCGCGCTCGACGCCCCGTCGCTCGTGCTCGGCACGCTGTCGCCCCCCTTCTCGCCAGGGCGCGGCCGGTAGGCCGTCCGGCCGCTCGCCGCTCGGGAGCCGGCACGCTGGCTCGGCGAGCCCTGCGCACGCGCTCGGCGGCGCAACGGCGCCCCACAGCGGCCGCAAAGGCAGGGCTGGCAACCGGAGCCAGGTGCCCGTCGCCAGCTCACACGCGCCGAGACGGAGGAGAGCCCGGCCCGGTCCTTCAGAGCAACTGGCGGGCGACAGCCCACCGGCCGGCACGTGCGGGCTCGTCCCGGACAAGCGCTCCGAGCCGGTGCGACGCGCAGGAGAAGCCCTTCGACCTGCGCTTTCGACGACGACAGTTGGGGTGGGCCGGGTAGGATTCGAACCTACGAAGCTTGCGCGACAGATTTACAGTCTGCTCCCTTTGTCCACTTGGGTACCGACCCCGAAGGATCAAAAGATACCCGAGCCGCAGTAGGTTGCCCCCCATGCCGACCTTCGACGTGACGTCCGAGATCGACCTCCAAGAGGTGCGCAACGCGGTCGACCAGGCGAGCCGCGAGGTGGCGACCCGCTTCGACTTCAAGAACACGGGTGCCTCGATCGAGCTCGGCGAGAAGGAGATCACGCTGCACGCGCCGACCGAGGACCGCCTCCGCGCGCTCGCCCAGGTGCTCGAGGAGAAGCTGGTGCGGCGGCAGGTCTCCCTGAAGGCCCTCAGCTACGGCAAGGTGGAGGAGGCGGCAAAGGGGACCGTCCGCCAGGTGGTCACCCTCACCGCCGGGATCTCCTCGGACAAGGCGAAGGCCATCAACAAGAAGGTGAAGGAGCTCGGCCTAAAGGGTGTGAGCTCCCAGACCCAGGGCGAGCAGGTACGGGTCTCGGGGAAGAAGCGGGACGACCTCCAGGCCGTCATCGCCGCCTTGAAGAGCGAGGACTTCGACATCCCGCTCCAGTTCGGCAACTTCCGGGACTAACCGGCCGACCGGGTCAGGCACCCGGCCACCCGGTTGGCGTCCTCACGACCGCTCACTCCTCGGTTGGCTGGGCGGCTGCCCTCGCCCTGAGCTCCTCCACGACACCCGCGTCGGCGAGCGTCGTCGTGTCACCGAGGTCCCGCCCCTCCGCCACGTCGCGAAGCAGCCGGCGCATGATCTTGCCCGATCGCGTCTTCGGCAGGTCCTCGGTGAAGATGACGGCTTTCGGCCGGGCAATGGGGCCGATCTTCTCCGCCACGTGCCGGCGGAGGGCTTCCCCATGCTCGGCGTCGACCTCGACGCCCGCCTTCAGGGTCACGAAGGCGACCACGGCCTGCCCGGTCGTCGCGTCGGTGGCACCGACGACGGCCGCCTCCGCCACCGTCGGGTGGTCGACGAGGGCCGACTCGACCTCCGTGGTCGAGACCCGGTGGCCGGAGACGTTCATCACGTCGTCCACACGGCCGAGGAGGAAGAAGTAGCCCTCCGCATCGACCTTTGCTCCGTCGCCGGCGAAGTACCGGCCCGGGAAGCGGCTCCAGTAGGTCTCGCGGTAGCGCTCGGGGTCGCCGTAGATGCCGCGCAGCATGGCGGGCCACGGGCGCGACAGCACGAGGTAGCCGCCGCCCCGCTCCACCTTCCGGCCGGCGTCGTCCACCACCTCGGCCTCGACTCCCGGGAGGGGAAAAGTGGCAGATCCCGGCTTAAGCGTCGTCACTCCCGGCAGGGGCGAGATCATGATCGCCCCTGTCTCGGTCTGCCACCAGGTGTCCACGACCGGGCAGCGCTCGCCGCCGATGTGGCGCCAGTACCAGATCCACGCCTCCGGGTTGATCGGCTCGCCGACCGATCCGAGCACGCGCAGGCTCGAGAGGTCGTGCGCCTCGGGATGCTCGGTCCCCCACTTCATGAAGGTGCGGATCGCCGTCGGGGCGCAGTAGAGGATCGAGACCTTGTACTTCTCGATGATGGACCACCACCGGTCGCGACCGGGGTGGTCGGGCGTCCCTTCGTACATCACGCTCGTGGCGCCGTTCGCGAGCGGTCCGTAGACGATATAGCTGTGGCCGGTCACCCAGCCGATGTCGGCCGCGCACCAGTACACGTCGGAGTCGGCGTGGAGGTCGAACACGTACCGGTGGGTGAAGGCGACCTGGGTCAGGTAGCCAGCCGTCGTGTGCATGATGCCCTTCGGCTTGGCGGTCGTGCCCGAGGTGTAGAGGAGATAGAGGAGGTCCTCTGAGTCCATCGCCTCCGGCGGGCAGTGAGCGGGCTGGCCCGGTACGAGGTCGTGCCACCAGATGTCACGCCCCTCGGTCATCGAGGTGCCGGGAGCGGCATCGCCAAGCCGGCGCACGACGAGCACGTGCTCGATCGACCTGCCCCCGCTCGCGAGGGCGGCATCGGCATTGGTCTTGAGAGCGACAGGCTGGCCCCGCCGCCACCCTCCGTCCGCCGTCACGAGGACCTTCGCCGAGGCGTCCTCGATCCGGCCCCGCAGCGCGTCCGCGCTGAAGCCGCCGAAGACCACCGAGTGGGGTGCCCCGATGCGGGCGCAGGCGAGCATGGCGACGGGGAGCTCGGGGATCATCGGCATGTAGATGGCGACCCGGTCGCCACGGCTCACGCCGAGGCTGCGAAGGGCGTTGGCACAGCGACCCACCTCGTCGAGCAGCTCGGCGTAGGTGATCGTCCGGGTGTCGCCGGGCTCACCCTCGAAGTGAAAGGCGACCCGGTCGCCGAGACCGCCCTCCACGTGGCGGTCGAGGCAGTTGTAGGCGACGTTGAGCCTCCCTCCGGTGAACCACTTCGCAAAGGGCAGGTTCCACTCGAGGACCTTCTCGAAGGGTTCGAACCAGGCGAGCTGGCGGGCCTGCTCGGCCCAGAACGCCTCCGGGTCGGCGGCGGCCCTCTCGTAGAGGGAGCGGTCGGCGACGAGCGCACTCTCGGCGAAGCCTGGCGGAGGCGGGAAGCTCCGGTGCTCGGCCAGGTAGTCCTCGATGGTGGCGGCTGCGCCCTCGTGCTCGTCGGCCATGAGCGCATGCTAACGAGGGCGGCTGCCAAGATAGGGGCCGAGATGTCGCCGCCACCCCCCGGCGCCCTGCCGGACACCGCCCGGGCGGAGCTGCCGATCGGCGGCCGGGCCGTCGTCACGAGCGACCTGTTCCTTCGCGACGAGGCGACGCCCTCGTCCTCGGCCGCCGCCGAAGCCGTGGCCGAGGCGCTCCGCGGCGTCGAGGGGGACGGGATCCTCGTCGTGGCAGGGAACTGCTTCGAGCTCACGCCGAGATCAGGGGCAGCTGGGGCTGAGGCGATCTCGCCTGGCGCGGCCGTGACCGGTGCGCTGTCCGCTCACCCTGGGCTCTGCAGTGCCTTTCGCGACTTTCTCGACCGGCGCGGGGAGGGCCTCTGCCGCCGGATCGTCCTCCTCCCCGGCATACGCGACCGGGCCATCTGTCACGACAAGGAGGCGGCGGCTGCTCTAGAAGCTCTCGGCTGCGAGGTGGCGTTGGCACTCGACGTCGCCGTCGAGACCGGCTCGGGGAGCAAGACGGTCCGGGTCGAGCCGGGGTGGGGCTACGACGCGAGGAGCGCCTTCGACGACCCGACTGACCCGCACGACACCCCGCTCGCGCACCACGCCCTCACCGAGCTCTTCCCCGCTCTCGGCTCCTCCCGCTCGGGCTGGCTCGACGGGATCGACCGCCTCCAGGACCCTGCCGGGCTGCCCCGATTCGTGGCTTCTCGCCTGTTCTACCGCCGCCTCACCCGGTGGGCGTGGTGGCTCCTGCCGCCTGTCGTTGCGGTCGTCCTCGCCCGCCTGCCGGGTCTCTGGCTCTACGGCGCCCCGGTCCACCTTCGCGGTGTGAACCGCCTGCTCATCGAGGTCGCAGCCGCGGTGCTCCTCGAGCTCGTCGCCGCCGGGATCCTGCTCGCCGTCCTCAACCACCGCGTCTGGACCGGACCTGGGAGCGCTCTGCTCGGACCGCCGGCCGAGCGCGTGAACGACACCGCCCGGGAAGCCGCCCGCGCCTTCGTCGCCGCGGGCGGGGGCGGGCTCGTCACGGGCCACAGCCTGAGGCCCGAGATCGCCAGCGTCGGGAAAGGCCTGTTCGCGAACACGGGCGCCTGCGCGACGGTGGTCGAGGAGCGGCGGGGGCTGTTCGGGCTGCCGCCCGTGTTCGCCCCGAGCGAGCAGGTGGCCTACGTCACGATCGAAGGCGGTGCCGACCTGCATGCTCGCCTCACCGTCGCCCACGAGCAGCAAGCGGCCGGCACCCTCCTCGAGCGCCTCGCGTGCGGCCCCCGGCGGCCAGCGCTGCCCCTGTCGGTCGTCGGCTACTACCCCGGCCACCCGTGGCCGCCCGTGCAGGACCCGGTGCGCCAGCGGCGTCTCGTCCGCCGCCTCGTCGCCGCCCTCGTCGCTGCCATCGGCGTGCTCGACGTCGTGATCGCCCTAGTCCCCCCGGAGGTTCGGGGCCGCCTCCACCCCTACCTCGGTTACGTGCCGCTCGGGGTCTCGGCCGCCGCAGGCGCGCTCGTCGGTATCGCCGGGATGGCGCTCATCCTCGTCGCCCGAGGGCTTCGCCGCGGCCACCGCCTCGCCTGGCTCGTCGCCGTCGGAGTGCTCGCCGCCACCTCCGTCCTCCACATCGTGCGGGAGGGCCAGATCCTCGGCGCCCTCGCCTCCCTCGCCGTGCTTGCAGCGCTCGTCTGGGCGAGAGGGTCCTTCCGCGCCCGGTACGAACCGGCGGCCGTGCGCACCGCCCTCCTCATGCTCGGGGGAGGTGCTCTCGGGGTCCCACTCCTCGTGACCGCCGTGGTCGAGTTCGGCATCCAGTTCGACCGCGACCACGGCCCTCTGCCCTGGTACACGGCCTTCGCCGCCGCGTTCGAACGGCTCGTCGGCATCGACTCGATCGCGCTCCCCCACGTCGCCTCCGTCTTCCTCGACCCTGCCGAGCTCGCCATCGGCGTCGGGATCGCCGTCAGCGCCCTCCTGATCGGCTTCCGACCCGTCGCCGCGCGCCGCCGCGGGCGGGAGCGCGCGAGCGGTGGGACCGTTGCGGACGGCCGGGGCGAGGAGGCCGGCCGAGCCCGCGACATCGAACGGGCGAGGGAGGTGGTCCGCCGGCGCGGGAGCGGCACCCTCGACTACTTCGCCCTGCGCAGCGACAAGCGTCACTTCTTCGCCCGCGACGGCCTCGTCGCCTACGCGATCCACAACGGGGTGGCGCTCGTCTCGCCCGACCCGATCTGCCCGCCAGAGGAGCGGGTCTCGCTCTGGGCCGCCTTCCGCGCCTACGCGGACGAGCACGCCTGGTCGGTCGCCGTCCTCGGCGCGGGCCAGGAGTGGCTGCCCGTCTACCACAGCTCGGGCATGCGGGACCTGTACATCGGCGACGAGGCGGTCGTCGACGTGCGCACCCTCTCCCTCGAGGGAGGGGCCAAGAAGGGGCTGCGCCAGGCGGTCAACCGGATCGCGAAGTACGGCTACACGATCTCGTTCCACGACCCCGCCAACGCCGACCCCGAGCTCGCCGCCCAGCTGCGGGAGGTGATGGTGAAGAGCCGGCGCGGTGGGGTGGAGCGGGGCTTCTCGATGACCCTCGGGCGGATCTTCGACCCGTCCGACACCGGCCTGCTCCTCGCCGTCGCCCACGGGCCGGAAGGGGAACCAGTCGCCTTCTGCCAGTTCGTGCCGGCTCCGGGGATCGAGGGCTACTCGCTCGACCTCATGCGCCGCGACCCGGGTGACCATCCGAACGGGCTCCTCGACTTCATCCTCGTGCGCACGATCGAGCACCTGAGGGACGAGAAGATGCGTGGGCTCGGGCTCAACTTCGCCATGATGCGGGCCGTGCTGGCGGGAGAGGCGGGCAGCGGGCTCACGACGAGGGTCGAGCGCTTCGTGCTGAGGCGGATGTCCGACTCGATGCAGATCGAGTCGCTCTGGCGTTTCAACGCGAAGTTCGACCCCGAGTGGCTCCCCCGATACGTCGTCTGGGACGCCGCCGAGCATTCGCTCGCCGCAGCGCTCGCGATCGCACGGGCCGAGAGCTTCTGGGAGCTCCCCCTTATCGGACGGTTCCTCGTCCCGGTGAGCGGGGCGGACGAGCCGGAGCCGGCGGCGGCGCCCTGAGGTAGCGACGTGCCGCGAGCGAGCGGGCGCTCGCATCTTCGAGACCCTTGCTCCGCCGGCCGCGCTCCTCCGAGACCCCATCAATCGTTGGGGTTTGCCATGAGCCGACAGGCCGGGCCGAGCGCCCGCGATGCTGCTGATTTCCTCGCTCGCCGGCGCTCCGCAGCCCCCTGGCTCTGTGTCCAAACCCGCGCGCCCTTAGCCGCCTATGGTTACTTTTGGTGGTTGCCCTTGACCTGCTCGAGTGGCTCCGCGCCCAGTGCGCCGCCTTCGTGTTCTTGCCTGCCGGCGTGTACGTCGAGCAAGGCGAGCACGACTGGCCGCTCATCGCGACAGGCCCGGCCGATCTCACCGCCAAGCTCGACGAGAGCGGGCACCTCGCGGCCCTGCCGAAGGAGTCGGCGGCGCTCGCCAATGTCATCGAGGTGGCCCTCGTCGACTTCCTGCTGGAGCGGCTCGATCAGACCCCGGGGGCGACCGGCCGGCGCGGCGAGGAGCGCAGCTACCCCGACCTCGAGATCAGCGGCGAGGCGTTCGGCGGGACCTTCCACGCCGTCGATATCAAGATGGCCCGCCTCGCCAAGAACGGGACCCAGACCCAGTCCCGCTGCACCCTCTACACCGGGAACACCTACTTCAAGTGGCCGACCATCCGCTGGCCGGGCATGTTCCGACCCTTCGACGATTACTCCTCCCACGTCGACATCGTCGGCGTCTACCGCCTCGACGTCTCCTATCGCGGCCGGGTCCGCGACCTCGAGCTGTTCGTCCACGAGCCGTGGCGCATCGCCTCCAAGGAGCGCTCGTCCACGACCCGCGAGTACCTGGGCGCCGTCGTCGAGGTAGCTGCCTTGCGTGAGGGGAGGGGCGAGTTCGACACCGAGGACGCCTTCTACAAGTACTGGCGCGCCTATCCCTTCCGGGTGCCCAAGGCCGTCGAGCGCCAGCTCCAGAAGGCGCTGCGCGAGCAGGAGGGACGGTCGTAGTCACACCCTCGCCGTAGCGTCGAGCTCATGTTCGATCTGTGGTCCACCAAGGAGGCGAGCGAACCTGGCAGGATCGAGGCCGTGACGGCGCATGGGGTCGCGATCTCCCTCTTCTCCGGCGCGGGCGGCCTCGACCTCGGGGCCGAGCAGGCCGGGTTCCACACCGCGGCGGCCGTCGAGATCAACGACGACGCCGCGGACACGATGGAGAAGAACTTCCCTGGACTTGCTAGTCCCGTCGTCCGCCGCTCCATCCTCGAGGTGCCGACCAAGGAGCTGCTCCGGGCGGCCGGGCTCAAGGGTAGGGAGCGGCCCGAGCTGCTCGTCGGGGGACCGCCATGCACCCCGTTCTCCAAGTCGGGTTTCTGGCTCGAATGGAAACGCGCCGGCCTCGACCCCGACGCCAGCCTGCTCCAGTGCTACACCCGCGTCCTTGCCGAGGCGCGGCCGAGGGCCTTCATCCTGGAGAACGTGTACGCCCTCACCTATCACAACAGGGCCAGCCGCCCTGCGTTCCGGCGGCTCCTCCAGGAGGTCGACGAGGCCGGCTACCACTGTCAGTGGAGGGTCCTCAACGCCGCGGACCACGGTGTCCCGCAGCTGCGTCCCCGGCTCTTCGTCGTCGGCACCCCCAAGGGCACCCCCCTGCCCGACCTGCCGGAGGCGACCCACTCAGGGGCCTGGGAACGAAGGACGAGCGGCGGGGGCGGCCGCGCGCACGTGACCGCCGGGGAGGCCCTCGAGGACCTCGTCACCGCTCCGGAGCCCGAGGAGACCGTGCGGGGCCGCTGGGGTCACCTCCTCGCCGACATCCCGCCTGGCGACAACTACCTCTTCTATACCGCCGAGCGGGGCCACCCTGATCCCGTTTTCGAGTGGCGCAGCCGCTACTGGTCCTTCCTCCTCAAGCTGTCGCCGGATAGGCCGTCGCCTACGATCCAGGCACAGCCCGGTCCTAACGTGGGCCCCTTCCACTGGGAGAACCGACGTCTCCGCGTCCCCGAACTGCGCCGGCTGTTCACCTTCCCCGACGACTTCACCTTCGTCGGCCGCAGGTCGTCGGTCCAGGCGCAGATTGGCAACGCCGTCCCCCCTCTGCTCGCTCGCCAGGTTGCCGACCGCGTCGCTCGGGCCATCAAGTAACAACCGACATGTCAGAGCTCTGGCGAACACCGTTCGCCTCCAGTGAAACGATCCACCGGAAGATGAGCACCCTCGCTCGGCGAGACACCGGCCCCGAGCTGGCGCTCCGACGCGTCCTCCACCGGCGCGGGCTGCGCTACCGCGTCCACCGGCGCCCGCTGCCAGACCTCGCCCGGCAGGCCGACATCGTCTTCACTGGTGCCAAAGTCGCCGTGTTCGTCGACGGGTGCTTCTGGCACGGCTGCCCCGAGCACGGCCGTCGGGAGCATCGCACCAATGGCTGGTATTGGCCGAACAAGATCGCTGCCAACAAGGACCGTGATCGCGACACCGACGAGCGGCTGACCTGCGCTGGATGGATCCCGGTCAGGATCTGGGAGCATGAGAACGCCCATGAGGCAGCTGAACGTGTGGCTGCAGTGGTCAAGGGACAGCTTGCTCGTGGTCGTGGGTAGTGGTGATGACCCGGCTGCGGCCGGGCTGTCCCTCACCACCTCGATGAGGAGTGGCTGGGACACGAGCTGCCGTCAGCGCCAAGGCACCGCCAAGTCACCTCAAGATCACTCCTCCGCGGAGAACCGCTCCCAGGCAGACTGGCGGGTGATCCCGAGCGCCCGGCCGATCTGGGCCCAGGTCGCTCCAAGCTCCCGCGCTCGGCGCACCCACCCCGCGAGGTTGGCCTCGACCTGGGCACTCGCCGCCGCCACTCGCGGCAGGTGGTCGAGAGCCTGATCAAGGCTCGTCTCGACCTCCCACGGCATCGCCTGCTCGACGGTCTCCGGCTTGTTGGCGATCACCCACTCGCACAACGAGACGCACTCGGGGCAGATGAACACCCCGGGGCCAGCGACGAGCGTCGCCACTTCGGTGCTCGTCCTCAGGCAGAACGAGCAAGCTGCCAGCACCACGTTGGTCTCTCCCATGCCCGGTCTCCGTCTGTCAGGGTCGACCTTACACCGTCAGGTAGCTCCTGACACACCGCCGTCGGCGGGGAGGGCCCGCGACGAGGGCTGGATGCCAGCAGCCCAAGCCGAAGCCGGCTCAGCCCGCCTCTTGTCAGCGACAGGTGGCAGGCCGCCCGCCAGGTCGCCGAGGCACTTCGGAGTCGGCCCGGGAGCGATCTCCGGGTCGCCGGCATGCCCGCACGGCCGATCAGAACAAGAGGCCGGCCGCGTGGGCGAAGGAGAACAGCGGCCCCGGCCAGATGCCGAGCACCACGGTGAACAGCACCGTGACGGCGATCCCGACCACCGTCGTCGGGGCGATGCCGAACGGCGTGGGGACGCGGATGACCGGCGGCGTGCCGGCGGGGTCCGGGCGGGGCTCGGGCGAGCCCTCGGCCCCGGGCCCGCCACCAAGCGGGCCCGTCGCGACGACCGCCGTCGTCAACGCCGAGGCTGGTGCCGGCGAGCCGGCGCCGGCAAGGGCGAGTTCCGGCACCCCCGCGCCGGTCTCACCGGCCGCTAGCTCCGTTCCCGCCGTCGCCGACCCGGCAGCGCTCCCGACCCCGAACATCACGAACACGACCCGGAGGTAGAACGCCGCAGCCACTGCCCCGGTCAGCATGGCGATCACGGCAAGGGCGTAGGAGTGGGCCTGCACCGCCGCCTCGACGACGTACAGCTTCCCGAGGAAGCCGGTCGTGAACGGCGCTCCGGCCTGCGCGAGCAGGAGCACGGCGAAGGCCAGCGCCAAGAGGGGCTGGGTGCGGCCAAGGCCCCGGTAGGACTCGATGGCGTGGTCGCGGTCGCCTCGCTGGCCCACGACCGTGATGACGGCGAAGCTGCCGAGCACGAGGAACGCGTAGACGAAGACGTAGTACAGGCTCGCCGAGATCCCGGCCGCCGTGCCCGCCTGGAGGCCGAGGAGGATGAACCCGGCGTGGTTGATGGACGAGTAGGCGAGCATCCGCTTCACGTCCCGCTGCACGAGGCCGAGCACGGCTCCCGTGACGAGGGTGAGCACGGCGACCACCCAGAGGATCGGCTGCCAGTCCGCCGAGAGGGCGTGGAAGGTCGAGAAGAACACCCGGAGCAGGGCGGCGAAGCCGCCGACCTTCGCGATGGCGGCCATGAAGCCGGTCGCCGGGCTCGGCGAGCCCTGGTAGACGTCGGGCGTCCACATGTGGAACGGGACCGCCGCGACCTTGAACAGGAAGCCGACGAGCACGAGGCCCATCCCAGCCAGCAGGAGGCCGTCGTTCGTGCTCACGTTGCGGGCGAGGTAGCCGGCGATCTGGGCGAGGTTCGTCGAACCCGTGGCGCCGTAGGTGAGGGCGATGCCGTAGACGAAGATCGCCGAGGAGAAGGCGCCGAGGACGAAGTACTTCATCCCCGCCTCGCCCGACTCCGCGCGCCGCTGGTCCATGGCGGCGAGCACGTACAGCGGGATCGACATGATCTCGAGGCCGAGGAAGATCACGATGAAATCGTTCGCGGCGGCCATGAACATGGCGCCCGAGGCACCGAGGAGGGCGAGGGCGTGGTACTCGGGCCCTACGATCCCCTCGCGGCGGAGGTAGCCGTCCGCCACCAGCGCCGCCACGACGACCAGGCTCGCGGCGAGGATGACGAACGCGGTCGAGAAGCCGTCGATGGCGAGCGAGTGCGCGATCGCCGAGAGGGGCCGGCCCCGCCCGTGGATCTTGACCCACAGCACGATGCCGGCCACGAGGGCGGCACCCCCTGTCGCGACGGAGAGGGCGGTGTAGACGCTCGTCGGCAGGTGGCGGGTCGTGAGCGCCCCGGCGGCGAGGAGGACGAGCGCCCCGCCGATCATGATCAGCTCGGGCAGGATCGCCGTGTAGTCGATGTGTGGCAGCACGAGTGGGTGGACGAGCGCGAGGACGAGACCTCTCACTTCACCGCCTCCTTCTTCGCGCTCGGGTGCCCAGCCGAGAGATGGGCGGTGAGGACCGGCCGACCGACGGTCGGGATCTTCGGGTGCGCCACCTGCTCGATGTGGGTGACGAGACGGTCGACCGACGGTGTGATCCGGCTTAGGACCGGGCCGGGGAAGACGCCGAGGAAGACGATGATGGCGACGAGCGGAGCCATGTAGAGGCCCTCGCGCCACGTCAGCTCGGTGAAGCTGGCCTCCTTCTCGCTCGGCGTGCCGTGGAAGACCTGCTGGTAGGCCCAGAGCAGGTAGATCGCGGCGATCACGACCCCGGCCGTCGCGACGACGGCCCACCACCGGTGGGTGAGGAACGTGCCGGAGAGGATGAGGAACTCGCCGACGAAGCCGTTCAAGCCCGGCACGCCGATCGAGGCGAGCACCGTCACCATGAACACGCCGGCCAGCACGGGCGCCTTGGACTGGAGCCCTCTCAGGTCAGCCGTGGAGAACGTGCCGAGGCGCCGATAGATCATGGCGATGAGGAGGAACAGCGCTGCGGTGTAGATCCCGTGGTTCACCATCTGGAGGACGGCCCCCGAGAGCGCCTGCCCGGTAAGGGCGAAGGCGCCGACGACGATGAAGCCGAGATGGGCGAGCGACGAGTAGGCGACGAGGCGCTTCAAGTCGCGCTGCACCGCGGCCACGATCCCGCCGTAGATGATCCCGATGACCCCGAGCGTGAGCAGCAACGGGGCGAGGGTGACGACGGCCTTCGGGAACAGCTCGAGGTCGAAGCGGATGATCCCGTAGGTGCCGAGCTTGGCCATCACGCCCGCGATCACGACCGAGCCGGCCGCCGGCGACTCTTTGTAGGCGTCGGGCGACCAGGTGTGGAACGGGAAGATGGGCGCCTTCACGGCGAAGGCCGCCGTGAAGCCGAGGAAGAGCAGGATCCCGGCCGTGCCCGAGAGGTGGGTCGAGGCGAGCTGGCGCACGTCGAAGGTCGTCACGCCCGTCTGGTTCTCGTGCAGAGCCACGAGCGCGAGCAGGGCGACGAGCAGGAAGGCGGAGGCCGCGAGCGTGTAGAGGAAGAACTTGGCCGCCGCGTAGCCCCGCCGCTCGTGGCCGAAGCCGGCGATGATGAAGTACATGGGCACGAGCGTCAGCTCGAAGAACAGGAAGAACACGAGCAGGTCGAGCGAGAGGAAGCTCCCGAGGCAGCCCGCCTCGAGCAGGAGCAGCCACGCCACGAAGGACTTGTCGCCGGACCTGCCCGGGGACCCGGCGAGCGCGATCGGGAACAGCACCGCCGACATGAGCACGAGGAACAGCGAGATGCCGTCGATGCCGAGCGACCACGAGATGCCGAGCGAGGAGATCCAGGGATGGACCGAGACCATCTGGAAGTTCCCGTCGCTGCCGTGGAACGCGACGGCGGTGGCGACGGAGAAGCCGAGCGTGGCGAGCGTCCCCGCCCACGCCACGGCCCGGACGGCGAGGCGGGAGCGGCCCGGCAGCAGCGCCGCGACGAGCGCAGCCCCGGCGGGGAGCAGGACGTCGACGTTGAGGTAGGGGAAGCCGGGGCTCACGAGACCGACCTCGACACCACGTAGGCCAGCAGCACGACGAGGCCGAGCATCACCCCGAGGGCGTAGTTGCGGACGTAGCCCGTCTGCACCCTGCGCAGCACGCCGCCTCCCCGCCTGAAGGCGGCGGCGACCCCGTTCACGGCGCCGTCGA
>Ga0209061_1002761_pt1 | contig 20911 bp, 17 predicted proteins | sample Coa_R1_10_FD_187157 | JGI IMG/M metagenome (GOLD analysis project Ga0209061, IMG submission 187157) | Surface soil microbial communities from Centralia Pennsylvania, which are recovering from an underground coalmine fire - Coalmine... | ecosystem: Environmental > Terrestrial > Soil >...
CCCTCGTGGGTTCGAATCCCACTCTCTCCGCCCCCGGAGGAGTCTCATAGTGGCCTAGTGAGCGCGACTGGAAATCGCGTAAGGTGAATAGCCTTCGTGGGTTCGAATCCCACCTCCTCCGCCAGTTCCCCTCAAGTCGCCCTCGGCCTATCTCTAAAGTCCCTCTTTTGTTCCAGCTGGCACAACGGATTAACAGGCGTTCGCCAATAGCAATAACCTCAACATAATTTCCCTACAGACCTCATACGAAATCCTCGTGACTAACGTTCATCCTTTTTAAAATATCTTGTAATGTTCTATCTATTTCAGCCGGCAAAGGAGTCGGTAGTTCAACCGCAGAACGGCGAAGCGCGAGCAACTCGCGGAGTGGTGCAAGAATACGTGTTTCTTGCCCGGCAGAGATTGCCTGACGGGCAAGTATCAGCCACAAGGGGATGAAACGATAGCACGCATCGCGTTGAATCCACGTCAAAGCCTCCTGTTCATACCCAAGATAACCGAGAATACAAAGCGCTAACCTGCGTTCCTCGTCGGTTGTTCCCGCCCACAGTCGTTTGGCTCGTTCGGTAAAACGCTGTGCAAGATGGTTATAGGCTTTTTCGACTTCCTTTACAATGGTGACCTTATAAACCGTTTCACCACGCGGAAAGCGATCTCCTCGGTAGGAAAGCCAGTTCTGAGAGCCGTTAAAGTGAACTCTCCGGTCGATCACGATCTCTTTGGCATGGGAATTTCCCAGCCACTCAGCAATAATGCCGGGGGTGCCCTCCGCTGTCTGGACCGCGCGTAAACGCTGGAGGAGAGCGGGAGAGACCGGTCGTTCTTCTCTCTTTTCATCCCGTTCAATCCCATAACCGATCAAGATCCGCACGCCCTGTTTAACGCGCTCTTCCAGTAGGGAGAGAAATTCGTCATCGACCACTCGTTCATTCATCCAGGGGGAATAAATAATGATTTGTTCACGTGCTTCTTCTAAAGCCTTCAGAAAAGTGGGATGGATCTCGGCATCGCGTAATTGAATAGCGGTTTCAGCTTCTTGCCCAACTGCCTGTCCTTCTACCTGTAAGCGGAGTTGCTGCGTTACCTGCTGGTGTATTTCTTCCGAGTGCTCCTCCGCCAGCAGCGTTTCAAAACTGCCGTCATTCTGAGCATCCTCCTCTTCCATTTCCATCGGTACCGTATCATAAGTTAACCCGCAAAGCTCTTTCAAAGAAAGATGCCGCTCTTGAAGCAGGCTTTCAAGCCACTTGCCAGCCCCTGGAGCAAGCTCACCTTGCGAACGGACCTGAAAAGTGATCCTGCTATCCTCATTCTCGCTGAGGGAATCCTCAAGCACGAAAACTGCTACGCGGCTCCAACGTAGTTCCGCAGGAGCAGCCGGTGCCAGATCAATCACAAATCTGTCATGGTCTGGATCGTGCTCATCCAACCCAAGTTCGCGCAACTCGGCCTGGTGAGTAACAGCATTTATGGCAAAAGCAGGAAAGAGGGTAAGATCTTGCTCTATATACGAATTCAGATCAGCCAGCTTTTCCACTTCTGCATCCATTTCGTCCAGCGGACGAGGTAGAAACCCTTCTCTGCCAAGAACAGTGTCCTGAAAATAGTACCTGTATTTATCCTCCAATTCACTTTCTGAGTTGAGCGTCTTTTTTCCCTCCGTCGTCACGTCTAAAGTTTCGCTCGTAAAAACAATGAGCTTTCTGCCACGCAATGTATCAAGGGTGCTATTGATAAAAACAGGGTCCAGACCCAGAGCATCAGCCAACTCCCAGGGTGGAGGAGTTGGAGAGATCTCGACAAGAGCACGCAGAACAAACTTTTCGAGAAGATTCATTTTGCGACGGTGCTCGACTCGCACGCGTATTTCCTGCTGCTGCACAGGATAGCGGAACTCGCGCGCAGCTAACACGCGCAGCCTGGGAGAGCGCTCCTCTATTTCCCTGGCTACTGCACGGAGCGTCTCGGCGATAGGACGCTGGTCAACGCTAGATGCAAGAAACATTGATGAATTCTCCCCGGTTGGCGACTACTTCTGAGACCTTGTTATAGCGCTTTACTGCCCCACCAGAACGAGCGCTACCGCAAAAGAGCTCGTGGCATCCTACAATGATCAGGAGTTCCTGAGCGCGCGAGAAAGCAACATTGATACGTTCATCTTCTTTAGCAAAACCGATGTTTCGCTCGTCGTTATTGCGCACCATACTCACAATAATGACCGCTCGTTCCGCCCCCTGGAAGCGATCAACAGAGCCGGTGCGAATGTTCAGAGCAGGGAAACGTGTATTTTTGGCAGGGAAGTGCTCACGCAGTAACCTCTCCTGAGCTCCATAAAACGTAATAATCCCTATCTCTTTCCGCGGCGCGCCGGCTGCCCTCTTCGGAGCCCAGGCCCGCTGAAGCTCCTCACATATTTGCTCGATGATTTCTATCTCCCGCAGATTCTTGTATGATGTTCCCTCAGCCTCCTCCTTAAAGCCGTCATAACGACTCCGATAGGGGGGAAATACCTCCTGGCCGCTCATCTGGTTCCTGACCAGAATCGTTCGGGAATGCTGCTTCTCTTTGTGAGCGAGAGGCATAGTTACCCAGATCAGGTGTTTGTTTCTGCTCACGAGAGGCGAGTCAATCTGGTGATCCCGTTCAATATCTGGCTGGGTAAGACCACACTCCAGCGGGCGTTCGTAGAACTGGTTGATCGCAGCCATAATATCGGGATGCATACGATACTGGATAGAGAGCATACACTTCATCGTATCAGGGGCCTCGTCATAGCGCTCCTTAAAATAGGACCGATGGAGAAAGCGATATGCCTGGAGATCTTGCCCGGCTTCTTCAGCTATCTGCCTCAGAGTTTTATCGTCAATCATCGGAGGCAACTGATGCCGATCTCCTATCAGGATGAGTTTTTTTCCTTTGATTGCCGGTAAAAGCAATTCAGGAGCAGTAGCCTTACTTACTTCATCAATAACGACTGTGTCAAATATCGCGAAAGTCTTCAATTCTTTCGGTGTAAGTTTAGGGGCCTGGCCACAGGTAATTCCTATGACATTGGCATTTTGAATATAAACGTCTTTTAATTCCTCTTTCTCTTCTTCAGAAAGGCTGTTGAGATTGGCAACCCAGTCCCCAATCAGGCGATCATAACGTTGAGCGACATATTCTTCTCTGGCAAGTTCAGACGACCAGGCCCCAAACTGCTTCGCTACCGTCTCTAAAAGAGGGAGAGCAAAGAGACCCTCCGGCGGCTTTAATGGGCGGAGATGTTGCGGGATCATTTTCCAGAAATCGCTCCACCATTGGCGTTCACTCAGCAGTTCCGGTGGTTCACGTTGCAATAACGCCTCAAGATTCTCCTGTTCGCTCTTCAGTTCGCTCAACCTGTGCCTCCGCCATTCCAGATCCTCCTGTATCTGAGCAAACTGCTATTGGACCTTCTTCCCTGCTGTTTGCAATTCACCCCAGAGTTCATTGACCAGCATTTCCAGGCGATACATATCACTGGTCCACCAGCGAGCTTCTTCGAGCAAAGAGGATACCTTTGTCAAGGAGGCAGCGCTCTCTTGCGCCACTCTACGCAGCGCTTGTGGTATATCCGCGCATCTGCTCAATTCTTGAAGTACATTGTTCAGGCGTTGCACAGAAGTATCGAACGCCCTGTTTGTATCGGCCAACCGATCTTCCATCTCTGCATTTTGCTGAAGCATCTGCCGGCACTTTGCCTCCAATTGCTCTTTCTCAAGCAAAGTAGCGTGATAGTGGCCTTTAACTTCATTCTGTTGAGTATCAAGCCACCTCTGAAGAGACATTCGTAGTTCCGCAGCCGTTTTTTCCACCAGCGCATCCTGAGCAGCATCGATATGCGAGGATATACTCTCTTTACTGTCATAAGCAGCTTTCAACAACTCATGAGTTTCCAGGAAAAGTTTCTGAAGTTCTGGCATTTCCGCTCTGCGGAAAAGTCTACCCAGCAGACCTGTAGATCTTTCACGAATTTTCTTGATGTTTCCCAGGTTAGATTCAATGCGGCTGACGACCTGGTAGAAACTGGCGTTATCCCGTGGTTGTGGAATTGACAGGGAGTTAACCTGTGGCATAAATGCCGGGTTGATTTCGGGAGACTGCGACAACTCCTGCTGAAAGTTTTTCTGACAGAAATCAAGCCAGTCGCATGTCAGGCAATAGCGCTGGTGTTCGTTAATAGCAGCCGTTATATTCTTCTGGCTCTCTCTTTCAGTAGCGCTCCACTCCTCTGAAAAAGTGGCGGAAGTATCTTCTTGCAGGGCTGAAACAATCTCCTGGGGAAAAATAGTCTCTCTTTTCAGAGAAGAAAATGGAGGTCCCCCCGCGGATTGCCTGGAAACTTCTGTATGAAAAAACGCCCGCAGACGAGAGGAAATGTCGCCGCCTGCATGCTGAAGAGCGTCCTTCGCCCTTTGTAACTGCTGCATTTTACTCGCCAGATCCTGAAGAGTATCCGGCAAAGGTATGACCCGGATCATAAGATCCTGTACCTGTCTCTGGTAGTCCCCAATCGAGCGTGTTAAGTTCTTCTTTTCCTGATCGAGCTGGTTCAGCGAGGCTACAATCTCCTCTATCTGTCCGATCAATTGCCTGCTCTTATCCCAGGCTGCATCGTGGTCATTTAGAGTTGCTTTCAGCCATCCCAGGCACACTAACAGATGTACCTGGGGGGGAACCAGCCCCACCTGTGCCACAATCTTGAGGCCATCGGCGATCTGTTTCCCAATGTATCCCTTACTTGCTGCATCTGGAAACAACACTTGAAAAGCGTTTTGCAAGTTATAGTTGGCTTTGGGGCTATTCACACTGTTCTGTAAATTATTACCGGCTGCGAGTCCGTTCCAGGAGATTTCGCCAGACAGGAGAGCCGACACAGTTCGCTGGAGAGGAATATATTTTTGCTCTTCTTCTTCTTTATGACGCAGAGACTGGCTGATTTCATCTATTTCTTGTAGAACTGTGTTACGTTTATGTTGGAGCAAGATACGCTATTTATCCCAATTCACTTCGCTATCATAATACCACATAAAAATCCCTTTTTGACTTAAAAGCTGCCGGAAAAGAGTTATATTGTCCTGGCGCCTCTTCAATCTGGTAGCGCAATCGTGGGCTGTATTGCTCAGCCACTTCTGGACTATATGCTCCTCTGTATAGGCGCGTCCTTCATCTTCAACCGTCTCAGGGTTGCCTTTGCGCAGAGCTCTGACACGCGGATGATGAATGAGCCTGCTGAGCGCGTTATCCACGGCCAGATTCGACTGCGAGGCAATCAGCGTGCGTCCCCCGCGTAAGGCAACCTGATAACAAATCTCAGCAATCACAGTGGTTTTTCCTGTTCCCGGGGGCCCCTGAATGAGCAAGAGATCGCGCGTGGCCAGAGCTGCCTCAACGGCGTCTATTTGCCCGCTGTTGCAGGTCCCGGATAAGAGATCAACCGGGGAAAGCTCCTGGATAGCCTCGATAGGGCGAGCTTTTTTCGCATTAAAGAAAAAATCAGCAAGCAGAGGATTGGTCGCTTTTCCCTGCTTCAACTCGTCCAGAGCTTCCCGCTGGTTCTCAATCTGCTTGATATCCCCAATAGCTCCGCAATAGAGATATCCTTCCGCGGGCATTTTATACCTGCCATTCTTTAAGCGAGAGGCTATCTTTTCTTCCAGCTTGATTTCTAGTTTGCCAGAGGCGCCATCAAAGTGTTCAATACTGCCAATAGTATCCGCTCTCTCGCGCTTGCGTCTCCCTGACTCTTTGCTTAGATCGGGGAGTGTAGAAAAAATTTTGAGCCTCTCTTTCTCTTTTCTGGACCGGTGAGCAAGACTTCGAAAGTCCTGGTACGTTATGATCTCCTGCGCACTGTTCCTGATATCTTTTTTATCCAGGAAAAATGTAATTTTATCAACTTTTTCATTATCTTCGCTGTAATCATGCGTAGTATATCGAACCCAATACTGGCGTTTTTCGATCTGTTTCTTCTGGAAATCAAGCAAGTCCCACCAACCTCGAAGCTGATCTTCGTCGATTTTATCAGCGCTCTTGATTGTCAACTTCTGAATCTGCTCGATGAATTCCTCACGAATGCCCTGATAATCCGGCACAGAAGCAGCAGGCGCCAGCCTGACTAAAGCCGGGAGAGCAAACACGTTTTCGACTCCCTGATCCCGGTTGCGGAGCGACACCTTGCTGATTTTGAGAGATCCCCGCCCGTCAGGCAGAACCCTGCATTCCAGGCTCAATGTTTTTGCGCGCTCGGAGAGAATCGACGGGAAGTTCTCGCCATCGATATCCAGGATCAGTTCCCAGATTTCTTCGTCCGGGCCCTGCTCATTTTTTTTGACCAGTAATCGCCTCACATACCAGCGATGTGACCTATGTCCAACCAGTTCAAAGAGGCGATCCGACACGGCATCCAGCGCTAATTGCTTCAGTTTGTAGTCTCTCTTATTCGCATTCCATTGCGCGAACAAATTTTTCTCTTTGACGTCGAACAGCTCCTGCGGGAACTGCCGGACCGCCTCTTCTCGCAAGCGGTAGGCCCACACCATCGGGGGGAGAGACGGTTCCTGCACCTGAGGTGGCCCTTCTGGCTCAGACGGCACGGCAGGCTGTTCAAACTGACCGGTTACGTGTATCTTTTCCTCTTCATTTGTGCCCTCGACCCGCAGGTCTATTGATCCATCGAGAGGAGTACCAGGAGGAGGGAGGTCTTTTTCTCTAACATGTAACTCCAACTTGAGAGTGTGAGGACCAGGAGATAAACGTAGCGGGAAGACTTTTAACTCTGGCACATTGCTTTGGGCTATCAGCGTACACTGCTGCTTGACCTCAATCCGGACCTCTCGCGCTAGCTGGATCTCTCCTTGCCGGTCTCCTCCTTGTCGGCCCTCCACGGAAATCCGGCCAAAATCGATGCCACCCACAGGTAACTGCCACTCGGCATCCTCCCATCTGGCCTTTTCATCGGCCTGGCCCCCCTCGATGGTCACGTTCCTCAACGTATAAGAAGAGACCGACTCGCCAGCCTGAATCACCGCCTGGTTATCACTCTCAGGAGTTCGTTGGATCACCATATTTTCCAACCGTACACCTGAGGCCTCAATATGTAAAACCGGCTCGCCAACGGCATAGAGTTTTGTCGATTGACCGTCCCCGCTCAAGCGAAGACGCTTGCTGAGGGTAAACGGCCCTGGATACAGACCAGCTTCCAGCCTTACCTCGCCACCTTCCTTGATCTGCTCAAAAACACCCTCAATTTCCTCCTTAATATGTTCGGGGTCAATATGTTGAGGGTCTACCCGCCAGGGTTTCAGTGCTCTTTGAGTAATCGCGTCCTGCCAGGCCATCTCAAACTCATGCATATTCTGATAGCGCTTCTCCGGGTCTTTCTCAAGCATTTTGAGCACTACTCGCTCAATGTCACGAGCAAGCCCTGGATTGAACTTGCGCAAAGGCGGCGGCTCCTTCCGGCGATGCGCTATCTCAAGATTGTCGGTAAAAGGGAGCCGGCCGGTGAGGAGTTGATAGATGATGATGCCAAGGCTATAAAGATCACTTCTCTGATCTGCTCGGCGGTCCCACTGCTCTGGCGCCATATAGAGCGGAGTGCCGGCACCATCCATGCTCGCCGACCGGGAAGCCTGACTGAATGTGTTATCGCGAAATTTTGCCAACCCAAAATCGCCAATTACAACCCGCCCACTCTTCGCAAGGAATATATTTTTGGGCTTGAGATCCCGATGAATAATGCCCTTATCATGGATATAGCGCAAGCCCTCAGCAACCTGGCCGATAATGTGTGCCGTCTCTTCAACGGTTAGCGGGCCAGCCTTTTTCTCCAAGAATGTGTGGAGATCCCCATCATCCATATACTCTGTGACGAGATAAAGCCGGCCCTTGGCATCTTCATCCACCCCATACACACCCAGTATATTTTCATGGTGTAAATTTCTCAGCGCCTGCTCCTCGTGCAGGAGTATACTCTTCTGACTCTCATCCTCGTATTTATCGAGGATGCATTTTAGCACAACAACCTGTTGAGAACGCCGATGCCTACCTCTATATGCATTGCCAAAACCACCATGAGCAAGGGGTGTTTCTCTAATATGAAGCTTGAGAATATTGTCCGGGCTGTTTGAGCTACGTAAGTTGGTTGCGTTGCCTGTATCTTCTAATTCGGCCGTTATTTCCTCTCGATGTAGAGTAAAGATACCTTGTCTTCTCCGACAACCCTTTTGGGAAAAACCGGATAAATGCTAGTATTTTTTACAGAATGGAACAATTGGCACTACAGAACTATCTATGGAAAGAAACGTTTGAGCCTTGCCATGTCGGGACGGCGGGCAGGCATCGGCTCCAGGCAGGCTTTAATCAATCCAACAGCTGTCGGTGAAAGAGCACTACTCGCCGTTTGCATCCGCGGGTCGGGATGAGCGGACCAGGCTTGACGTTTGCCCGCCAGCTTGGCCTCGGTATCAGGAAAAGGCAACTCACTGGTAAGTAATTCCCAGGCAACGACGCCCCAGGAAAAGAGATCACTGCGCACGTCCCCTGTGAATCCTGCCGAGTTTCCCGGTTTGGATTGATTCGACTCGATATACTGCAGAAGTTCGGGCGAGGCGTAATCGTCCCAGATCGGGAAGCGTTGTTGTCCCCTTTTTAAATGGCTGAGCCTGGTAACTGCCCCAGGGAGTTTTGTGCAATCAAAATTGAACAACTGCGCTATCGGCGTCGAGTCAGTATGTTGCACAAAAATACTATCCGGGCGCAGATCGCGGTAGGCGCTCTGTTCCAGACCTGGCTGCTGCGTCAGATAATCCAGCGCATCGAGCAGCCCCCGCAAGATATGCAGGCGAGCGGTCAGATCAAAAGGTATCCGCTGCAAATCAGCCTCTGTAGTCCGGCCCAGTGGCTTTCCGCTGAGCAATTCGCTGAGAAAAGCGCCAGGTTTACGTTCCAGAACGATATAGAGGTGGAAATCTGTCACCTTATAGTCGCGATAAGTGACAACATTCTTATGCTCCGGAAAGCGATTCAGAACGTCGGCATGGCGTAATACCACCAGTTCTTTTTGAATGCGTTGATCTGGTGAGGCTAGAACCTGCTCATATTCTTTGATCCAGACCGGCATTTTGAAAAGCTCATCTTCACCCAGGTAGACTTTGCAATTGAGGAACGAATCGGTATGATGCTCAGCCACGATCAGATAGCTATCGACACGCTGGCGGCGAGGTTTAGCTGGAGGTTTGATCTCCCTAACAAGAATATCGGCTAAATTTGCCAGTTCTATCGGATTGAGCTGCCCCCTCGCGGGATTCGCTGTACGAAAAGCAGCGATTAACTGAGGTAACTGCTCAATACGGCAGACACCACATTCACCTTTGGGTTGGGGTCGCCTGGGATCTCCGCCAACAAACGACACTTGGGGCACACTGGCAAGCTTGAAATCAGTAAAAACCATGATTGAATAGACTCGCGGGCGAGCGGACAACCACTTCTCGCGTTTCAGCAGCCCGGCCAGTTCCCGCGCGGCATATGCGTAGTTTACCAGCGGATTTTCTTCATCCTGCCAGGCGCCATTAATTAAACGCTTCATCTTTCCGTTGGCTCCCTCAACCTCAATGCGCTCTCCCTGCCAATTTTTAAAGTCGAGCAAGAAGAGAGCATCTGGAAGAAGCAGAAGTGCATCAATTTCATAGCTGAAGATCTGCCGGTCAATAAACATGACCGGCAGGACATACCCATCCTCTGCCGATAAAAGATGTTGGAGACTCTTTATCGCCTGTATTTCAAATGGTTTAGTCAATTTTGAACCAGCGGTCCACTTTATCTGGATCATCAGCTCTGTCCTCCGCGATCATCTTCAAATTACTAGCGATGCACTATTTTTAGGACATAAACCACATCATATTCCTACTGCTTGAAATCGGAAGTTGTTCCCATAAAACGTCTCTTTGCTCTTCAAAAAAAGAACAATTGACTTTCCGAATTGACATTCATTGATATTAAGAGCAGATACTATCTCTCAGACTTCATTGCTTAAAGAGTCTTCCTGCAAAACTATTCAGAAATTTTGAAGAAAAAGTGAATAACCGCCACAAATTCAAGATAGCACAACTTATTATGCTTTTCAATGGGTTTGGTACTTAAACCAGGATTTCCACTTCTAAAAAACCGAACACTGACCAGTGAGGAGCAACTGAAAAGCTTGCTCAATCTCTGCATCGAAATAGCGGGCTTGCCTGGCAACGTTGCGAACGCCCAGACGATCCATCAGGCTTAACACAGCACTGATCTCGTTGTGTTTCTCTTTTCCTGAACTCTTTTCAGAGGTTGCGAATGGATTCCCTTTTCCCTTGACACCAATCTCTTTTGCATGCTACACTATTAACCACTATAGAGGTTACTAAAGGAGAAACTTCATGGCTGAGATCGAATTGTTGCAGCAGGTCGGGCTGAATAAGTACGAGGCGGAAGCCTATTCTACTCTGCTTCTACAGGGGCCGCTTACCGGGTATGAATTAGGCAAACGCTCCGCCGTGCCGCTCTCTCGCAGCTACGAAATCCTGGAGCGGCTAACCAACAAGGGCCTGGCCCTGGTTCAGCTTGGCGACCCTCCGCACTACGCGGCGGCTGATCCTGAGCTTTTTCTGGACCGCGTGCGTACCCAGATGACGCAGACGCTCACCGCGCTCGCCGAAGCGCTCACGTCGCAGCCGCAAACGGATGCGAGCGGCGAATTCTGGGTGATCCGTGGACGCCGGTATATCCTGGAGCGAGCTATGGCTATGATTGCCGGGGCGCAATACACCCTGGAACTCTCTCTGCCGGCTCAGCAGGACCCCGATATGCTTCATCTCCAGGCGGCCATCCACGACCAGGATCAGCGCCTGAGACAGACACGTCTCTCGTTCTCTGGTCCAGCAGAAGAGCCGATCCTGCTGTTGCTCGCCGATGGCCGCGAAGCGCTCGCTGGCACGCTTACCCCGCCAGAACAGTGCCAGGCCGTGATCAGTGCTAATCCCGCGCTAGTTGCCCTATTCAAACACGCCTTTAGCCGCGTCTCCAGCGATGAGAAACTGGCTTTCACGGCTCCCACTAGAGCCGCTCGACCGGCGGAGCATCTGAACTGGCTCGCCTGGGAGGAAGGCAAGCAACGCCGCCTGTGGCAGGCGCATATCGAAAACTGTATCGCGTAATCGTCCATATCACACTCTTGACAGAGAAAGGAAGCCTGACATGCCTTACGATATTAAAGATCTCGCGCTCGCCGAGCGTGGCAAGAAACGCATTGCCTGGGCCACGCGCCATATGCCCGTCCTGGAGCAGATTCGGTAAGAATTCGCCGCAGATCAGCCCTTTCAGTCCACGCGCATAGCTGCCTCGCTGCACATCACAACCGAAACCGCTATTCTCCTGCAAACGCTGCTGGCCGGTGGGGCCGAAATCGCGCTCTGCGCCTCCAATCCCCTCTCTACCTTTGATGATGTCTGCGCCGCGCTCGTCACCGAAGGTATCGCGGTCTACGCTTCCTATGGTGAGGATCTGGCAACCTACCAGCGCCATATCGAGCAGACCCTGGCAAGCTCCCCGCACCTGTTAATGGACGATGGCGCGGACCTGATCGTGGCGCTGCACCGCAGAGTAGAGACTACGAGCGTACTGGCGGGAATCGAGGAAACAACCACCGGGGTAATCCGCGCGCGCGCCCTGGCCTCCGAGAGATTGCTCCGTTTCCCGGTGATTGCCGTGAATGACACCCCCACCAAGCGCTTCTTCGACAATCGCTATGGGACAGGCCAGAACACCATCGACGGCATCCTGCGGGCCACCAATATGCTGCTGGCCGGATCAACCTTCGTGGTTGCCGGCTATGGCTGGTGTGGACGCGGCATTGCGATGCGCGCGCGTGGGATGGGAGCCCGGGTCATCGTGTGCGAGGTCAATGCGCTCAAAGCGCTGGAAGCGGTGATGGATGGCTTGCAAGTTCTGCCTATGGCAGAGGCCGCGCCGCTTGGCGATATCTTTGTTACCGCGACTGGCATGAGCGGGGTAATCCGTTCAGAACACTTTCTCGCTATGAAAGACGGCGCGCTCCTGGCTAATTCCGGTCATTTTGATGTCGAGGTAGATGTTGCCTCATTGCGCGATCTCGCCGGCCACGAGCAAGAGATCCGCGAGCACCTGACCGAGTTCGTTTTACCCAACGGGCGTATACTCTATCTGCTGGCGCAGGGGCGCTTAGTGGGCCAGGTCGCAGCAGAGGCCAGCCCGGCAGCCGTGATGGACCTGAGCTTTGCCAACCAGGCCCTCTGCACCCGCTATCTCTTGCACGAAGGCCGCACACTGTCTCCTGGAGTCCACGACGTGCCGTCTGAGATTGATGAGCGCGTGGCTCGCCTGAAACTGCAAGCTCTGGGTATTTCCCTGGACGCCCTCACGGAAGAGCAGTTGAGCTATCAACAAAGCTGGCAACTCGGTACAGCGTAACCAGCCACCAAAGTCAAGATACCCGGCCAGCTGCACAAACTACTTCATTTCTCCAGCTGGCCGAGTAGCATGCGATAGGCGCGAGCTTGCCCCTCATTTGATCCCGCATGGCTTGTGAGCCTGGCCAGGGCATCATGCACCCAGCCGGCCACGAGCAGACGCTCTTCGGCCGTGGTGTTGCCTACGGGCAGATCAAGCACCATACAGACTGCTTTCCTTTTCCCATGCAGGCCTGGTCAGGGGATCTTTTATCAGGTCAGGACGAATGTGCTTGGCATAGCCATACCAGGCGTTGGAAAAATCTCCAAGAGCCGTCCAGGGATCTTCTCCCTGGCAAATGCGCTGGTAGGCGTAGGCCATCGTATCGACGGTCGCGGGGAGCGATGATGGCTTTTTTTGCTGGTCGGCATATGCTTGAAGCATGAATCTGAATGTTTCAAATGTCATGATTAGCCTTCCTTTCTTTGATAGCCTGCACACTTTCACGAAGAGGATTGTAGACTTATTGAAGTCCATCTTCATCGAGCCAGAAGATGTCAATATCATAAGTGGAGCGGGGCGCATTTGCGAGCAAGAGCATATACGCGCCCCCCGATCAGGAGGATGCGAACGGTTTTTTTGCATCCTCGATTTTGAGTTCAGCGCCTAACTCGGCCAGATAATGTTCGATATCTTCAGCTTCCATATCACATCTATTGCTTTCCTTCTTTCATCTGCGCGCGAAGCTCTTTCACGCGGGCCAGATCAGCCATGTTCTCGGTTCGCTCGAAGCGGTTCTCCAGTGCGTCGGCCAGGGTGGAGAGATAAGCGGTCCAGGCGCTTGCGCCGGGATCGCTCAGAGCGGCTGCTTGCTCAAGGGCACTGATAGAACGGTCGAGATCTTGCAGGCTCTTACTCTTCTCATAGCGCATTCTGTACGCGTTTCCCAGATTGAAATGGCATTGTCGGATATAGAATGGATTAGAAGCACAGCTAGCAATACCGTTTTCCAGATATCGAATCGCCCGATCTAGATGAGCTGGATCGCCGGATTCGGCGAAGCGCAATAGATAGCCACTGCCGGTAATATTGACAATCCCCGCAAGATAATTCGCGTTCGAGGGAATCTTGTCCAGCAATTTTTCACCAATCTCAGCCAGCTCTATCATCGCCGCCGGATTGTGCATCTGATTGCAAGAGGAGACCACTATCTTTGTGAGCAACTCAAGGCACTCTTCCAGTTTGGGGGAATCCCCTGGCAGGTCGCCCACGATCAGTGATAGCATCTGCATCGCTGCCTTCTTCTCCTCCTGCTTCATTGCTGGCATGTTGTCTCTGATCTGATAAAAATAGATGATAACCGACTCGGCCAGCCAATCAAGATGCTCGGCTCGCTGCGGATTATCGGTGGGCAGCTCTTTCACAAGGAGATAAAGGGTATCAATCGCCGCCTTCTGATCTTCCAGGCGCAGAGTGAGAGTGTAGCGCTTGAACAACATCGATTGCTGATTTTGCAAGTGCAGCAGGCGCAGCGGGGAGCGGCTATCAGTATGCTCAATGATCTCCTGCCCCACGCGGATGAGTCGGTCCAGATCCTTCATTCTCCGCGTATGTTCAAAGCGCAAGTTCAGCGCTGACCAGAGATTGATAAGGTGAGCCGGCTGGTTGCCCTCATCCGATGAAATATGCTCAGCCAGCAGCGTGAGCAGGTCAATGGCACGATTGAGGTATTTCACATCGCGCGTCTGCTCATACATGTTTACCAACGCCGCACTCAAATTGGCGCTGGTGTGTAGCCAGCCCGGCGTATACTTTTCTCTGAGGCTCTGTGCTCGCCCTAAAATCTGCACGGCCTGTTTGATATCCTCTGGATCATGTTTGATCTGAAAGCGCTGCCCAAATGCCGCCCCGAACTTCGTCAATTCTTCTGGAGCATACTCGCCCTTCTCGTCATACGCTCTGATCGTGGAATCAAGTTCATCAAGCGTCCTGGCAGGCAGGCAAAAGCCCACGACTGGCATATGTTCCGGTGAGAGTCTCTTCACTGGTCCCTCCCCTTCCAACTTTCTGTAGACCGTCACATCATAATGCGCCTACCAATAAATAACATACAGAATTCTACTATAGAATAAGAGGGATGTATAGCGCTTTTTTCACGAATTTTCTATATATTGATAAAATCAGATATAAGCATGTATACCTTGATCTAACATGAACTCCGTGGATGTAGAGACGCTCCTTGCGCGCACAAGGAGCGTCTCTACATCCACTACTTCTATAGTATCGGCCAGCTACGGCGCAATCCAGGTTTTCACGGACGACAGCCCGCCGGAGGCGATATACCGGCCATTGGGCGACCAGGCCAGGTCGAGCACTTGATTATCATTCTGATTATAAGCATAGATCTGCCGGCCGCTCTGAGCGTCGATGATCGCTACCTGGTCGGCTGTGGACTGATCGGTTGCCGGCTGATTCGCGTAACTCCCTGTCGCGAAGTCATGGCCATTGGGCGACCAGGAGAAGATGCCAGTGTTCTCAAAGCTAAACTGCTTGAGCAATTTATTCCGCGGCACACTCCAGAGCACAATGGTTGAAGCCTCCCATCCGTATCTCAGGTTCGAAAGGTTGCCCTCGGCAAAGAGGAGATTATCGCTATGAGGCTGCCAGGCAAACTGATGGGCCGGCATCGGATTGCCCCCGCCTCCGTTGGTGGCCCGTTTCATGACAGGCTGGTACGTGGATGTACTCCAGACCCAGACCTGGGCTTTGTTCGCCGCAGTATTGGGATTGAGACTTGTGACGCTGGCTGCCAGATATTTGCCGTCGGGCGACCAGCTTCCCACTACCACACCATCGCCTGCCGGCACCTGGAAACTATGCACAGGCGCGCCGGCCTGCGCGTTGATGATGATAAAATTATCTTGACTGGTGGTGGATAGATAGTCCGTGACTGCTAATTGCCTGCTATCCGGCGACCAGACCACGCTGCTGACATACGAGCCACCACCACTGGCCGGCAACGGCGCGTCAAGGGTAGAGCCGCGAGAGGCAGCGAGGCTCAGAGAAGGGCTGATAGCCAGCGAGTTAATTGAATACTCGTGGACCAGTGCGCCGGTCTGCGCGTTGATGATCACAACGCCCGTCTCTGCTGCCACGGCGATCCACTCTCCGTTGGGCGACCAGGTGATATTCTGGAGAATGCCGAAATTGGTAGGCGCTTTCGAGATTATCCAGTTCGCGCCTGTGGTCGCGTCCCAGATCTGCACACCATCGTACGCTAAGGCAGCCACGCGCTGACTATTAGGCGACCAGGCAATCGAGGCTACATTCGAGAATCCTGAGTCTACCGGCCGGGTATAAAGCGTCTGGCCCCATGCCTGGCCAGTTGGCGAGGCGGTCCCGTGATTCGGATGCGGCCCGGAGACCTGGCTGGTTGACGGGCTGGCTCCAGAATCTGGATGCATCTCGCGCAAAGTCAGCGCCATACCGACGACCAGAGCACAGACGACCAGGAAGGCTGCGAATAGCTGCAACGCTCTCCTTGCTTGAGACGGGTGCGCGGGCACCTGTCGCCAGTTTCCGAGGCGAGGAGCAGCTTGTGTTACTTGTTCTTCGATACGTGTTCTCAATCTCTTTCTTTTATGGGGGATCACTCCTGGGAGTGAAGTCTCGTTTTGCATAGGCGCGAAAGGCAGCGTGTGCCGGATCGGCGCGTTCTCCGGTCCTCCCGTCAGAAAACCGTTCTGGCCGGGCAAGAAGACGCGGGAGAGCGCCTGTTGTGCCTCCTGCGCGGAAAAAGCAGTGCCGTCGAGCGCTTGATAGACGCTATCCTGCTCCTCCAGCAGGGCGCTGAGGATTGGATCATGGCTGGCCTCGCTCAGAACAGCAGCCAGCGCCTCGATATCCCCCTGCTCCAGCGCGCTGATGTAGCGGGCGAGAGCGAGCAGACGGTATGCAGGGGTACTTCTGTGCTCAGGCATGGCGAGGTCCTTTCTGTTCTTCCTCTTGTTGAGCCTTCCACGCTGTGCGCAGGCGGCTCAGGGCGCGGTGCAGGCGCACGCGAGCTGCGTTCGGCGTGATGCCCAGTTCACGGGCCAGGGACAGGTGCTGGTGGCCCTCCAGCACGGCCAGGCGCAGGATACGCTGATCTTCCGGCGAGACCAGCGCGAGCAGGGCGGCAGCCTGCTCTTCGGCCTCAACAATCTGCGCCGGTCCGGTCGTCACTGGGGGCAGCAGTGTATCAAGCACGGCATTTTCATTGGGCCGGTCAGGATACCGCCGGCTGAGATCGCCCAGCAGCTCTTCGCGCTGGAAACGCCTGGCCAGCATCACTTTGCGGCGTCTTATGACATTGGCCGCGATGCCCAGCAACCACGCCCGGAGCGGCATCTGCCGGTCGTAGCGCCCGGAGGCAGTCAGGGCCTCGGCGATGCTTTCCTGGAAGATCTCCCAAACAACCTCCTGCGTCGCCGGGCCTGCCGCCAAACCCATGCGCAGGACATAGCCCCGTAGCGTACCCAGGAGCGAGGCGCTATTTTCTTGCAAATAGTCATGCAGCACCTGCTGAAAACTGGCAGCAGGCGCCTGCTGGCGCAGTGGGTCGGTTCCTTGCCCTGCGAACGCTTCCGGGTCCAAAGACCTGCCTCCTCTTACTCAAAGTAGATCTCTTTGCTGTTGTTAATTCAACGGTGCAGGCCAATGTGTTACAACAGAGAAAATTTGTGCCAGAAGCAGGAAACGGATCACAGAGAGAGGTGAAAATAGGTTAGAATAGGGGAAGCATCACGAGAAGCGAGAGGAAAAGACATGAGAATAGTTATTCCCGACGATTATCAGGACGCAGTGCGACACCTCGCCTGCTTTAGTATGCTCGCAGATCACCAGGTGACGGTCTATCACGATCACACCGAAGATCTCGAAACGCTGGTGAGCCGCTTCCAGGAGGCCGACGCTCTGGTCCTTATCCGAGAGCGCACACCCATCACTGAGGCGCTGCTGGCCAGGCTGCCGGCGCTCAAGCTCATTGTGCAAACGGGCAAACAGGCCCCCCATCTTGACCTGGACGCCTGCACCCGTCACGGCGTCACTGTCGCCTTTAGCGAGGGCGGAGGCAATCCCGCCTCCACGGCCGAACTGACCTGGGGCTTGATTCTGGCCTCCAGGCGCCACATTCCACAGGAGGTGGCATACCTGAAAGCCGGCCGCTGGCAAACTACCATCGGAATTGGATTGTCTGGCCAGACGCTGGGTATTTTCGGTTATGGAAGGATTGGCAGTATCGTTGCGAACTACGGGCGAGCCTTTGGCATGAGAGTGCTAGTCTGGGGACGAGAGCACTCGCTGGAACAGGCGCGGATCGATGGTTTTGAGCCAGCAGCCAGTCAGGATGCGCTTTTTCAGCAGGCGGATGTGCTGAGTCTGCATCTCAAGCTGGTGAAGGAGACACGCGGCATCGTAACTGCCGCGCACCTGGCGCAGATGAAGCCTTCGGCCCTCTTTGTGAATACCAGCCGCGCCGCGCTGGTTGAGCCGGGTGCGCTGGTAGCCGCGCTCGCTGCCGGGCGACCAGGATACGCCGCTGTTGACGTCTATGAGCGCGAGCCGGCGCTGGATCATCCCTTGCTGCACATGGAGAATGTCGTCTGCACACCTCATCTAGGTTATGTTGAAAAGGACACATACGAGGGCTACTTTGCCTCAGCTTTCGAACAGGTGCGCGCCTTCACCGAGGACCGCCCGATCAGGAAAGCCAATCCCTAAAAAACAGCAGAGTCATGCTTACCAAAATCAAAAAAAACTGATATAATCCTCTATGGCAAAGAAATATGGTCCTGGTATTGACCTTTTCGGAAAGGGAGAGGCACGATGTCACAACACAGATCCATCCCGCTGCCTCTGGTTGGCGCGATCCTTCTTGGCTTGCTTGCGGGGCTGTCCCTGTTAGCGTGGAAGTGGTTGTTCGAATCAGATTCTTCGGCACCTGTTACAAAACATCCTATAGATACACCTCCTGAAGACGCTCTCAAGTATTGGACCAGGGAGAGAATGCGCAAGGCTAAGGGCACCAATATGCCACACATTGATGTGCCCGATCGAGGGAAAAAGCATCCACGCGCGTCCCATCCTCATCCATCTCAAGATTAAAAAGGGAGAGGCACGATGCCACGACGACTTTATAGAATGATGCAGCACCCGGTGGGTGGCAAGGTTCTGCTCGCGCTGCTTATCGTTGTGTCCCTGGCGTATATGATCGCCGTGAGGCGCTTTCTGTATCCTGTCGTGTTCGCCCCCTCGGTAACGATCAGCGAGCACCAGGTCAGTACCAGCGCCAGCGCTACCCTCCAGTATTGGACCGTAGCGAACATGGAGAGCGCCATCAACGATGATCTGCTCAGCAGCTCCGACAGTCTTTCTCAGCAGAGCGATAGCATAAACGCAAGCTCCAGGCAAGACGGGCAACGACCTGGCGATGGGAACTCGTTGTATCCTCTCACGACCGTTGGGAAGATCTTTTTTAGCGATGCTTCCGGGCAGGACTATGTGTGCTCCGGCACTGCCATTGAAAGCTCCAACCAGAGCGTAGTTGACACCGCCGGCCACTGCCTCTACTGGGATGGCGACTGGACGCGCAACGTCCTCTTCTGCCCGCTTTACGAGAACGGCAATACACCCTATGGCTGCTGGGCTGCGCGCGATTTGGAGGTTCCCTCCGACTGGATAGATCGCTCGCCCAATGATTTGCATCATGACTTTGGCATGGCCATCGTTTCTCCCAACTCTCAGGGAGAGAAACTGACCGCGGCGGTTGGCGGAGCCGGCTGGGCTTACAACCAGTCGGTCAATCAACCCTTCTATGCCTATGGCTATCCGGCGGCGTATCCTTTCGACGGCCAGACCAGGCAGTCTTGCGAGGGCGCTACCGGCACGCGCTGGCAATACGCGGGCGGCACTGTGATCTCCATCCCCTGCAACATGACGGGTGGTTCCAGCGGTGGTCCCTGGTTCATCAAGATCAATGGCAACTGGTATCTTGATGGCCACAACGACTTTACCAGCACGATCAAGCCCGGCCACATGTTCTCACCCTATTATGATGACACGTGGTACGCCTTGTATACCAAAGCCCAGAATAGTTAGGAAAAAGACATGCCAGGAGAGACAAGGCAGTTTGCCTCCGTACTTGAACGGATCGCGCTTGGTGCGCTGGCCCAATTTGATGATATGACCGATGCTGATCTCAATCGCTCGCTTGAGCTGCCTGAGAGTAACACGGTCTTTGCGCTGGCCACGCATCTGATTGGCTCCGCTGAGTACTGGGTTCTGCAATTGGCAGGTGGGCGTGATGTGCAACGCGACCGGCTCTCAGAATTTCATGCCACAGGCACAAGAGCTGAGCTGGTCGCGCGTTATGAACGCTGGCTAGCGGCCATGTACGAGGTAATGCATGCGCTACCTGACGAGCGGCTAGATCAGCAAGTAAACCTTCCTGCTCACTATCATACGAGGTACCTCGGAGAGACAAGGACGGTGCGCGATGCTCTCCTGCACGCTGTCGAGCACTGCGCCCTGCATTTAGGGCACCTGGAAATAACCAGGCAACTGCTAGGGTACGCGCCTGCCGGGGCACAATAAAGGTTGAGCATAACGCGGATTTGTCGTTGAGTTCGCCCCGACAGCCAAAAGCGGGAATCCTTCTCGCCAGGTTCACCTTCGCGGCATAAAAGTGATCCTCAGAGAAAAAACAGGTTCGTCCCCAAAAGAAAAGTAGGAGGCTTTGCTGCAAAGTCATTTGCAGCAAAGCCTCAATAGCCTGTTGATAAACAGGACTAGCTTCGCACCATACCTTTCTGGTACAGAAGGTTGCGGGCGCTATCGATAGCCGTAGCGTAGGCGTGATAACCAGCGCTATTCGGATGGAATGAATCGTGGAGAGCATCGTTAGTGCCAGCTATCTCGTTAATCCATTCCTGGCTTTCGTTCGCAGTACACGCCTCGTGACCGGCGAAAGCCTGCTCCACTTGCTGAGTTACAGAGAAGACACCAGCCTGAGAGGCCGCTGCCGCAATCGTGTTGTCCAGCAGAGTAGCGAGATTGCGAATCATTTGCATCTCGGCTCCGCTTAACCCCCAATAGACGATGGGGTTGTGGCAATCGGCAATGGATGGATCGGCAAACAGCAAAGGATAGCCAACGATGATGATGTCCGCTCCCGGAGCCACGGCTCGAATTTCCTGGTAGAGCTGGAGCAAACGCGGTTGAAACGCTTCAATTTGCTGGGTAAGCGTGCTGTCATCATGTGTGCAGGATGAGAAGGAGAGAATGCACTTCTCTACCTCATCCGAGAAGCCCATATCGTTGCCCCCGATAGTGATGGTGATCAGCGTGTTTCCTTGAGGATTCTTCGGTACCTTGCTCAACTGACCGGAGG
>Ga0209061_1002762_pt1 | contig 20905 bp, 15 predicted proteins | sample Coa_R1_10_FD_187157 | JGI IMG/M metagenome (GOLD analysis project Ga0209061, IMG submission 187157) | Surface soil microbial communities from Centralia Pennsylvania, which are recovering from an underground coalmine fire - Coalmine... | ecosystem: Environmental > Terrestrial > Soil >...
CGACGAGGCCTTGGCCGATTACGAAAAAGCGCTCCAGCTCGATGCCAAGAACGTGCTGGCTTACACCTCGCGCGGTGCCCTGCGCATGGAGAGCGGCGACCTCGACAAAGCGCTGGACGACTTCAACAAAGCCCTCGAAATCAATCCCAAGTATCCAATCGCCTACCTCAGCCGCGGCAGCGCCTACACCATCAAGCGCGATTACGCCAAGGCGCTGGCTGATTTCACCAAAGTCATCGAGCTGGACCCTCAATCGATCGCCGCTTATGCCAATCGTGGACAAACGTATTTATACAACCACGATCTCGATAAAGCGCTGGCTGATTTCGATAAAGCCTTGGAAATCGAGCCGAAATTCGTGGGTGGACATATCGGCCGGGGGGTTGTCTTCCAGGAGAAAGGCGATCTCGAAAAAGCATTTAAAGAATTCAACAAGGCGCTCGCCCTCGATCCTAAAAGCGCTGAAGCGTATCAGGCGCGTGGCGATGCCTGGATGGAGAAAGAAGAGTACGACAAAGCCATTGCCGATTACAGCCATGTCCTCAAGCTCCATCCCAAGGACGTGCGGGCGCTGGTCAGTAGGGCCGAGGCCTGTACCGAAAAGGGAGATTACGAGAAAGGTATCACTGATTTCCAGGAGGCCTTGAAGCTCCATGCCAACAATCCTGAAGCCTTGGCTGGTCTGGCCTGGATTTGGGCCACTTGCCCCAAGGCCGAACTGCGCGATGGCAAAAAAGCCGTGGCATATGCCGAGAAAGCGTGCAAGCTGACCGAGTTCAAAGACGCTACTTTCCTCGACACGTTGGCCGCCGCTTATGCTGAGAACGGCCAATTTGACGAGGCCATCAAAACGCAGAAAGAAGCCCTGAAATCGCCCGACGATTTCCCGAAAAAAGAGCTGGAAAAGGCAAAATTGCGGCTCCAGCTCTACAAGCAAGGCAAGCCGTACCGCCAATCCGAACCGCATCCGTAAAAGATTAGTCTTTTTCACAACTCCCTTATAGCCGCAACTCCAATAAAAAACCCGCGCCGGGGGGAGCGCGGGTGGGGAGGGGGATGAGGGTATTGGGCTTGGCATTTCGACAGCTTAGGATCGCCCGGGTCCGCCCGAAAGGCCGGACGGACCCGGGCTGCCACCATGCCGCTCGGGACAGCGCCCGAGCCTCTTCTGTTCCAGCCCCGTCAGTTGCAGGGTTGCGACTTTCAGAGCCATTTTTCATTGAAGCAACTCTCGTGCCAAAGATTGGACAACCAAGAGAAACAAAGCGCAAGTAGTGATTTACTCAGCAGTTGCATCGGAAGATTGCTGGAGAGGAAGCGGATGGTTTCTGGTGAACTCTACCGCAATTGTTACAAAAAGAAGCGGCACGTTGGTAAGAAGCTCTAACCGATGAGGATCACACGCACGTCCATCACATTCGTCTGTGTCAGTCCGGTTTTGAGGAGATCGCCGGTTGCCTCGAAGAACGAATAGGCATCATGGCGCTCCAGGTAAGCAGCGGGATCAAGTCCGGCTTTGGCGGCGCGTAGCAGAGTAGCTTCCTCGGCGAGGGCGCCGGCGGCGTCGGTGGGTCCGTCTTCGCCGTCGGTGCCGCCGCTGAGCACGACCAGGTTCCGCAGTCCAGCCACACCCAGGTGGACCGCAGCCGCCAGTACCAGTTCCTGATTGCGCCCCCCCCGGCCCGGTGATGGGCCGAGTGTCACAGTGGTTTCACCGCCGCACAGCAGGCATACCGGCGGAGACAGCGGCCGGCCATCGACGCGAATGCTTCGGGCGATGCCAGCCAAGACAACGGCGGCCTGACGCGTTTGGCCCTCGATGTAGGAACCGAGATCCAGCACTTTGTAACCCAATGCCTCTGCCTGGCGTCCGGCAGCGTCGAGAGCGCGACGGTTGTTGCCGAGGATAAGATTGTGTACAGAGGGCGGCAGCGTTTTGGGCGTTTCGGAGAGAATGCCGGCCCGGCCGCGTTCGAGATGCGCCAGAACAGCGGCCGGCACCTTCGTGCGCAGGTCATAGCGATCGAGGATAGCCAGAGCGTCGGCGAAAGTGGTGGGATCCGGCGCAGTAGGTCCGGAAGCGATCACATCGAGGGGGTCACCAATCACATCGGAGATAATCAGACTGAACAGCGGCCTGTCGCCGAATGCCTGGGCCAGCCGTCCGCCCTTGACGGCAGACAGATGCTTGCGGACGCAGTTCATTTCGTTGATGGTGGCGCCGCAGGCGTGCAGCAGGGCGGTGACGTGTTGTTTATCTTGCAGCGTAATTCCGGCGATAGGGGCCGGCAGCAGCGCGGAACCGCCGCCCGACAGCAGACACAAGCCAACATCGTGCGGTCCCGCCCTGGCGACAAGATCGAGCATGGCCTGTACGCCGGCCACACCTTCAGCAGTTGGCTGATTGCTGCCGGCTGGCCGCGCGGCGTGCAGGCGAATGGCGCGCAGCGGCCGCACCGTTTCTGCAGGGACGTTGACGACGCCAGATAAACGATCGAGCTGGTTCGCCAAAGCTGCCTCAATGCCGGCCGCCATCGCCGCTCCCGCTTTGCCGCCGCCGACAACAAGAAGGCGTCCCGAGCTGATGAGCGCTTCGGCCAGGTCCGGCGGCGGATTCATCAGGAAATCGCGTACCAGTGTGAATGAATCGACGGCAGCGACAGCGGCTTGCCAGATGACGCGGGCGTGTTCGCGCAACAAAGAAGCAACATGCAGCATAAGGACGTTTATCTCAAATCGTTGTGGAAGGCTCGCATGGATGTACCCCTACCAGGGTAACATAGGAAATCGCGGAGGAGACAGCGGACCAGGGCGCCAGCTGTCATGCCCTGTTCACACGCCACTGTTTCAAGCCCCTTCAATAAACGCACTTCGAGCAGAACAGAGACCTCCACAACCGCATCTTCACATCGGGGGTTGCCCACAAGAGAAACTTTTTCACTATCCAGTTGGTTCATGATCTCCTCCGGTTCTTGCTCTGAAAGAAGTCCGAAACGAATCCCGATCACGAGCCAGAAGCGGAAGCGACGAGTTGTTGTGCCGTCGCTTCCGCCCCCGGCTCGTGTCTTATGATCAATTCTTTAGTTGCCCCATTGCCTTATGATGCAGGGCGCGAAGGATGAAATCGGCGCAGTCGGAGGGAGACCACTGCGACGTGTTCAGGACCAAATCGTAATTGCCCGGTTGGCTGGGATCGACGTGGAAGTGCTCACGAAGGAAGCGGCTTCGTTCCCGGTTGAGCTGCTCGAGTTGGCGGGCAGCGGTCCAGTGATCGAGACGGCGTGCCCGACCGAAGGCAGCAATACGGTCCTCGCGGTTGCCAACGAGGCACACGCGCAGCGTGGTGGGCAGAGGCAAAAGAAACTCTGCGCCGTGGCCGACGATTAAGCAACGGCCCTGCTCGCCCAGCGAACGGACAACGGAGATGAGATGTCGGAAATAGCGGCTTTCGCTCAGATCGCAGCGCGAGTTGAACGATTCCAGGCACTCCAGCAGCCAGCCTTGCCGCCGTTCGTCAATAGCCTCAACGGCGGCCACGGGCAGATGCAGTTCGTGGGCAATTCGCGCTGGCACTTCTCGATCATACACCGGCCAGCCGAGTCGCTCACCGACTTGCCGCGCTACTTCCCGGGCAGGCGTACCGACCTCACGAGATACGGCGATGGTAAAGAGATCCAGCGCCGTCTGTTCCGGCATCATATCTTTCGGCTCCGGCTCGGCGCAGTAGCCCGCCAACACATGCTTCAGCACCTCTGTCTGGCGATTCATAAAACTGGTCACGGTCATGGTAAACCTCCTTTGGTTCGGATGGCTTGTTCCCACGCTCCGCATGGGAACGCTCTGGACCTTATGGTTTCTCGTTGGAACAGCGATGGTAAAGGGACAGATAGGATGCGGAACATCCCCGTCTAAGAACCCGCGCGACGCGCGGAAAGGGAGAGATGGCTTAAATCAGGAGGATGCACAAGGTCTGATGGCGCGGCACTGCGGCGGAAAGAGGCCGCGCACCGAACACGGGAGAGAGAGAGCGACGGGGCCATTCGTGACAAAGAGAGGGCAAGCGTTCGTGGCTGGCTTTGGCATGTGCTCGTTCGGAGGTGTCATCGTCATCGGGCGGGAGCACGGCATTCTTGCAAGGGCGGACAGGACGATGGACCGGATTATCTCCGCGACAGCGGCGCAAGCGAGCAAGGGCGCGGTGATGTTCCCGGCTGCTGTGGTTCTGCGTATGGGCGCGATGGAGCGGCCGGTGAGCACCGCTCACCCACGAGAGGAGCAGGCAGGCAAGGGCCATGCAAACAAATACTTTGGAGACCGTTTGCATATCTAGTCCGCCATGCTGCCAAGAGACGGAGGGCAATACCATTCCACAAGGAGGATGTCAAGCACGTTTTCCTCCGCGGGGATGCCACTTTGGAATGTGCATTTTTCGATTCCGCATCAATTCCGGAATATACCACCGTGCCAAGGTTTCTCAAGAGCCATCTCGTTACATTTTCGTCAGGAGGATTCTCTGAATTTTCGTTCCCGCGCTCTGTGCGAGAACGCCGGCATGAATTGCGGAAAGGTCTTCAATTTTGCAGCATGATGTAGCGCCAGTGGTGCGGCTGGTTCTGGCGATAACGCCAGCCGGACGGCGTATCCAGTGGGTCAGCGGTCTTGAGCTGGCTGGGACGGCCCAACAGCGATTCGGCGCTGTCCTTGAAAAACCAGCCTGCTTTATGCAATCCCCACCCGATCAGCAGCAAGGCGCCGGTCGCGACCAGAAGGATTTTCCAGTGTCTCATGTATCGCCTCCTTGCTCGATCGAATTTGCCGCCTTATTCCGATGGCGCCGCTGAGAGAATTGGGGGCTCCGCGGCAACAAGAGAAGGATGCATCCTTCCCACTCTGCCAAGCAGCACAGAGGGGATCCTCCTATTCAGCGCTGCGAATGGCGGCCTGTTGTACGCTATTTCTACACCGATTGCAACGGGAACCCTTTCAATGGGTGCTCCTCTGAATAGTGGCGAGTGGAGTTGCGTCAACCTTCGAGTAAGTTTTTCCATTCCCTCCTCCCGGGTGGGGGAGGGCTGGGGTGGAGGGTAAGGCGTCCGCAGGCGAAACACTTCCCCCCTCTCCCACAAGGGGGAGGGAAAAGCCCCTCTGCCACGGGGGGCTCTCCTCCACACCAAAATCAAGAGAGACTCCCCTTCAACTTTGGTCGTGCTTGTTTGAGAACGTGGGCAGCGTCACGTGCGTGGCAAACGCCTCTTCGAGGGTTTCGGTCTGGGTAATCAACTTTACGGCTTGTGGTTATTCACTTGGCCAGCTGCATCCACTTCGTTGGATTTCGCCGACTTCTCCATCTTCGTCTCTGGCGTGGTGTTGTCAGACGGCGAGGTGCTATGAGCGCCGATGAAGTAACCGAGTATCAGCGCACCAGAGACACAAAGCCCCCACAACAGAAGACTGAGTAGATTGCTCAGTCCCTCGCCTTCGGGATCCCAATGGGCTAGCCAGCGGCGGAAGCGCGTTTGTTGTTGCAGTTTCTTGCGCCAGCGCCGGCCCGGCGCCGTCTGATCGAATTGCCGCACAGCCGTGGCCACCTGGCCGACCTGCCGTCGCGCCGTCGCATTATCGGGATCGACTTCCAGCACGGCCAGGTAAGCCCACACGGCTTCGCCCAATTCGCCGGCGCGCGTCAGCGCCTCCGCTCGCGTCAAGCCATCGCGCAGGTCCGTGACATAATGGACCAGCAATGAGACATCGGTGCGGCAGTTCTGGCACTCTTTTTCCAGCCCGCGTAGTTTTTTCTTGCACATCGGGCAGGTCAGCATGGCAGCGCGTCCTTGAGTGAATGCGGCGAGTGGGGGGTGACACGCCCCGTTCGCCGGAAAGATCACAACAAATAAGCATAATTCAGCAGCCGATCGTTCAGCGTGGCGGAGGCGTCTTCCATCCGTTTGCGATCACCCGAAGCCATCGCCTCGCGCACAGCCCGACATAACTCCTCCAGTTCGCGGCGGTCCTCCAGGTTGTCCAGACGCGGAATCACGTCTTGTTCCGTTTTCTTCAGCACTTCCACGGCATCTCGGTATTCTTGCGTGCTTTCCAGTTCCAGTGTGCGATTGATTAGCTCTTCATTGATGCGTTTCAGCTTGATGAGTTGGGAGGCGTCCATTTGATCCTCACCGGCTTGTTGGATAGCGAAGCGTTTCTTCTGGCCAGCGTACTGATCATGAATCTGTACGGTCAAAATGCCGTCGTCGCCGTACTCGAAGGTGACATCCAGTGCACCATCGCGCTGCGGCCGCGGCGGCTTGAATTCCCAGGGAATCTCGGCCAGCTTGACATTCTCCGGGCTGTCTGGGTTGTCATAGTTATCGCCTTCGTAGACGCTGATAAGTACGCGGTCAGCAGGATCGGCAACCGGATAATACACCTTGCTGAATGAACAGGGGATGTCCGAGCCGCGCTTGATGATCGGATCGAGAAAGACGCGATTAGTGCGCTGATCGACCGGGTTAGCGCATAGCGAATGCTCCAGTTTGACGCTGTAGGCGTAATTGTCCAGTCCCGGAGCACCCTGCAAGATGGCCGACACGATGGCAGCGCCTTGGGCCACGCAGGTCATAGGGTCCACGCGATCGAACGGCTCCGGGTCTTTGCCGGCTAACTTCTCGGCGACGTAGCGGCGGACCAGCGGGATTTTGCTGGTGCCACCGACCAACAAGATGCGATCGATGTCGCGCGGCCGCAGCTTGGCCAGCTTCATCGCCTCGTCGATGGCCGTGCCCGATTTGACGATAAGCGACATGATGATGCGCTCGAATTCGCTGCGGCCGATCTCTTCTTCCAGGCTCAGGTGCCGCTCTGGAACCAGCTCGGCCTTGCGGGCCACCGCCGTTTGTTCCGTGGACAGGTCTATCTTGGCCTGTTCGACGGCCAGCATGAAACGTTGCTTATAGGGCGAATGGAGAATGTCGAAGCCGGTCTTGTCCTCGAAACGCTTGGCCAGCACTTGGGCCAGAGCGTCGTCGATATCGTCGCCACCGAGCTTGCCGATGCCCTTGCTGGCTACCTCCTCGAAGATGCCGTGATGAATCTTCAAAATCGTCACATCGAGGGTGCCGCCGCCGAAGTCGTAGACCAACACCGTCTGATCGTCTTGGGCGTTGATTCCGTAGCAGATGGCCGCCGCTGTCGGTTCGTTGATGAGCGTCAGCACTTGCAAACCGGCAGCGCCAGCGCACAGCTTCGTGGCATGGCGAGCCAGCCCCTTGGAGTTGGCGGGAATGGTAACGACAGCTTTGGTGAAAGTCTCATTGAGCGCTTGCTCAGCGTCTTTCTTGAGCAAGCTAAAGAGCATAACGGCGATCTGTTCGGTCCGCAAATTCTTGCCGACCAGCGGCACGCGCTCCGGCGTGCCCAAAATGCGCTTGATGGAGCGAATGGAGCGCTGCTCGTCGAAATTTTCCTTGGCTTCCTGGCCAAATGCCAAGGTGCCGTCGCGGCGAAGGGTGACGATGGAGGGGGTCCATTTTTGGCCTTCGTGGTTGGGCACCACCTCCGCCTGACCATAGTGAAAATTGGCCACCACCGAATTACTGGTCCCGAAGTCGATGCCGATGTAGGGCATGGAGCAAACCTCATTCTCAAAGAGCTAACCACAGAGACATAGAGAAGACAAAAGGGAACCCAGACGGATTTTTTCTTTATTCGGGGAACTCTTCTCTGTCTTTCTCCTCTCTGTGTATCTCGGTGCTTCTGTGGTTCAATTTCTACTCCGAAACGATGACTTTGGGGCGGCGCAGGACGAATTCGGGCTGTTGGCTGGCGTAGCCGCGCTCTACCTGCTCGGCGACCAGCAACGGCCCCATGCCCTCGACGCGTTTGCTACCGATACGCTCATGGATGGCCGGATTGTACGGTGCGCTAATAACGGCGTCGTAAGGCTGAATACCGTGTTTGAGCAGGGCTGCATCTACTTTGCGCGATTCGACCTCAACCGCCTCCATCCAGCGCTGGACCGCCTCGCCATCGGCCGGCATGGGCCGAGCGGCAACGATGGCTTGCAAATCATGCGCGATCTCGATCAGCTCATTGAGCAGAGCCAGGCTGATGCGCTTCTCGCCGTGTAGCTCTTGACGGAGTTGCTGATAGGCACGCTGGGTATCGGCGGCGAAGTTGTTGAAGCTGGTTTTCAATTCGTCGCGGACTTTGTTGAGCGTCTGCTCTACTGAGCGCAGCTGGCGTTTATCGTATTCGCGCAGGGCGATGACTTCTTCGCACAGCTTGTACAGAGTGGACGAGCCGAGCGTGTCCCGTTCGCGGTCGGTGGGGGCAGAGCTGCTCGGCAGGAAAGCGTCATTCATCGTTTACCCTTCAAGATCAATAGCCCAAGGATCGAGAGGTTGCTGTGCGAGGCGTTCGAGCAACAGCGGCACGGCCGGCACTTCTTCGGGCAGCTCCGGGACAACCAAGGCGGCGTAGACGGCCTCGGCGTCGGGCACCTCGGCCGGCGGTTGGTAGTCAGCCAACGTTTTTTCGCTATCCCGTGCTTCCCAGGTGCGGACGGCCTTGCCTTCCTGCACCCCGTAGCGTTGGGCGAGCTGAGCCAGCATGCCGTCGGTGGTATCGATGTTGAGACTGGCGACATCGGCGCGGATGCGTCGCTCGATGTCGCTGAGGACTTCGCGGGCCCAGTTGATGTCTTCTAGCGGCACCTTCGACAGTCCCTTACGCGCCCATTTGAGGCGCTCGGCCCAGTGGGCGTCGATGGTTTCTTTGTCCGCGGTTTTATCCAGGCCGAGTAAGAGAAACGGCCCTACCTGCTCGCGCGGCAGCGTGGCCAGTTCCAGAACAATCGGCTCTGCACTTTGCCCCATGTCCCATTCCCCCGACGAGCGGAGTGGGGGAACGCCCTCATTTACGGTGTTACCGAGACGTTCCCGCGCCCCGCTCGCCCCCATCTATTTTACGCTCCCATCGACCGACATGCTTCCATCTTTTTATCAATGTGCTCCGCCAGGTCACGGATGATGCGACGATGTTCATCGCTGCTGACCAGCGGCAGACACTTGCCGGTGATGCGGCGCAGTTTCTGAAATTCGCGGAGCAGATCGCGCATCACTTCGCGCACTGCTGACCAGTTGATCTGGTAGTTCGGTAGATTACGTACCTGATCGATGACCTTACTCATCTGATCGGTCAGCTGATCGCACAGAGTGCCCATCAGCGGAATGACGTTGCCAACCATGTTGACGGCCCGCTCTTCGACGCGCACATCATTGGGATAGTGTTTGAGGATGCGATCGATTTCCGTCAGCAATTTTTCGATATCGTTGAGTGATTTGACCTCGATAAGGTCAAGTTCGTACATTTCGTACTGCGGCTCGTCCGGCCGCAGTTGCCGCAGTTTTTCCAGGGTACGCCGGGCGTCTTGCGGCCTTTTGGCCTGATTATATAGCTGGAAGAGACGTTCCAGCGTATCGGGATCGTTGGGGCGCAAATGGGCTGCACGCTGGACATAGTTGAGGGCGCCGGCCCACTTTTCTTTTTCACTATAGCGGGCGGCCAACCGGCCCAGACCCTCATAGGCCAGATGATCAAGATAATGTGGAATAGCCGGCGGGACCGGCACCCGGTCATCAAGCAGATCGAAAAAGCGGTTCCAATAAGGGTCGGCCTGGGGCAGCTCGCCTTTCCATTCGTAGGTGAGGGCGAGGTTCTGGTGCAAGCGTGGATCGTTGGGAGCGAGTTTGATGGCAGCCAAGAAGTGCTTGATGGCACTGTCGAAATCCTGAGTCATGCAGGCGCAGCAGCCGAGCAAGTTGAGCAAGACGAGTTGTGTGGCTCGGTTGTTGCTCTTCTCACGCTCCAAGGGGCGCAGCAATAGCTCTGCGTCGGTCCAGGCGCAGCGATCGATCAATTCCTTGGCTTTGACCAGCACCACCTCGAGATAGGCTTCGCGAATCGCCGTACTACGCGGCCTGGCCCTGGCCAGCGCTTTAAGCAGCATATGGACCGTATCGAGCTGACCGAGATGGCGAAGGAGTTGGAGCAGACGTTGCTCATCGGCCGCCGTCAGTTCGGCCAATGAAGGAGCGCCGTTAGTGCCTTTGCAGCATGTCTGCAACAATGCCTGAAGTACCAATAAGAAACGTCGCTCGTCCGGATTATCATACGAGCTGGAAGCGTAAGCGACGGGCTGTCCATCGTCGCTTATGCTTCCAGCTCGCTGGGTTACAAGGCGGTGCGAGGCCAGATCCAGGGCTGCCGGGATGAGCGCAAGACAATCCTCGATCTTGCCCAGCGTCAGGCGCGTCAACAAAAGATTATAGCAAATCTCGTAGGACCGTGGGTCCATCTGCCAGGCATGGGCGAATTCCTCCTCGGCCTGGGCGAGCTGATTTTCTTGCAGCGATAATAGCCCCATTTGCAGAATGACGTGGGCATCGGGTTGCGCAATCTTGCGGAGAACGTTGCGTGCTTCGTGGAGTTTGCCCTGGCGTTTGCGGACCATCGCCAGCATGTACAGAACATGAGTATCCTGGCAGCCAGCCTGCACGGCGCGCTCGAAGAATCCGGCGGCGGCTTCGTAGCGCGCCGAATCCGACTCGGCGATAGATAAAACACCGGGCATGGGAACTACCTCGAAAAGTCACCACGAAGCCCACAAATTACACGAATAAAAACAGATCGATAAGGAACCTTATTGGCCTCTCTCTTGTCTTTCTTTTTTTATTTGTGTAATTCGTGGGCTTCGTGGTTTACTTTTTCATACAACAATCGCTGCCCCGCGCGCACCAAAGCGAGCGTTAACAATGGACCCAGGCGACAGTCGCGCAGGCCGAGCTTGCCGGCTTCGCGGAAACGCTCTGCTGCTTGCTCGAAACGTTCCTCTTTGTAGGCCATCAGCCCCGACAGCAACACCGTCTGCCGCAGCGGCTCCTCAAGCTGCCATTGGTTGCGCCTCTGTGGATCAATGCGGCTCCACCAGTGGATAGCCTCATCATAGGCCCCGCGGCTCAGATGCAAGCGGCCTAGCAACGCGCGGGCGTACACAGCCGAAGGACTCGTCTCGACGACTGCTACTTTTTGCAACGCTTGCTGCGCCGCTCCGAGATTGTTCTGATGGAGATACGCCCATGCCATCAAAAACTGGCTCTCGACCGCCAACGATTCATTCACGGCCGCACGCTGACTGAGCTCCAAAGCGGCATCGTATTTCTGGGCAGCCAAGTGACAGACAGCTCCCAGGTAGTGAAAACGCGCATCCGGCACCGAGGGGCAGTCCATCTCCGGAGCCTGCCGGGCCAAGCTCTCTTGATCGCCCAATATCGAGCGCACGGCTGCCAAGCACCATAGGGCTTCGGTATGCCGGGGATCTTCGCGCAAGCACGTCTCCAAGAGCGATTGCGACTGCACGAACGGCGAGGGATCCGAGCTGCGGCCGTTCGGGAGCGGCAAGGCCGACCGCTCTCGATCAGTGGTGGCTCGGCCGAACATTTCACGCAGGGCCAGCTTTGCTCCCAGAAAGGCAATCGCCGCCCGCACGCGACCGCGTGTCAATCCGAGTGCACGCTCGATGGCCTCGGCGCGGCGAGCCGCATTGCCACGCTCCTGCTCGATGATGGCCTGCCGCACCAGCGGCCAGGGATCGTCCGGTTTTAGCCGTTGCCAGCCGGTCAACAGGGCGACGGCCTGCTCCAGATCGCCACGGCGGTAGTGCAGACACGCCAGCCGATCGTGACCCCGGATGTTCGCCGGGTCCAGACGCAGGAGCACTTCAACACAGGTGCGCGCCAGGTCATTGCGGCCCGACTCTTCTTCACGGCGTGAGCGCTCGATCAAGAACGATTCGCCGCGGGCGCGGTAATCGGCGCCGAGAACGGCAGGGAATTGGCCCGGCTGGAGCGCGGCGCTGCGCTCAAGATAAAGATACTCCACATCATCGAAATTCCACTGCTGTTCGGCAAAGAAGGCCCGCGCCGCTTCCACTTCGACGAAAACGCGAGCGAACAGGTCGAGATCTACCTTGGACTCCACAGGCCAGCCCCCAGCACCGGCCAGGGAAGATCCCAGCGTCACCGCACGCACGTACAAGAACGCATGTTTCGGCTTGACAGCGTCGGGATAAGTGGCGGCAAGATGAGCGTAAGCCTCAGCAGCCCGCCGATCCGTGGCGTTCACGGACGCCAGAGTATCGCACAACAACAGTTGCTCCTCTCCGCTGAGGTCCATGTTTAACCGCCGCGCCTCGGCATGGATGGTGCTAAGGAGTCCGGCCCATTCGGCATTACCCAGGATCGGATAGCGGGCCATCAGCCGTATGGCCCAGGCGACGTTGCGCGGCTTATCTTCCGGATTGATCGGCTTGCCCAGGGCGCCGCACAGGGCGAGATAGCCGGCCGTCAGAGCAACCTCGTTTCCACACTCTTGCTGGACACGTTCTTGCTGCTCCAAGGCGATGCGCAAATGTTTGTATGCCTGGTCATAGCGCTCGCAGCGTGCCAGAGCCATACCCAGGCCGCGCAACAACGGTACTGTCGGCGGGCTGTCCTGCAACAGCTTGGTAAACAGCTCCGCGGCCTCTGCGAAATCGCCATGCCGATAGTGTGCCTGTGCCAGTGCCAATTGTCCTTGCCGCGTGATGAGGGTCAGGTCTGGCCCCAGCACGGGACAGACATACACGTGCTTCGTCGCCAACCGTCGCACAAACGATTTGCCTTCGGGAAACGCCTCGATCCAGGCGCGATCCGGCCGGGCCGTCCACAGCCCGAAGCCCTTTGGCCCCAAGGCCCGCTGCAAAGCACGCAGGGCCAAACCGCTATCGCCACCTGCCGCTATCAGAGAAATGCCCATCTGACAGGTCACAAAGGGACAGCCGGCATCCACACGATTGGCCTCGGCGAGATAGCGCAAGCTCTCCTGCGCTTTGCCCTGGCGATACAGCAGCAGGCCGAGATAGAACCCCGTATCGAGATAATATCTCCCGACTTGTTCGTGCGCCGCCGTCAGCGCCGCCAGCGCCTCCTCGATCTGCCCTTGACGAATCCGGCACAATCCTTGCCAGAACGACGCCTCGGCACACGGCGTCTGCACGGCAAAGATGCGGTCCAGCAGGTTCAAAACGGCTTGCGTAGCTTCCCCCTCACCCTCCCCCATATTGGAAGAGGCGCTCCGGGCAAATAACCGCCGCGCCTCGGCCAGCATCGCTTCGACGATACGGTTTCGCTGCTCGGCTAAATTCAGCTCCAGTCGCGCACCAGCCTCGAGAGCGTGCCGTAACGCTTCCTCGAACTGTTTCTCCTTGAGCAGCTGATCGGCAGCACGTTGATGACACTCCCCGACGGCAGTGCGAAAGCGATCCTGCCACATCGGCGCTATGGGTGCTTCCGCATTCAGCAGGGTGAGAATATCGAGCGCACCTTTCCAATTGCCCCCTGCGAGCAAACGCTGGGCTTGATGAAAGGCCCGACTGCGCCGCGGTCCCTGTCCTAAGAGTAGCCACAGGCACAATGCCAGCAAGAACACGACGAGGACAGCAAGAGGGATGATGTTCGCAGTCACGGATGAAACCGCTCCGAACTCGATCGAACCGCGAGCACGGGCATTAATTCGTCGAATCAAAACATCCGTGGAGGATGTTCTTCGCTCCCTTTCCATTGCTTGGAGCTACCGGACAAAACCGCAGGACATGCTGTCCGTGTGCCTGAAAAGGGGCAAGCTAACAACTTGCTCTACGGTTTTCTCCGCCAGTTCTTACGTTATCTGACTTTCGGCCATCCTTCAAGCAGGGGCGGAGCGTTGCCGAGATCGATGCCAGGGCATTCTCCACAAAAAGTGCTGGAACTTCCCATACCTCTGAGCGCGAGCTTTTCGTAAAATGAGGTTGAGCGTAAGAATCACCGTGATTGCCGCGTTTGCGCGGCTGCTTGTGGATGCATACTCATGGATCGCCAAGCCGACCAGGCAGCTTTCGCCAAGGCCTGCGCCTATCTCAATTACAAGAAAGGCGCCAAGTGGACCGCGCACGCGGCGGCGGCCGGCACCGGCGTCGTCTATGTCGCGCTCCTCGTCGTCTTGTGGCTGTTCACCGACTTGCTGGTCTATCGTGGTCAGCTGCCCACCTTTCACACTCTGACGCCGTTACAGCAAAGGCGCTTCTACAGCGAATGGAATGCGCTCGATATCGGAGAGCGTCAAAAACGTCTCGAAACTCTCGGCTATCTGGATACGAAACGTATCCAGCATTTGGCCGGGTTGCCTCTCGAAAACGTGGATTTATCCAGCGAGGCGGGACGGAGCGATCTGCGAACGATCTGGTACGCCCAGGTGCGGCACATTCTGTCCTCACGGCTCGGCGCCGAGGCTCTGCCGGAGCGTGATGATTACAATGCCAACGTGGGCATCAATAGCTTGCTGGTGCGCACAGAAACCGAAGGCCGCATCACCCGGTATGTGGTGGCTCCCATAGCGAAGTGGCTGCCGTGGACCCGTACCCCCAGCCCTCGCGGCGGGGTTGTTTCTCCGTATCTCATCGGTCTCTTATTGACCAGCGTTGTTTTGGCCATCTTGGGCGCGAGCCTGATGTTCTTGATGCGTGAGATGGCGGCACGAGCAACCATCGAAGCGGCCACACGGCTGCGCCGCGCCGTCTATCATCACACCTTCCGTCTGGGCACGCTGGCCTTCCGGGCGTTGGGACCGACCGAAGCCGTGAGCATCTTCGCCCGCCATCTGGAGGCTGTCCATGACGCCTTGTTCACCTACTTGACCGTCTCCTATCGCGCCCCCATCAAGTTCGCCTTGTTGATTGCCTTCGCTTTGTTTGTGCAGTTCTGGCTGGCGTTGGCGTCGCTGATGCTGGGCGTCCTGGTATGGCTGATTGGTGGGCAGGTGGCGGCTTATTTCCGCCGCCGCGGTCGGCAAGCTACGCACCTCGCCTCCGAAATTCTGACCATCCTGCGCGAGAGCCTTATGCTGATGCGTCTGGTCAAGTGCTATATCATGGAGCAGTTCAACCAAAACCGCGTTGAGCGGCAGCTGTCGCGCTATGCCCGCGTGCAGATGATCCGTCTGCGTGGCGAATCGCTCTATCAGCCGCTGCTGATCTTGATGGGACTTTTGTGTGCTTTGTTGCTGCTATTCGTGGCTGGTATTCTTGTGCTGTCGGGCCAGTTGACTGTGGCCAGCCTGGTAGCACTGAGCACGGCTTTGGTGAGTCTGTATCCGCCAGTGCAGAGTTGGCTGGAAGCACGGCGGCTCATCCGCCGCGGCCGCGATTCGGCCGAAAGCGTCTTCAAGTTCCTGGAACGCCGCGGTGAAGTCGGTCAGGTCGTCGGCGCCGAGTTTCTGCCGCCCCTAAGCAAGCAAATCGAGTTCGACAATGTTAGCCTGCGCGAGCCAGGCAGCAGCCGAATGCTGTTGCAAGAGGTGTCGTTGACCATCCCGGCTGGCAAACGCATCGGTCTGGTTGGCCCGGATGATTTAGAGAAACATGCTCTGGTTTATCTGATTCCACGCCTGCTCGATCCCACCAGCGGCGAGATTCGCATCGATCAGCACAATCTCCGCTGGGTGACGCTTGATTCCTTGCGGGCGCAGATTGCCATTGTGCTGATGCACAATCTGGTCTTCCACGACACAGTGGCCAACAACATTGGCTGCGGCGATAACGCCTACACGCTTGGCCAAATCATCGAGGCAGCCAAGATTGCTCACGCCCATCACTTCATCCAAAAGTTGCCCAAGGGCTACGAAACGCCTATCGGTGAATTGGGCCACTCGCTCTCGATCAGTGAGCAATTCCGCATCGCCCTGGCGCGCGCGGTGCTACGTGATCCGGCCCTGCTCATCGTGGAAGAGCCGCAGGATGGTCTGGATGAAGAAACCAAGGCACTGCTGGATGACACCTGGACGCGCGTCTTGCCTGGACGCACGACTATCTTTCTGCCGCACCGCATCTCGACGATTCGCTCGTGCGACCTCTTGTTTTTGTTGCACAAGGGCCGCATCGTCGCATCCGGCACCCACAAGGAATTGCTGGCCCAGAACACTCTCTATCGCCATCTGCATTATCTCGAATTCAGCGAGGTCGTCGAGCAGATCCAGGCGTGAAATGGTCCGTTCGGTATTCGGAGTATAAAGAGGCGGCGGAAAGAGGCAGCGGAGTTGCATATTTTGCTCGGAGCATGTACAGGATCGATCGGCGATGAATGCTCAGACCTCAGGACCCAAAACTCAGAACGTGGAGTTAAAGGCCGCCCTGGAAGCGGCGCGGCAGGCAGGACGAATCATTCTCGATGCCTACCGGCAATTCCAGGCTATTCCGGATGCTCCCATCGATATCAGTACAGAGGCCGATCGTCAGGCTCAAGAAACCATCTTGAGCCATCTCAAAAGGATGTTTCCGGGCGATGCCCTGTGTGCCGAAGAACAGACGCCGGCGCTGACCGGTGTGCCAAGCGTTGGGCCGCGCTTGTGGGTCGTCGATCCCATCGATGGCACGCGCGGCTTTGCTCGTAAGAACGGCGAATTTTCGGTGATGATTGCCTTTGTCGAGAACGGGCAGCTTGTCGTCGGCGTGGTGCTGGAGCCAGCCAAGGGGCGTTGTACCTATGCGGTGCGGGGTGGGGGGTGTTGGCGGCACGATGACGGCAGTGAGCCGGCCGTTTGTCGCGTCTCGGCTACGAAGGATTTGGCCGCGGCAGTGATGGTGCAGAGCCATTCGCCCCCTCCCAAGATGCCCTCGCGCATGGCTCAGGCGATTGGTCCGGCCCGCGTTGTCGAGACGTATTCGGCCGGCATTAAACTGGCGCTGGTGGCACGCGGCGAGGTCGATCTGTACGTCAACGATTACGTGCAGTTTCACGATTGGGACATTGCGGCGGGGCATCTACTCGTTGCCGAGGCCGGCGGCGTCGTTACGGGACTGCACGGTGAAGAGCTGCGTTATGGCTTGCCAGAAGCCTGGCAGCGTTTTGGCCTGTTGGGCAGCAACGGCCATGTCCATGCGCAGGCACTTCAGCGACTTCAAGGAGTTCAATTGTAAACTAACGGGCACCGCTGGGAGGACGGCCGCCCGGACCGGGGCCTTGCTGCATCTGCCTGAGCTGTTTCCGTTGGTCCTCGGTCAGGAGTTTCTCCAGGCGGACATCCACTTCTTTCTGGATCGCCTCCAGTTCGCGCTTTTGTTCCGGGGTCAGCTTCAGCCGCTCCTGCACCGGCGTTGTCAGAATGATGCCCGGTTGGCCGAATCCGCCGCGGCCGCCCATACCGAAACCCATTCGAGGAATCATCCCCTTGCTTTTGCCTTCCAGTTGGGCCGTGATGGATTCGGTGCGCTTCACGATAAACTCCCGTAATCCAAAAGGTGTACCGTTGGTCTGATCCATCGGAGGGCCGAAGCCAGGACCGTTCTCCTCGTTCCGTACCTTGACCGCCTTCGTCTCCCGGGCCAGGCTCGCCCGAGTCGCTTTTTGGATGGCATGGAGGTCCTTCAGCAAGTTCTCCTTGGCGAAGCAAGTCGCTGCCAGCTCCTTGAGTATCTTCTGATACCTGGCGCTGACTTCCTGGATCGCCAAGAGCCGATCCACCAGCTTGTTATCGCCCGGGTAAGGGTGTGTCACACTCAGGTCTGTCTGCTGCTCGGGCGGACCGAACAGGAAAAACCCGCCGAAGGCCAGGTCCAGATCCCAAGGGATAAAAAAGAATTTTTGCGTTGATGGATCGAGATAGAGGTAGACATTGTGTCCACCGAAGAACGTATTGTCCAGATTGGCCAGCAACGCCGTGACGCCGAGGAAGCGCAGAAATGCATCGAGGTCCAGGTAGGAGCGGATTTCCCTCTGGAATTGTTTATCATCAGCCTGATGAACCAGCTTGGCGAAGGCGATGACACGCCGGGATTCCGCCTTGGTCGCCTCACGCTTGGGGTTGTAGCGATCGTGGTACGCATTCCAATCTTCGCCCAGATATTCGAGGAGGCGCACGCGCTCAGGCTTGAGCAGCAGCCCCTTGCTGTTTTGGAAGTGTCTTTTGAGAAAAACCCGGTCCACCGGCTCAATGACAGTGTACAGGCCGACAAATTCGTTGTCGTACTTGCCCGGCACCGTCAGGGTGACTTCGGCGAAAGCGGTGCGTGGGGCAGGGACGCCAGCAGCGCGATAGACCGCGTAGGCCAGTCCCTCACGCAGCTTGGTTGCGTCCGCGGCCCCCGCGTTGAGATTGATGGACTTGCGGCCGTGAAAGCGCTGGTCCGCGTGGTAGCGTTCCAGGTCGATTTTCAGATTGCGTTTCAGCTTGCCGGAGGAAATGACATAACTGCCACCACCTTTGTAGCGGACCCCGACATTGGTGTACGTCTGGCCTTCCGCCCGAAATTCGCCGTGGACCCAGGGAAACTCCATGTTGAAGCTGCCGCCTTTGTGGGTCTCGCGTTTTGCCTCTCCCGGTTTGTCGGCGGGTCTCTCCGGCCGCCGATTGGGACCGCCGCCAAAACCGAAGAAGCCCCCGCCTGACGGCTCCAGCGCTTGCCACTCGGAGGGCGTAAATTCCAGATGGAAGGAATAGATCTTGGTCAGACCAAAGAAGTCGTCGTCCGCATTTGCCGACTTGTTATCTGCTGCCGCAAGCTTTGAGCTGGCCAGCACCCAGAGAAGAAGGACCATCTCGCAGAAGAGGAATAGCATGGCCGACATAACCCGGAATCGTCTGCTCATAGGGGGAGTCCTCGCAGCAAGAAAAGGAGCCTTCCTGTCCTTGAGCATACCGGATTTCGTACCTCCGTCAACGCAAATCATCTGGCCGGCACATAGATTGCACCACATAAAACAAAAAGAAGGCATTTCCCCTTCTTTTGGCTCGTTTCCTGAGGAGGTGTTATCATGAGAGAGACACGAATCACCTTTCCGGAGCTTGGTCTGGTTGCCGGCACGCGAGCTGCTGCGGGTATCGGCATCGGACTTTTGCTGGCCGATCGCCTTTCTCCAGAACAACGCAAAGCGGTGGGCTGGACACTGCTGCTGGTTGGCGCCCTGACCACTATCCCACTCGCGCTGGAGATTTTCGGTCATTCCCGTTCGTTGACCGTGGCGTGGGGAAACGAGAAAGCTGCCAGCGAGGCGGAGCCCGAAATAAGTGCTAGCCGATAGAACCGTAGGGTAAGCTGCTAACTTGCCCACTTTCAGGCACGCAGACAGCTTTCCCTGCGGTTTTATCCACCAGCCTTGGCCCTCTTATGCAAGGATGGTAGGAGCAAGACAGACAATTGGCCGAAACCAAGCCCTGGATGGGCCGCTAGATTTTGGCGAGCGGGGTTGCGCCGCAGCTCTTGGAGACTTCGAGGATTGGGTCAAGGGTGGATGGGCCGCTAGATTTTGGCGAGCGGGGTTGCGCCAGCCGCTGAGTAGGTTTTTCCACTCCCTCCCCCTGATGGGGGAGGGAAAGATCGCTCGCACGTAAACCTTCTTACACGCCCAAATCAAGAGGCCCCCCGTGTAACTACGTTCCTTTGACGCATTTTCAAGCTCTGCAAGCACAAGGCTGCCGGATAGGCGGCGATTCGTCTTGACGAAAAAGATCCCTCCATCGGAAAATTCGGGACCATTGCCGCCACGGCGGCCTGCGAGCGGCTGATCGCCGAGTGGGTGGCCTACAGCCGGCGACTTCCCGCGATGCCCAGTCCGGCCCGACGATCAACGAGCTGATCCTGGGCTACTGGCGGCGCTGCCAGGTTCGTACTTTGCGATACTATCATTTCTCGACCGGGATCCAGGAATCGGCGTCGCAGATGACAGCACAGCAGGGTGATGGCGAGGCTGCTCACCAAGTTGTGCAGCCGGCTGCGTTGGAAGGAAGAGTCATCGGAGAAGCTGAAAATGGCTCAGCAGTGTGTCGAGTTGCCGTACCACCATAAGATCTGCGACGCAACCTCAACTTCCTGCGCCAGTGGCACTTCTGTATGATTCACCGAAAAAGCGGCGCTGTCCAACTTATAATAACCGAAACAACGGTCATTTCCGTGCGCTTTTCGACGACTCAACGGGAGATCTCTGCCGTGCTAAAGCGACGTTCTTTTTTCTTCGTCATCGGCTTTCTCGTCTTTCTCGCGGGAGCCATCGTCCTGACGATTCCGTGGCACGATGTCCAGCGCGAGGGATTGCCCCACAAGCAGCATGCCCTCTCTTACCAATCGCGCGACCTCGAAATGGATTCCAGCGGTTTTGGCTTGATCGCCAGCAGCATCCCCGTGTGGAAAGACAATGCGTCGCTCCTGGAAATCGCCGACCTCTGGCGTCAGCCCGGATATCGCCTCGTCGAGCTTCTTGACCGCGATTCGGCGAAGGACTATCCATCCGCTCACCACCGAATCCAAGGGCTGTTCCGGAAAGTCCTTGCGCTGAATTCCGAGGGAGAAGCACGTCAGGCCTACCACCTCTTGGAGGAAGCTCGATCCCATATCGAGAGGGACGAGCGCTTGGCGCGAATGTACCTGTTCACGCTTATTTATCTCCAAGGAGTTATCGCACTGCGGATCGGCGAGAACGACAACTGCATTCTCTGTCGCGGCGAGAGTTCCTGCATCCTTCCTCTCGCCGCTGCCGCTGTCCACCGCAATCCCTATGGCTCGCGCCTTGCCATCCAGCACTTTCACGAGTACCTGCGTCAATTTCCCAATGATCCTGAAATCCGCTGGCTGCTCAACCTGGCCCATATGACGCTCGGCGAATATCCCCACCAAGTCGATCCGCAATTCGTAGTTGGACTGGACCACTTTCTTCACTCGGAGTTCGACATCGGCAAGTTCCGCGATGTTGGTCATCTTGCGGGCGTCAATCGCTTCAATCAGTCGGGCGGAGCCATCATGGACGACTTTGACAACGATGGTCATCTCGATCTCGTCGTCACCAGTTTC
>Ga0209061_1002764_pt1 | contig 20893 bp, 16 predicted proteins | sample Coa_R1_10_FD_187157 | JGI IMG/M metagenome (GOLD analysis project Ga0209061, IMG submission 187157) | Surface soil microbial communities from Centralia Pennsylvania, which are recovering from an underground coalmine fire - Coalmine... | ecosystem: Environmental > Terrestrial > Soil >...
GAGCCTCCAGCAGGACGATCAATATTATCACGGCTATCAACAGGGCTACCAGGCTCAGACTACCGCACAATCATCGCCGCCCGCTACCTACACTCCCTACGACGTGGAGTATGAGCAGCCGCAGGCGTCCTATCCAGAGTTACCTCCACAACAGCAATAGTTGTGACTCTTCAAGTCCTCTTTTTCCCTTACTGCTCAGTGCCTGCGGCACTTCGCAATCATAAGTGGTGATGTCTGCGGCGGCGGACGCAGTCCGCCGCCGCAGACATCACCACTTACACCAGGCCGCCTCCGGCGGAAAAAGGCAGAGCTATGCGTTTACGCCCTGCGCTCGCCACCGCCTCTTACACCAGGCCGCCTCCGGCGGAAAAGGCAGAGCTATGCGTTTACGCCCTGCGCTCGCCACCACCTCTTACACCAGGCCGTCTCGGGCGAAAAAGGCAGAGCTATGCGTTTACGCCCTGCGCTCGCCACCGCCTCTTACACCAGGCCGCCTCCGGCGGAAGGGGGCTTGACAACGCCATCTTATTCGATATACTTCTAATTAGATATCGATCTACATACCTGTACGTAAAAGGAGGAGCCGATGTCACAGGAAGAGTTTGAAGCACTGCTACAATTTTTCAAAGTCCTGGCCGATGAGACCAGGCTCAGGCTACTGGGAATCCTTGCCAGCGGGGAGCGCAGCGTAGAAGAACTGGCCGCGCTCCTCCAGTTGAGGGCGCCCACCGTCTCGCATCATCTCGCCAGGCTGAAAGAACTGGACCTGGTAGGTATGCGCTCGGATGGAAACACCCATTACTACTGGCTCAACGCCGAGGCGCTGCGCCAGGCCAATAAGCAACTGCTCACGCCTGAGAAGATGGCCTCGCTGGTTGACGACGTTGAGGCCGATGCGTGGGAGCGCAAAGTGCTCAAGGATTTCTTTGAGGGTACGCGCCTCAAGGAGATTCCGGCCAGCCCTAAGAAGCGCATGGTCATCCTCAAGTGGCTGGCGAACCAGTTCGAATACGGTGTTGTCTACACAGAGGCCGAGGTGAACGAGATCCTCCAGCGCTACCATCCCGATTCAGCCTCGCTGCGCCGCGAGTTGATCGGTCCGCATGCGCGGCTGTTGCAGCGCGAGAATGGCCGCTACTGGCGCACAGCGCCGGACGTACACCGGGAGTTGGATTAGCATGGGAAACACTCGCACCCGGCCTTCTCAACAAACCATCACTACCGCCGAGAGGCTGCTGACTCAGACTTTCGGCGGTGATGTACGGCTCGACGAAGGCGTGGACCTGGGAGGGAGCGGGCGCAGCGGCGTCTACCGCTTCAAAGTGCTCAGTGGCCCTGCTGCCGCGCCGGCAAGCGTTATCGTCAAGCAGCCGCGCTCTACAATAGAGTCGCCAGATGGTCCTGATAGCGCACGCGTTCCCGCCTGGACTCTCAATGAGTGGGCCAGCTTGCAATTTCTGGACCAGATAGCTCCTGATGCCGCGTTCGGTCCGCGCTTTTATGGCGGCGAGCGTGTGACAGGCTTGATAGCGTTTGAAGATCTAGCGCAGTCCCCTCAAAACGGGGAAAAGAAAGCGGAGCAGAGCCTGTCCCTTCCGCCAGCCTCGCAGCCAGAAGCAGTCTACCAGCAAAACTCGAAGAGGTCAAGTGATTTTGCACCAGAGACAGGGAAGCGCCTGGACCATTTCTTGCTGGATACTGATCCCACGGCAGCAGAGCATGCTCTGATCGAATTTGCGGCTGCGCATGGCCGCATGCAGGCGCTCTCTATAGGTAGGGATGCAGAGTTCGCCCGCATACGCGAGTCGTTGGGACTACGTACCGAGAACAGCGGCTATTACGATTATGAGAAATACGAATGGCTGGCGCCGGCTCTACATAAAACTGCGGAACTGCTTGCCATCACCCCGGCTTCAAGGATCGACGGCGAACTAACAGCGCTGCGAACTGCAATATTGCATCCTGATCCTTTTCTGGCCTTTATCCAGAGAGATTCCTGTCCTGATAACTGTCTGTATACGCCCTCCGGCATACGGCTGCTGGACTTCGAGGGTGGTATGATAGTAGAAGGTGGTTTATCTGACACTGGAGGACTTGCCCATGCTCAATATCGACACGATCCGCTCCCACTTTCCCGCCCTGGCGACTGACGCCATATTTTTTGATAATCCCGGCGGAACGCAGGTGGCACGAGAAACGCTGGAACGCATGCAGCGCTATCTGCTATCCACAAATGCCAATCACGGCGGCGCCTTCCGCACCAGCCGCGAATCCGACGCGGTTGTGTACGAGGCGCGGCAGGCCGTGGCCGATTTTCTCAACGCCGCGAGGCCGGAAGAAATCATCTTCGGCCAGAATATGACCAGCCTGACGCTGCATATGAGCCGCAGCCTGGCGCGCACGCTCAACGCGGGCGATGAGATCGTGGTGACGCGTCTGGATCACGATGCCAACATCGCACCCTGGCTGCTGATCGCGGAGGATCGTGGCTGCACCGTGCGCTGGGTGGACATTCACCCCGAGGACTGCACGCTGGATATGGAGGAGATGGAGCGGCAGATCACGCCGCGCACCAGGATCGTCGCCGTCGGCTATGCCTCGAATGCCGTGGGCACGATCAACGACGTGCAGCGCGTTGTGCAGCTTGCCCACCGGGCCGGCGCGCTCTGCTATATCGATGCCGTTCAATTCGCGCCCCACAAAGCCATCGATGTGCAGGCGCTCGGCTGCGACTTTCTGGCCTGCTCGGCCTACAAGTTTTTTGGCCCGCACACGGGGATCCTTTACGGCAAGTACGATCTGCTGAACCGCCTGACGGCCTACAAGGTCCGCCCCGCCAGCAATCTGCCGCCCGACAAGTTTGAGACGGGGACGCAGAGCTTCGAGTCTATCGCGGGCGTGCTGGGGGCAATGGAGTATTTCGCATGGGTGGGAACGACCTTCGGAGGCCAGTTTGCCGCGCGCTATCCCGATCTGAGCGGGCGCCGCCTGGCACTCAAGCAGGGCATGGCCGCTATCGAGGAGTACGAGCTTGGCATCAACTATGCGCTGCTCGACGGCCTGAGTTCCGTGCCCGGGCTGCGCCTGCTGGGCATCACCGATGCGCAGCGCATGGACCAGCGCGTGCCCACCTTCTCGTTTACGCTGGAGGGCTGGCATCCGCGAGCCGTCGCGGAGGTGCTGGATCGCGCTGGCATCTACGTCTGGGATGGCAATTTCTACGCCCTGGCAGTGACGGAGCGCCTGGGGTTGGAGGACAAGGGGGGAATTGTGCGCGTCGGCCTGACACACTACAATACACGCGCGGAGATCGATAAACTGGTTGATACCCTTCTTTCTATAAAACGTTAATACAAAAGATACAGAACGGCAAAGCCGTTCTGTATCTTTTGTATTAACTAACCGCCAAGCGCCTCTAACAACATGTCGCCTTCTTCGGGAGTAATGCGCCCCTCGGCAATCATACGCAGGATGGCCTCGCGTTCCTCTTCTGGCCCAACCGCGCTGCCGCCACCGGGAACGTCAACGGGAACATCCAGGGGAACATCCATATCGACATCGCCTGGCGCCTTCCGGCGTTCATCGTGCCCGGCTTCTTCCCCGGCGCCAGTCGTCTGCCGGGTCGTCGTTCCTGAAGCCGGAGGGGGCGGTGGTGGTGGAGTCGGCGGCCGCATGCCTCCCGCTCCCGGTGGAGGTGGTGGCGGAGGAGTTCCCGGCCTGGCGTACTCGGGCGGTACAGGGATATGCAGATTGTTCAATGCCTGTTCGACAGCCTCCAGCGCCCCGTGTATACCCTCGGCGGTAGCGCGGCGCGCCTGCTCCAGAATGCGCTCCAGGCGCTCAGAGTCCATGCGCCACTCACGATCATTGACGCGCACATTGACGCGAGCTGCGCGCTCACCGGCGCGGCGCGCTCGTTCCTGAGCGCGCCTTGCTCGCTCCTCGGCGCGGCGTCTCTGCTCCTCGGCAAAGCGCTGCGCCCGGCGCGCCTGCTCTTCCGCTTTGCGCGCGATATCGCCAGCGATATCGGAGCCAAGCGAGGCCGTGGCCTCACTCAGAGCGGCGGCCAGGTCCCGTCCGAACTCGTCCATCTCGCGTCCAAATTCGGACCACTCGCGGCCAAAGTCCTCCCAGTTCCAGTTCCATCCCCATGAAGGGCCGCTGCCGCTGCTGACGCTGCTGCTGCGCGGCGCCTCATCGCCGACCAGCTCAAGATCGCCGCCGACTTTCAGATCGAGAAGGGCCGCCCCATCCCCATAAACCAGTTCCACGCGCCCGCCGCCTCCGCCGGTAGCGACCGAGCGACCGCTGACGCTGCCACCAACGGTAGCGCGAATGCGCAGGTTCGCCCGCTCCGGCAGAATGATGCGCGCGTCGCTGCCAACGCGCAGCAGCGAGGAGCTATTGGCTGGAAACGCCGCCTGCAATTCCAGGTCGGAGCCAATGTTGCTAATGGAGGCGCTGCCAGCCAGTCCAGAAACATGCACGTCAGAGCCGACGGCCCCGGCCTTGAGATTGCCGCCGATGCCTGCGAAATCCGCGTCGCTGCCGATATGGCCGATTTCAACATCACCCTGCACGTCGCGCAGGTTGCAATCGCTGCCCACGTTGCCGAGTTTCACGCTCTGCGCGCCAACAATCTCCAACGTACTACCAATATGCCCGATGGTGATTTCAGCATTCGCGCTATCCCGCACCTTGCAATCGCTGCCTACATTGCTCAGGCTCAGGCGCGCCACACCGCCGATCTCGCAATCGCTGCCAACGTTGCCGAGCGTGACATCCGCATTGCCGCCGCCATCGATATGGCAATCGCTGCCCACATTGCCACAGCGCAGGCTGGCGATACTTTTAACCTTGAGATCGCTGCCGGCGTGTCCAACCGTGGCTTCCTGGACCTCGTTAAGTTCCAGGTCGCCATGGATCCTCTCAAGCTCCAACTGCGCCACGCCCAGCAGCGCCGCGTCACCTTCAAGCCTGCCGCGCATGCGTACTACCGCTGCGTTCTTGACGATCAGATCATCGTAGATGTCGGTGAGCGTTGCCTGGCCGCTAATGCTATCCAGCGTCACGTTATCATTGATATTGTGCAATGTTACATCGCCGCTGATATATTTCAGTTCTACAGCGCCGTAGCTATCGTATAACTCAACCTGTCTTACGTTCTCGATATGTACATCACCCCCTGCTTTGCCGGCGCTGATGCTGGTCTCACGCGGCGTCCATAGTTCAAGGGCTTCGTCGCAGTTGCTAATCAGCAGCGCATCTCCCTCCTGTTGAAGTACGGCGATTTCACCACCGGTTGCAAGCTTGATCTCCTGCTGGTCCCATCCCTGCACGCTGAGCCTGTCTCCAAGATTGGTTATCACTATGCGCTGCGCCGTCCCGGCGGGAAATGTTCTCTCCATGATCTATCGCTCCTTTTTTCTTGCTTACCTGACTCACCTCTTAACGACGGCCTCGCTCGGCTCGCCGCCGCCTGTCATCCTGAGCGGCAGCGAAGGAGCTTATGATCCAGGCCGCAGATCCTTCGCTATCGCTCAGAATGACATATTTGGACAGGATGACATGGGCAGATTCCCCTGCCCCTCCTGCTTACTCAACGAAAATCTCTAAACGCTCACCCTGCTCCAGATCTTGCAGATCGAGCACGCGCCCGCTGGCTCCGCTCTCGATGGCCCGCAGCAGATCCAGGATCTGCGCATGGTTAAGCTGTGGCAGCAGTTGCGCGCTCAGATGGAGACCGATTTTGAGCAGGCTGACCGGCAAGGCCGCGCTGATGTTCATTTTCTGGGACCTGTTTTTCAGGCTTGTCGCTCGAATGCGCAGTGTGCGCTCTCGCCTGCGCTGCACCGGCGACTGGCCGGAATAGTCCCGTTCCAGATCCAGAGCATCGAGCAGTTGCGCGGCCTGCGCTGCCGTCACGTCGCCCGACTCGACCATCCGCAAGATATGATCTCGCTCACCCTTTGATGCCGACATGGCTCTAGCCTTTCAGTAGCTTCATAGCCTCTTCGACGCTAATTTCTTTGGAGGCAAGGCGGTCAAGAACAGCGCGCCGGTCCACGCGGCTATCGTTCTCCGGCGCGCCACCCAGGGCGGCCACAATTTCATCGAGTCGGCTGCGAGCCGTGTTATAGGCAACGTTCATTTCCGCCGCCAGTCGCTGGATATTGCCCCTGTACTTCACGAGCATCTCAACGAAGTCGAGCTGTTCGCGCGACAGACGGCCAATCCAGCCCAGGCTAAATCGTCCTTCGATCACTACACCGCTTTCGGGACATTCCAGGCGCGTGACGATCAGTTCTTCTCCACTCACCGGGTCTCTCGTTATCAATGGATACAACATCGGCACTCTCCTTGTTCGCGACTAAAAGCCAGCTTCACGCCACAATATTTATTCTGGTTGAATGTTTTCGTTAACGACATGGTAATAGTAACATATCGTCAAAAAATTTGTCAATAGATATGGCAAATAAAGCCATGTTATTGCCAATATTTTTTATTACCTTTGACTCAGCAGCGCCTGCGGCGCCTCTCATAGTCAGTGTAGTGGTCGGGGGCAGGCTGCGGCGCAGCCTGCCCCCGACCACTACATTGACTATGAGAGGTTTAACGGCCTGGGAGTGACGATGTTGCGATGGGTGAGGCTGAGTTGTGTGAAAAATGTGCTATTATTGACGTAGTATACGCAGATAGGCTGTGGCTTCATATTTCCTGTGCTACCTTTCCCGGTCCCATGTCATCCTTCGCTGCGCTCAGGATGACATAGGCGAGATTACTTTATACGAGGTACCAGATGGCAAATACGACGAAGATGCTGACGGTTGCGGCCAGCCGGAGCCTGATGCCGCCGCTCGTCACGCTGGCGCTCTGGCGCTTGCGCCAGACATGGGGTATGCTCCTGGTAACGGGTGCAGGCATTCTCATCGCTATTACCCTGGTCTGCGCGGTCCCGCTCTATGCCCGTGTGGTGATGAGCGCCGGGCTGCGGCAGGCCCTCGCCTCGGACCCGCAAAACACCGCCATTGCCGTAACCAGCTCCTCCAAAAAGATCGCGCCCGCGATCATCAGCAGCGTCACGCAGCAGCTTGATCGGGAGTTCGCAGCGAACCTGGGGCCATATATCGGGCAGCCACAATTCACCATCCAGACGCCTTATTTTCCCCTCAGCGCGATCACCTCTCCCGGCGGCGGCATAACCCACCCGGGATCGAGTGCTATGGTACTCGACGGCGCGCCAATAGAGCAGGTTCCCGCGCACCTCAAACTGATCGAGGGGCGGCTGCCGCAGGCCACGAACACGCCTGATAGCGTCGAGGTCGCGCTCATTCCCGAAGGCGCGAACCACCTGCACATCCAGCCTGGCGCCGTACTCACCGTCTGGGCGCGCTTCATCGATGGCTATTTAAACGTGAGACTGCGCCCGATAACGCTGCACGTTGTTGGCATCTTCGCTCCTGTGGAGAACGACACCTTCTGGCATGGCGCCGACTTCCAGTCTTTCACCCCGGACCGGGGCGGACCAACCATCTACTACGCGCTCGCGCCCGATACAACCATCCTCTCCACCCTATCACACCTCGCCAGCGATCCCGCGCTAAAGAACTCGGTGTTGCAGCAGCCGGCAAGTATTACCTGGTACTATGATCTTGCACCCTCACATATCGCCGTCGATGAGGTCCCCGCTATCGTCAACGGCGTCGCCCATGTGAAGATCGACAATGCCAACAATCAGGACCTTGAGCAGTCACCCTATCTTGAGCAGTCACAGACTTATCTCCCCTCCGATACGTTCGAGCGCTACCGTGACCGGCTCGCCGTGGCACAGCTTGCCGTGATCTGTCTCTCGCTGTTGATCGCTGGCATGGTCCTGCTCTTCGTCAGCATCATGGCCGACGTTCTGATCGATCAGCAGACGAGCGCGATTGCCATTCTGCGCAGTCGCGGAGCCAGCCGGCGCCAGATCTTCGGCTCGCTGGTAACACAGAGCATCGGACTGGTCATCCTCGCGCTCATCATCGGCCCGTTCCTGGCTATCGCATTGACACACTACATGGTGCATGCCAGCCTGCCTTCCGGGGATCAGGGCGCGCTCAATCTTATTGGCGGCAACCCGCTACCGGTAATTTTGGGGGTGAGCACCTACGCGCTCGTTACCGCCGCAGCAGCGATCATCGCCATGATTATCGCCACGGCGCGCACCCTGCAATTTGACGTGCTCACGGTGCGGCGCGAATTTGCCCGTTCCACCCACCGTCCACTCTGGCAGCGCCTGAATCTCGATGTCGTGATCGCCATTATCGCGCTCACCGGCTATGGCGTCTCCCTCTACGTCACCAGTGCCAACGTTCTCGATCCACACGCAGCGCTGCTGCTGCTCTCGCCACTGACCGTGCTGGGAACCGTCTGCCTGCTGCTGGCGGCGATCCTGCTTTTCCTGCGCTTCTTCCCGCGCCTGCTGCAAGCGAGTGTCACGTTCAGTGGGCGTGGCCGCAGCGCGGGGCCGCTGCTGGCAATCGCGCAGATGGCCCGCGTACCGCGCCAGGGCATACGCATGATCCTGCAACTCTCGCTCGCCACAGCCTTCGCCTTCTTCACGCTGACCTGCATCGCCTCGCAAACGCAGCGCATCTCCGACGTTACTTCGTACCAGAGCGGCGCGGATTTCAGCGGCACCATCCCCGTCGGGCTGATTACGCCCGCGAATTTGCAGGCGGCAACGGCGAGGTACGCTCATATCCCCGGCGTGCTCTCAGCCTCGCTGGGCTTCGTAAAGGCCACCACAGCCGGGACCGCCGCCAATCAGTACGCCATCGACTTCAGGACCGTCGATGCCGCGACCTTCGCCCGGACGGCGATCTGGTCGCAGCAATATCTGCCGCAGCCGCTCGACACGCTTATGAAGCAACTCGTCGCGCAGCGTAAGGAGGCCATTGCGCACCAGCAGGTGCCCGCTATCGTCGATGCCGCGACGTGGAATAACCTGCATCTCTCGCAGGGGGCGAACTTCAGGCTGAATTTCTCGCTTTCAGACTATAACAATCTCATCGATTTCAAGGTCGTTGGCGAGGTAGCGCATATACCTACGCCCGATAGCAGCCTCGGCTCCGGCGTTCTGGCCGACTATCCTACCTTCGCCAGCGTCTACCAGGCCAGATACCAGACCACTCTCGCGGTTGCCGCCAATACCGTCTGGCTGCGCACGAAAAGCGATCCCGCCTCCCTGGCGAGCGTGCGCAGGGCGCTTACCCGGGGGAATCTGCAACTTACCCCATTGTATGACCGCCGCGCCATGCTTGCAGCGCTGTATCAAGATCCCCTCTACCTGACGCTGATCGGCGTCCTGGTGCTGGGGGCTATCGTGACGCTGCTCTTCGCCCTGGTCGGCAACCTGATCGCTTCCTGGCTGAGCGTGCGCAGCCGGCTCACCAGCTTTACCGTGCTGCGCGCCCTGGGAGCCGAGCCGCGCCAGGTCGTGAGCACCCTGACGTGGGAGCAGTGTATCATCTATCTGACATCGATTGTGCTGGGCGCTATTCTGGGCGCCATCTTTTCGGCGCTGGTAGTGCCCGCACTGATCTTTACCAGCGTGGCCCCGCCAGAGGGTACGACGAGCGGGATCAGCAGCGGGGCCTTCTATCTGGCACAGACTATTCCGCCGATCCAGATTGTGGCCCCGCCAGCGCTGGGTATAGCGCTGGTCGTACTTGTCGCGCTCTGTATCATCGCCCTGATCATGATGACAGCGATTGTCCTGCGCTCATCGATGAGCCAGACGTTGAGAGTCAATGAAGATTAAGGCTATTATATAGAAGTGACTATTCAGACGCCCTCCCCGCTTTCAGCGGCCGGGACATTGATGGTAGTGTATGCTCATACACTACCATCAATGCATGCGCAGCGCCGCAGGCGCCGAGCTGTCTGGGAATGAGAGGACCTGAGTAGTTACCTCCAGAAGATTCTTTCAGAAGGAGTTCCCGATGCCGGAACCTATCGTCGTATGTGATAACCTGGTCAAGATCTATAAGGTGGCCGACCTGGAAGTGGTGGCGCTGCAAGGGCTGGACCTGGAGGTGATGCCGGGAGAAATGATCGCCATTGTTGGCGCCTCCGGCTCAGGCAAAAGTACGCTGTTGAACATCCTCAGCGGCCTGGATATGCCAAGCGCCGGCAACTGCACCGTCGACGGACACGACCTGACACGCCTGACGCCAGCGCAGCGCATCAACTACCGCCGCTACGTCGTCGGCCAGATCTGGCAGCAAAGCGGGCGCAACCTGCTGCCGGAGTTGAGCGCACTGGCAAACGTCGAACTGCCACAAATGCTCAGCGGCATCGGCTCGGCGCAGCGCTCGGAGCGTGCACACGAACTGCTGGAAATGGTTGGATTGCGCGGCATGGAGCACAAGAAGCCGGAGCAGCTCTCGGGCGGCGAGCAGCAGCGTGTTGCCATCGCCGTCGCGCTCGCCAACGGCCCGAAGGTCCTGCTCGCCGACGAGCCAACGGGAGAGCTGGATTCGGTTACGGCAGGTGAACTTTTCACGCTGCTGCGTAAGCTCAATGAGGAGCTTGGCCTGACCATTATCACCGTGACGCACGATGCCGCCATCGCCGCCACCGTGGATCGCACGATTGCCATTCGCGATGGGCGCACGAGCACCGAGACCGTGCGCCGCGAGGCCGAACTGGAGGAGCTGCACGAGCATATGCAGGAGGCCAGCGCCATCATCGGCCTCTCGGCGCGCACGCACCGCGAGTCGATCCTGATCGACAGAGCAGGGCGGCTGCAACTGCCCAAAGAGGCGCTTGAACGACTCCCCTTCAATGGCCGCGCCGAAGTGCGCATCACCGAGGATCACGTAGAACTCTGGCCGATCATGACCGATATAAATGGAAATGATACATCAGATATGAATACAACAAGGAGCAGCAATAGATGAATTCAGCAGTTGCAGTGACTACGATTGCGGAGGCACGCGGCGTGACGCGCGATTATCGCTCAGGGGGAGGCATCGTCCATGCGCTGCGCGGCATCGACCTGCGCATCCACCCGGGCGAATTCGTGGCATTGCGAGGCCGCTCTGGATCCGGCAAAACAACGCTGCTCAATATTTTGATCGGCCTGGACAACCCGACGACGGGGCAGGTCTTTATCCTGGAGCGCGACCTCTCGAAGATGAGCGAATCCGAGCGAGCGCGCCTGCGCCGCGAGAGCATCGGCATGATGTTCCAGAATGCTCATCTCTTCCCCTCGCTGACCGCGCAGGAGAACGTGGAAATTCCTCTGCGCCTGGCGCGAGTCTCTCCCGATCAGCGCACCCGGCAGGCGCGTGAGGCACTGGAGAAGGTCGGGCTGGGCAAGCGCGCCAACCATCGCGGTATGGAGCTTTCCGGCGGAGAGCAGCAGCGGGTGGCGCTGGCGCGCGCGCTGGTCCACCAGCCGCGTTTCCTCGTCGCCGACGAACCCACCGGCAATCTCGACTCGCTCACCAGCCGCGACATTGCCAGACTGCTGCGCGAGATCTCCCATAGCTCAAATATCGGCCTGCTGGTAGCGACTCACGACCTGTCGCTGGTCGAATTGACGGACCGCGTGCTTCAGATCCAGGATGGCCGCATCGTCGAAGAAAAATAAGGGCGTCAACGCTATACGTACTGTTGTATACTCCATATGAGGAAACACCTCTACCACAATCGGAGTCTTACGGTAGTATGTCGCATTTTGCCATCTATCCGCTCACAGAGCACGACGGCGACAAGGTAGCACAGCTCATTACAGAACGTTGGGGCAGCAATATCATTGTCTCGCGCGGCGTCATTCACAGGTCCGATAAGCTGCCGGGCTTCGCCGCCGTCGATGGGCAGGGAGCCTGGATAGGGCTGATTACTTACCATATCCAGGGGGAGGCGTGCGAGATCGTTACCCTCGACAGCCTGCGACCAGCATCCGGCATTGGCACAGCACTGATAGAAGCCGTTAAAGCAGCAGCGCGCCAGGCTGGCTGCAAGCGCGTATGGCTGGTTACTACCAATGATAACCTGTACGCCCTGAGATTCTACCAGAAACGAGGCTTTACGCTGGTGGCCCTTCATAGCAACGCGATTGAACAATCCCGCAAGCTTAAGCCGCAGATTCCTCTCACCGGCAACGATGGCATTCCTATTCGCGATGAAATCGAGTTAGCATTACCAGTAGCATACGGGCCATAGAGAGGATCACCACTATGCCTTTTCTTACCGCGCCATCTGCACAATACAAAGATCAGTTTATCGAGAGTGTGCGCGAATTTCAACGCGAAGGGAAACAACTCTACTACGATGTCGAGCGCATCAGCAACGATTTCGCTGGATTTTTGCAACAGTTGCGCGATCAGCAGAAAGGTGCGCATGATCGCGTACCGTCCACCGAATACTGGTTCATAGACGGCAATCAGTATATCGGGCGCCTCTTCGTGCGTCACGTATTGAATGATTTCCTGCTCAGAGTTGGCGGTAGTATTGGCTACGAGATCAGGCCATCGAAGCGCAAACAGGGCTACGGCACCGAGATGCTGCGGCTCGGCCTGGAGAAAGCCAGGGAGCTTGGCCTGCGCCGCGTGCTCGTGACGTGTGATGAGAACAACATCGGCTCCAGGAAAGTCATCGAACACAACGGCGGCAAATTTGAGAATGCCGTGGACGTTGAGGGCGCGGCAGTCAAGAAATTAAGATATTGGATTGAGCTTCAACCCTGATCATGTCATCCTGAGCGATAGCGAAGGGTCCGCGTGCGGGCATCAGATCCTTCGCTGCCGCTCAGGACGACAGGCTCCGTATTGTTTGATGATTGTTTTTTTATTCTCTCAGAACGCGGGTTGGTAGCAGCGTCTCCCGCGTTTCGCCACAGAATGAAAAGAAGGCCAGGAGGGCGCCGGCTGGCGCCCTCCTGGCCTTCTTTTCATTCTACACGCGCCATCAGCGGTGGCGAGGAGTGCCAGAGCTGACGTGTACCCGGAGTCATCAGTTGCTTGACAGCATTAGCTCTATCAACTATGCTTGATACAGAAAAGCTTCACTTAGCGCATGAGAAGAAAGGACGCTGCCATGCAATCTTCCGATTCCCGCGATACCCGCAACAGCTACGTTATCGACATTGAAAACGTGGCAGAAACCGCGCGCCTGCTCGACCAGGACTATCTTATCACGAAAGCAATGGGCGGCCTTTTCCCGGAGGAACCAGATCTCGAGAACGTCGGGCGCATCCTCGATATCGCCTGCGGTCCCGGCGGCTGGGCCTGTGAGGTCGCGTTTCGCTACCCGGATATCGAGGTCGTTGGTGTGGACATCAACCAGAACGTGATCAAGTACGCTCAGGCAATGGCAAAGGTCCAGCAGTTGAAAAACGTCAGCTTTGAGGTCATGGATGTCAAGCAGCCTCTCAAGTTCCCCGATGAGGCATTTGATATGGTTAATGGCCGCCTGCTCTTCGGTTTTCTCTCGAAAGAAGATTGGCCGAAATTGCTGACCGAGTGCAAGCGAATCCTTTGCCCCGGCGGCATCCTTCGCTTAACTGAAAGCGAGGTAGTCATCTCAAACAGCTCTGCACTGCAAAGTCTCTATGGCTATTTCTACCAAGCACTCTCTATGCAGGGCCGGACTTTCTCTATTGATGGGCGCTCCCTCGGGCTGGCTCATATGCTTGTCAAACTTCTGCGTGATGCAGGCTTCGAGCAGGTCAATAGAAGGTCCTGCTGCCTCGATGCTTCTGCCGGCATGGAGCTTCACTACAGCTCGTGCAAAGATACTGAAATCGCCTTCACTCTGCTCAAGCCTTACATTCTGCGCTCCGGGCTGGTGCAGGAAAACGAGTACGACGAACTGTATCATCAAATGCTGATTGATCTGCGAAGCGATGATTTTCTCTGTCTTGGCTTTGGCCTGACGGCATGGGGAAAGAAGCCTGCGCAGTCATGAGAGGACCATCATGAAGAATGTAACAGGTAGCAACGGCTCGTCCCTGCTCATCAGACCATTCGAGGAGCACGACCAGCAGGCGGCCAGGCAGCTCATCCTGCAAGGGTTGGGCGAGCATTTTGGCTTCATCGATGAAGCGCTCAACCCGGACCTCAACGATATCATGACCAGTTATGTCCGTGCGGGCCACAGCTTCCTGGTCGCCTACAGTGGGCCGGCGCTGGTTGGCACCGGCGCGCTGATTACAGTCGATGAGGGTACGGGTCGCATCGTGCGCGTCTCGACTCATCGCGATTACCGGCGGCGCGGCATCGGCAGGACCATTGTCACATTCCTGCTGGACCAGGCGCGGGAGCGCGGCTACCGGCGCGTTTTCGTCGAGACCAACAACAACTGGTACGATGCTATCGGCCTCTATCAGCGCCTCGGCTTCGTAGAATATGGGCGCAACGAACACGGTGTCGGCATGGTTATGGAACTGGATTAGATATCTGATTCTACTTTCCCTACACAAACATAGATGGTATTCTTGTGTAACAGGATTATAGTTACACAAGAATACCATATTCACATTTCATCACGTTTTATCACTTTTACTTGACAACCGGCAACAAGTCCTCTACAATATATTCCATAAGCTGCACATTTGCAGTTGCACATGTAGCGATAAGATAACGTGCGTGGCCGGGTACAGAAGCCCGGGTCCTGGTGCGATGCGCCTGACCGCGACATAATTCGCTTATCGCGATGTACTGGCTATGAGCGTTTCCACTTTTTGGAAGCGCTTTGGCGAGCAAAGGCGGAGGGAGCGGCTCCGTTTCTCCCAGGGAACGGAGCGCTGCACCCAAGAAAGTTGTGAGGGAAGATAAATGGCAACACCAAACAAAAAGCTAGAGGCAGCCAGGATGCAGAAGCGGTGGAGTATCGCGGTAGCAAGTGCCAAAGCAGGGGTGAGTGTAAACACCTTCAATCGCTGGGAGCGAGGATTGCAGATACCGCAACTGGCGACGCTCGATCAGGTCTGCAAAGCCTTTGGCATGTCTCCTGATGACCTGGGGTTTGAAGATGTGATTTCTTCCAAAAGGCGCGCGAAAGCGGAACCAATTGCATGCGCGGTACCCCCACCCCAGGAAGCGCCACTACCATCGTCACCGGAGCCGGGAACCATCTCTATTACCTCTAGCCTGTCATCCACCATTCAGACCTCCCCTGATCCGGGAACCCCTGCCATCATCCTGACACAGCCGCAGCTCACCCCAGCATTAGACGCCTGCATCCAGCAGGCCAGAAGGAGCCTTGAGAGCATGAACCGGGTACAAAACACAGGTGAAAGGGGAGAAGGAGTCTCCAGAAGACAGGCCATCACCACCTTGATTAGCACGCCGGCAGCGGTCTTTGGACTGACTCACGCCGCCGACAAAGCGATCCTCCAGCCCGAAGAGGTATTAGCGCTCTGCACAATCAACATCCCCCTGTGCTGGCGCCTCTTCTTTGAAGGGGGGCTGGTAGAACTGGGGCAAACCCTTCCTGGCTATCTCGCCCAGTTGACCGCGCTGCTGCAACACCCGTCGCACTACCAGCGCAGAGCGGCGAGCCTGGCTTCACAGGGATATCAGCTTGCCTCCCTACTTGCATTGCAGTATCAAAACTTCGGCACCGCATTTGCCAATGCTAAACAGGCACTCGAATATGGCAAGCTGGCTGAAGACACGAATCTGCAAATGACCTCCTGGATTCGTCAGGCCCAGGTTTACCTCTATCTCAAGCGCCCGGAGGCTCGCTTACATGCCTACGAGCACGCTTTGCAGCTCAGTAGCAATGCATCTCCGCTTTTGCGAGGTCGCATCTACGTCGGAATGAGCGAGACGCAGAGCGCTCTTGGGCGCGAGCGAGAAGCGCTGCACTTCCTTGACCTCGCGCGCCGGACCTTCCCCGAGCGCTACGAGGAAGATCCGCATTTCGTCTATACGCACTTCAACGATTGGTCCATGAGCGAGTTTGAAGGGCTGATGTACCTCAATCTGAACCAGCCCGAAAAAGCCTGGGAAGGTTACGCGCGCATGGATAAGGTCCTGTCCACCGGCCTGATTCCCAACCGCATCAACCTGACGGTACGGCAGGCCGATGCCTCCTTCGCGCTTGGTGATCTGGAGCAGAGCTGCGCCTATGTTGCACGCGCTGCTACCACGGCCAGGGCGGCAGGCAACCAGTTGCGCCTCGACGAAACCTACCGGACCTATCAACTCATGCAGGCGAAGTGGGGGCAGGAACCCAGGGTGCAGGAACTGAGGGAGCTATTCGTAGGGTAAGAGAAGGGTGCAGGCATGCCCCCCTCGCCTGTTACCTTTTGAGCGCGGCCAGCAACTCGGCGCAGGTGAGGGCCTCTTGCGACCACTGTGAGAAGCTGCCGAAATCTTCGATATCCCACCATACCGAAAGTACGGCCTGGGCCAGTCCCCAGTCGCGCACTCGCGCGCGGTCCAGGCCAAGCTCCCCGGCCAGTTGATCGACGCGCCGGGCAAGAATGCGACCCAACTGCTGTGCCGGGAGCGCTGGCGATAGCGCATTGCGCAGCACCGCGCCCGTCTCGTAAGCCGGCTCGCCAATCAGCCCTTTGGGATCGATGGCGAGCCAGGGCTGGCGCTGAGCCGCGAGGATATTCTCCTGGTGCAGATCTCCGTGCAATAGCATGGGTGCTGCCATCGAGGCGCTCAGTTCGGCGAAGAGCCTCTCGGCCCGCTCAAGCAGAGCGGCAGGAAACGGCCCGGAACCGCCACCATAATGTGCGCGCAGGCGGGTGAAACCTCTGCCCCAATCCTGGACCGTCGGGAACGGATGCTGCTCCGGCGCCGGTCTCCATATCTGGCGCATGACGGATGCAGCAATCGAGATGGCTTTCTCGTCGTTCTCAACTGTAGTCAGACGCGTTCCCGGCAGCAGGCGCTCCAGCAGCATCACCTTGTCCGTGGCATCGGAGGCCAGCAGCCGCACCATGCCGCGTCCATCGAAGAGGCGCAGCGCCTCGAACTGGTGCGCGAACTCGCCGTTGGGTGGGGACGCCTTCACCACGACGGGGGTACCGTCCGCACAGACGGCAGGCGCGACATAGTGGAACGACAGGTCGTCGAACGGTGGCTCAATTGTGATATTCCAGCGCCGCTCACATGCAGCCAGCATCGCGGGCAGGCGCTCGATCCACGCGCGGCCCTCTTCGCCATAGAGCGTTACCATGAAGCGAGCAAACGTCTCGGGAATGATAAACATGGGCAATATTCTCCATCTATGATCTAATTTTTCGTAGGTGATTGCATCCTGGTGAAGATACAATCTGACGACGCGGAAGAGGTGATAGGCACATAGATGGAGGGAGGAGCGCGAGCAGAACAGCATAGCAACAACTCATCTGCCTGCGACCAGATGAGGGAGAAGACGACAGCCCTGGATTGAGAGGTATGTCAGCGTCAATAGTGCGTAAACACAGGCTTTCTCCCAGAGCAGGCGTATCTCTACAAGGTATCACGCTTGTAGTTCAACCAGCCCCATCGAACAGAAATTGTCAACTCGATGGGCAAAATCTGATGTGCATCACTTTTTGCCCCGCTGCACTTTACCCCTGATACCTCAGCGCCAGCAGCGCTTCGCCCATCGGGAAGGCATTGAAATGTGCGAATAATAGATATCTCTATCGCACCGGGCGCGCCCGGCAGGACTCGAACCTGCGACAGGCAACTTAGAAGGTTGCTGTTCTATCCACTGAACTACGGGCGCTCGCTCATAATGTTCCTTACAAACAATTTGAACAGGATCTTCATACAGTTTGCGATTGCGCGATTTATCACATTTTTGCATTTATGATTTCATTGTGCGATAAAACGCGCAGATGCGAAATTCTGATGCAAAAGTTAAAGGGCATCGTTACTATACTTTGCGCTACCAATAATAGCAATCCTGGTCGTGGTATGTCAAGCGGCTGCGTGGGGGAATCCAGAGGTACGATTATCTTCCCAAGCCTTGACAAGTCACCGTTAGAGAACCTATAATACCAGTAAATCCGAGTGAGCAAGTAAGGATTGGAGAAAGCAACTGGCTTTCCTTGCGACGATAGAGAGCAGCCAGCTAGTGGAGTAAATGCTTATGAGTCAGGTATTCGAGTTGGAACAGGGCTACAGCGCCGGGTTCCATGTACCAGAGAACTACGCATTCAAAGCCGAGAAGGGCTTGAATGAAAAGATTGTCGCACAGATCTCTGAAATGAAGGGCGAACCGGCCTGGATGCGTGATTTTCGCCTCAAGAGCCTGAAACTCTTCGAGAAACGTCCTATGCCGACCTGGGGCGCCGATCTGTCGGGCATCAATTTCGACGATATCTACTATTATATCAAGCCGGTGCCGCAGCAGGGCAAGACGTGGGAAGATGTCCCCGCTGAGATCAAGGAGACCTTTGATCGCCTGGGCATCCCGCAGGCCGAACGCAAATACCTGGCCGGCGTGACGGCCCAGTACGAGAGCGAGGCCGTCTATCACAAAGTGCGTGAAGATCTTGAGAAGCTGGGCGTGATCTTCACCGACATGGATACAGCGCTGCGCGAGTATCCCGATATTGTGAAGGAGCACTTCGGCACCGTCGTTCCTCCATCCGATAACAAGTTTGCTTCGCTGAACAGCGCCGTGTGGAGCGGCGGCAGCTTTGTCTATGTGCCGGCGAACGTGCGCGTGGAGATTCCGTTGCAGGCATACTTCCGTATTAACGCTCAGAACATGGGCCAGTTCGAGCGCACACTGATTATCGCCGAGCCTGGTTCATACGTGCATTATGTCGAGGGCTGCACGGCCCCGACCTATACCAGCGATAGCCTGCACAGCGCTGTCGTTGAGATCAAGGTCAAGGAAGGCGCGCGCGTCCGCTACACAACGATTCAGAACTGGTCGAAGAACGTCTACAACCTCGTGACCAAGCGCGCCGCAGCGTACCGCGATGCGACGATGGAGTGGGTTGACGGCAATCTGGGGTGCCTCGCTCAAGGCTCAACCGTAACGACGCCAGAAGGGATCAAAACAATCGAGTCGCTCAATGTCGGGGATAAGGTGCTCTCGTTCGACGAGAAAACGGGGCAACTGGTCTTCCGTCGCGTTCTGGGGAAGAGATTCTCCGGCATGCAGCCTGTACATACCGTCTCGATTGGCGAGCGCAAACTGCGTGTCACGGCCAATCATCCATTCTTCTCGTATGTCTACGATGCTGAGGCCGCAAAGAAGCAGGGGCGCTACAAGCTGGCGTATGTACGCGCCGATCACTTGAAAGAGGCGATCATCCCGCGTACCTCCGTTGACTATGGCAGATCGTATCAACTGCGAATGCCCGAACTGAGCACGACATTCAATTCGCTAAACCAGTACGCCAGCGATCTGACGATGACGCGTACACGCATGACTCGCATGCCAGAGGTCGCCGAGACAACTGACAGCCTGATGTGGCTTTTCGGCTACTGGATTGGCGATGGCAATATCGAAGTAAAAGCGGCGCAAACCGCCGATGTGATGCGCTACGCGAAGGTGGGCTTCTCAACACCAGCCACTGACCGCGCTCGTGGCCGGCTAATGGAGACGATGACGGCTCTCATTGATGCACCTGTTCAAGAGCGAGCCGATAGCAACCACGTCGCCTGGCATAGCAAAGAACTGGCCGAATTCTTCCGCCTCAATGGCTTCGAGGGCAATGCTCTCAGCAAGCGTGTACCGGCCTGGGTCTGGTCCTTGCCAGAATCGCAGCGTATCGCGTTTATCGCTGGCTACCTGGATGCTGATGGCTGTGTGGTTAAGGGCCGCTTCAGCTTGAAGTCTGCTAATCGTGGACTGCTCGAAGATATCGCGTCGCTACTCGTCACTCTGGGCATTACACCGCGTCTGCATACAGAGTTTGCCGAACCCAGGCAGGTAGAGATCATGGGCGTCACCTGCACCGCGCATAGCGCCCATCGGCTCGTCTTCGCGGCGGACCCGCGCTTCTACGCTCATGTCAGCCCGACGCTACGCATGCAGGCCCAGCAGCAGGCTCCAACGCTGCCACAGAACCGGCGCGTGGGGCGTTCGTCAATCGAGCTACCCGAGAGCGTTGAGATCGTCGATGTTGATGTCTCGGAGTCTTCAGTAGTCGAGGTGCCAACCTGGGATATCGAGGTTGAAGGCACTGGTAACTTTGTCTCGCAGGGCTTCATCGTCCATAACTCTAAGGTCACGATGAAATATCCGGCGGTCTTGCTGATGGAGCCTGGTGCGCGCGGCGACGTGCTTTCGGTGGCGTTCGCGAACGATGGCATGCATCAGGATGCCGGAGCGAAGATCACGCACCTCGCACCGCACACCACTTCGCAGATCCTGTCGAAGTCGGTCTCGAAGGGGACAGGCCGCGCCTCCTATCGCGGCCTTATCCGCGTCAACGCGGGCGCGCACCACACCAAATCCAGCGTGCGTTGCGACGCGCTGCTGCTCGACGAGCACGCGCGCACCGATACCTACCCGACGATCCGCGTGGAGGAGCCGGAGACGGAGATCGGCCACGAGGCTACGGTCTCGAAGGTTGGTGAGGATCAGCTCTTCTACCTGATGAGCCGTGGCCTGGACGAGTCCGAGGCATATTCGCTGATCGTCAACGGCTTCATCGAGCCGATCACCAAAGAGTTGCCAATGGAGTACGCGGTTGAGTTGAACCGCCTGATCCAGTTGGAGATGTCTGGCAGCGTCGGCTAGGCCGATAGCTCCCTGAAAATATATGCAGGGGCGGCCATTATGGTCGCCCCTGCATATATTTTTATTACAAACCCGAACGCAATGTTCGGGTTTGTACAATGCCATTTCTCGGTTAGCCGATAATATCAAATCCGTTTAAGTGGTGTCCAAAGAAGGCCACCAGTGAAAGGAGGAACGCCCGCGAATGATC
>Ga0209061_1002765_pt1 | contig 20884 bp, 18 predicted proteins | sample Coa_R1_10_FD_187157 | JGI IMG/M metagenome (GOLD analysis project Ga0209061, IMG submission 187157) | Surface soil microbial communities from Centralia Pennsylvania, which are recovering from an underground coalmine fire - Coalmine... | ecosystem: Environmental > Terrestrial > Soil >...
GCGGGTGGTCAAGACCCTCAAGACGTTCGAGGCAACCTGGCGTCCTGCCGGTGGCCGCATCCGTAGGTGCGGAATGTGTACGCCAGCATTAGGGCTATACTTTCCGCCATTTCCTTTATATTTCGCTATAAGCGATCACTATTGGGCGTAAAATCATTGATGCGGTGACGAAGCATGGCTACGACGAGGGGACGTTCACGGTCAACGTGATGTTGTCCAGCGTGGTCGAGGTGTGGGCGTGGACGCGTGGCGAGGACGAACGGATACGCCGCCCGCTGTGGGATGCGGAGAGGCGTCGTCCGTCGCACGCGGACAAGCGGAAGGCGGTGCAAAGCGAAATCCTCCGGAGAGAAATCCAAGTAGTTGTAAGGCAACGGACAAAGCGAGAGAGGTTTCAAGAATGCGCCATGCGTCTGCTCCATCTGGCTGCATAAAGGTGAGATTTTTACGGAAAGTATCGTCTAAAACCACATCATCTTCTTGATAGCCCGGCACATCATCTTTCTTTGTGCCACAATCGTTCTTCGCTGTGCCCTCTCGCACATCGGGCCATCCTCCCTTACCATTCGAGCAGGTCTGATCTTGGCTTCCGCATATAAATTCCCGGTTTTTTGAGGATGTTCTCTGGACATCGCGATGGATTCAGGGCTGGCATCGCGTTTGCGATTCCTATGTGCGCAGCTGTGATGGTCTCTGATCGACCCCGCTGTGCGGCCCGAGTGATCTCGGCGGCCACGGTTTCTAGGGTTCGGCCGATCCGAGTGTGTCACGCCCACGTAGAAGGAGAACGCCATGAACGCTCCCATGATTCACAAGAGTCTGCCTCGGTCCTTTGAGTTACTCAAAGCGAAGGACCTGATGTCGCTCAATCCGGTGTCGATTCGTCGCGACGCTACCATTCGTGAAGCTCTAGAACTGCTGACAGAACGCGGCTTTGGTGCCGCTCCCGTCATCGATGAAGCGGGCCGGCCTGTTGGTGTCGTCAGCCAAACCGATATCCTCATCCACAACCGCGAATGTGTCCACCATGCCGGTGACCCAAACCACCCCGTCTCCCGGCGCGACTGCTCCGATTGGGATCTGTTCCCGGAGCCAGCATGGGCCGACTCAATCGAAGTCACAGACCCGACCACCGTGGGAGAGATCATGACGCCGGCCATCTTCACTGTTTCACTGGAAACCCCCGCGCCCGAAGTGGTACGTCGCATGCTGGAGTTGAAAGTGCATCATTTGTTCGTGATCGACAGCGATTTGGCACTGGTTGGCGTCATCAGTCCTTTGGACGTGCTGCGGCACCTGGAGAAGTAAGCTCGGAGGTCAAACATGTATCGTTCCATCCTCGTTCCCCTGGATGGCTCGTTGCCCAGCGAGCAATCGTTGCCCTATGCCACGGCCCTGGCCCGGCGTTCCGGGGCGGAGTTGCAACTGGCTTACGTTCATACCCCTCTCCTTCTGGGAGAAGGCACCCTGTATCTCGGCACACCGGACGTGCAATTATGGGAAGATGAAAAAAAATATCTCAAAAGCGTTGTGGATCGGCTTCAGAAAGTAGAATTGAACAAGGTCTCGGCCCACGTGCTGGAAGGACCTATCGCCGATACGTTGCAGGAGCATGCGCTGAGCAAGGGATGCGATCTCGTGGTAATGACCACACACGGTCGCGGGCCGGTGTCGCGTTTTTGGCTGGGCAGCGTGGCCGATCAACTGGTGCATCGCCTGCCAATACCCTTATTGCTTATCCACACGCGAGAAGAAATTCCGCTGCCGGCGACGGAGCCGGAAGTTCGCAACATTCTGGTGGCACTGGACGGCACACCGACAGCGGAGCAAATCTTGCAACCGGCTGGGGCGCTGGGGAAGTTGATGGGGGCATCGTGTACGCTGCTGCGTGTAGTGCCGTCGGTAGTGCCGCACGTCGTCTACACGGAGGTAGCAGTCGATACCGCTCTGGCCGACAAACTGCGGGCGGAGGCACGCGTCTATCTACAGCGCGTGGCGGAATCGCTGCGCGATCAGGGTTTCGATGTGCAGACACGCATCATCGCCCATGCCCATCCGGCCACAGCCATCCTGAACGAAGCGTCGAGCGGCGAGTACGATCTGCTCGCTCTGGAGACGCACGGCCGGCGCGGGCTGTCGCGCTTGTTCCTCGGCAGCGTTGCCGATAAAGTCGTGCGCGGTGCCACTGTACCAGTCCTGGTGCATCGCTGCCTGCCCGACTGATGGCGGAGAGGGATGACAAGCCAGACATCTACCATCCATCTTTTTGAAAGAGGTGAATCATGTCCGTCCATTTCCAGGAAGAAGCAGGCGGCAAATGCCTGCTGGTTCAGCTCAGCGGAAAGCTGGCGAAGGAGGACTACCAGCACTTCGTGCCCACGGTGGAACGACTCATCAAACAGCAAGGCAAAATCCGTGTACTGGTGCAGATGCGCGATTTCCACGGCTGGACGCTGGGGGCGCTGTGGGAGGACATCAAGTTCGATATGAAGCATTTCGGCGACATCGAGCGCTTGGCCTTCGTAGGCGACCGCAAGTGGGAAGCCGGCATGGCCGTGTTCTGCAAGCCGTTCACCCGCGCCGCTATTCGCTACTTCGATGAGAGCAAATACAAGGACGCTCTCGAATGGATCAAGGAGGGGATCGTCCAGCCGGTATGAGGCACGAGCTGGCTGGGTGATTGCTGACCACTCTCAATCTGTTGTGGCCATCGGAGCGAACGAACACTGGAAAACAAGCTGGATATGTTCTCTTCCAGCAGAGAGGCCGCTCCTCTCGGAACGGCCTCTTTCATCTTATGCATCATCCTCTCAACGCAGCATCGGGGCCAATAGCTGCTCGGTACTCTCCTTCTCTGCCGATCCCATGACACAGCAAGGCTCCGCCACCGAGTCGGGACTGTGCTGACGGCGTTCGTGGATCTCCTGTCGATCCACCACGACAGACGGCGGGGCATCGATGCCGAGGCGGATACGATCGCCCTTCACCGAGACAACGATGAGACGGATCACACCATCAAGGATAATCTCTTCGCCGGGACGACGGGTAAGCACCAACATGAACACACCTCCTTGTAACCGGGCCGGCTCTTGCGCTTGTTTCGTTCCAGATGAGGCGAAGACCTTCTCCCCTCGTGTCTATCCCTGGATGCGAAAACCGGCGAAGTAGCCTCGGAACCAAAAAAAAAACCTCCCCCGCATCGGAATGTGGGGGAGGCTCTCATAGCCGTGTTCAGATTATTCTCCCTGGACGTAGAGAAATACTACCCGAAACACCGCGCCGGTGTCAAACCTAATTTTTTGCGGTGATCAGTCGTCTTGCACCAAGGCGATTGTAACCATGGGCAGGTCAGTAGACCATGGTGAAGTATTGCTCGCCAGCAAGGCGAGGTCGATCCACGCACGGCGGCGCGGTTGCTGAAGCAGGCGAGGGGTCGGGCTGATGGATTCCATCCTGCGTGAGCTATCCCGTGCATGTCAGCGACCTCCAGCATGCCTTGTGGGCGGAAGAGCGGGAAACCATGCTAACAGGCGCTGTGCGAAGAAAACACGCAGATTGAAGGGCAATCTTGACCGTGCGGGACCGCCCATTGGCTGTGACGGAACCGCTCAGAAAACTATCCCTCCATAGAAGATGTACTCTTCGTTTTTTTTTCGCTGTCAAGAAAAAGCATCGGAATAGCCGGGAAAAATGAGCAGTCATCCCTACTTCCGATGATTCATCGGATGCGGCATGTCTCTTGCTATTTTTTCTGGTGGAAACAAGGAAACAAGAAAGAGAAAAGAGGAGCGCGGTACTCCTCAGAGGTGAACCCTCTTGTTAGAAAGGAGGCCACACCATGTTCGGGATCATTCCGCGGGGGAAAGAGAGGAGAATGGAGAGATTCTGGCCGTATGAGCCGCCGATGGAGCTGTTGCGACGCGAATTTGCTCCGTTGTTTGAGCGGATGTTCGGTCGCTGGCCGATCTTCGCCGAGAGCGAGGGAGTGCCTCCCTATGGCCCCGAGTTGGAGGATAAGGGCGAAGCACTCCTCGTTCGGGAGGCGGTGCCCGGCTTCGAAGCCAAGGAGATCGAGGTCAAGATCTCTGGCAATCTGCTAACCGTCCATGCCGAGCGGAAGGAGAAGGAGGGCGAGACCGAGAAGTTGTGGGGCGAGGTGGAGCGCACGGTCCTGCTGCCCGAGGGCGTGGACATGGAGCATGCCGAGGCCACCTATCGCAACGGCGTCCTAGAAGTGCGGCTGCCCAAGCTGCCGGAGGCGAAGGAACGACGCATCGAAGTGAAGACCTGATGTCGGTCGGCGGAGAACGCCTCGTGAGGGTACGCTGACGGACAGACAGTCAGGGCGGAATCGCATGGTGCTAATGGGAAGCGCGTGCGATTCCGCCTGTTCTCACGAACCCGCTGATTAGCAAAGGAGAACACCATGTTACCGTTGAGAACCATTCTACATCCGACAGATTTCTCGGAGCATTCCGAGTTCGCCTTCCGGGTGGCGTCATCGCTGGCCCGTGACTACAACGCTCGCCTGATTTTGCTGCACGTTATTCCGCCGCCGATGGTCATTTACGCTGGAGGTCCGGTGCCGGCGGAGACGTGGCCTAGCATCGAAGAAGTCAAGGAAAGACTTCGGAACATGGAAGGTCGAACCCATCATGTTCGTGTCGAATCGACCGTGCTGGAGGGCGATCCGGTGGACAAGATCCTGCAAGCAGCGGAGGAGACTCATAGCGACGTGATTGTTATGGGTACGCACGGCCGAACAGCGTTGACGCGACTGCTGCTGGGCAGCGTAGCCGAATCGGTCATTCGCAAGGCCCCCTGCCCGGTGTTGACTGCCAAGCCTGCGGCGGCGCGCATGAAGGCTCTCGAGGAGAGCGAAGCGAATACGGAGGCAGGCGTCGCTGTGGGTGCCCATGCGGAGTGAACGCCTGGGCTAAAAGGACAGCGGCAGAGGGAGAGCGACAACCCCAGGAAGTGAGTTCGCTATGGTAGCGATGAAGACGATCTTGTATCCGACAGATTTCTCAGCAGACGCACGACCAGCATTCGAAGTGGCGTGTGCCCTTGCTGGCGAAAGGCAAGGCCAACTTGTGGTTCTTCACGTTGAGCGGCCTCCGTTGACCTCGTTGGGCGGCACGACCGGAGTGCCGCCCCTGCCCAATGAATATGGTCGTGAAAGGCTGTGGAATGAGCTGAAAGCCATCCAGCCCTCACGTGCTGATATCGTTGTCGAGCATCGTCTGGAATACGGTGACCCTGCCAAGAAGATTCTCGAAGTGGCTCAGGAGATTGGTGCCAATCTGATTGTCATGGGAACACATGGACGGACGGGAGTGCGTCGTTTACTGATGGGAAGTGTAGCCGAGCAGGTGGTGCGTAAGGCGCCCTGCCCTGTGCTTACGGTTCGCACACCGGTGGAGACGCTATTAGCAAGCCTTACTGATGCTGGCAAATACTCTGATCCATCGAGCGCCTAGCAGGGACCTAATTCGATTCTTTCTCCTAAAGAAATTCGTCATGCTAGTTATGAAGAAACCGTTTCTCACCTTAGTGGCGCAAGATTTAGAGCATGTTTGCAAATGGGGTTTTCCTTAGAGTTCATGCGGGTCATAGCCGCCGGAGCACCAGATGAATCATCGCCACGTATACCATCGTCTCGCTTACACGTGGGTTCCGTTCGTAATCCTTGCTCAGCCGCCGATAGCCCACGAATCAACCAAACGTCCCCCACCGCACGCCAGCCCAAATCATGATCCGGCTCCTCCGCCTAATGCTACGCTGATTCCCTGACCGCCGTGTGTCGCTGACTGTTGGCTGGAATGAGTTTTTCCCGCCAGCCGACGGTAGCATGGCCGTCGAAAAACTTCCTGGCCCGATCCGGGAAATCATCCTTTCGGCCCTCACCCCAGCCGCGTAAACTGCATCAGTCGATGCTTAGGGCTAGCAGACATTTCCCTCCCCCTGGTGGGGGAGGGAGTTGAGTCCAGCAGCACTTAGGCAGTTAGATAGTTGAGTGGTTAGGCAGTGCCTAACCACCCAACCACCTAACCCCTTGATGAGCGAATGTCTTTTCTCTCCTCCGGTTTCGTCGCTTGCGGACGCTCCGGTGGTTGATTGAAGTCTGGCATAGTGATGGTGATCTCACGTCGCTCGCCAGCATGCACCTCCACGCGGCGTTCGGCTTTTACCTCCTTGCCGTCGCGCTCCATTCGCGCCACGAAAGTGTAGTGATAGCTCTTGCCGGGTTCCAGAGGCGGCGAATAGAAACGGCGCGTGGCCGAGGTCGAAGTGGTTGGTTTGCCGTCAACCGTCAAAGCAGCGGCTTCCGGCAAGTGGACAATAATAGTTGCTCGATTGGCGGATGTATCGGGATACATCGAACGTGTAGTTGCTGGGGTTGAAGCGGGAAGGGTGTTGTAGGCCAGTGCCGTGGGAGCGACGTAACCCACTGTGACAGGGGCATAGGCATAGCCCCAGCCCCCCCAGCCGCCCCAGCCGCCCCAACCATAGCAGCCCCAGCCGCCCCAGCAGCCCCAGCAGCCCCAGCCGTAGCCACCCCAGCAGCCCCAGCCGCCCCAGCAGCCGCAACAGCCCCAGCGACGCCCCCAATCCGGCATGTCGGCGCCCGTGGTCAGGGCCGCCATCAATACCATGCTGTACATAAGCCACCTCCTTTTATGTAAAGAACCAAACGGGTTAACCTCCTGTTTGGATAGTGGCGAGGCTTGGGTAGTTTAGGCAAAATGAGTGCCAGAATCAAGAGAGAACCGTGCGGGAGCGTTCTGCCAACGAGTGTAGCGGCGAACGGTCGGCATCAACCGGCTGGCGCCAATTTCATCAGCCGGCTGATGCCGACCATTCGCCGCTACACCAACCGGGAAGCCCGCTCTCTCAAGCCCAATCGAAAAAATTTTTGTCGCATTGGTCTCCTCAGCGTTCTATTATGGATAGGGGAGAGGGCTAAAATGCGCGGTCCTTTGCGCAAAGGTGCGCATCGCCTTGACTTTCTCTGGCGAGGGACAATCATGCCGACACCATCCGAGAAAGGCAGCCGAGCGCTCCTTCCAGGAGCGCTCCTTTTCGCGGCAGCCATCGGGGGCTTTGTTCTTGGCGGCTTCTGCAGTTATATCTCCTTCCACTTCTCCAACGAGACACCCCTGTCCACTGAGGCGGAGACGCCTCTACAAAGCGGCAAGCCCGATAAGGTTGTGGCTCGCGGACGCATCGAGCCGAAATACGGCATCCTCTCGGTAGGTGTGCCGACACCGGATCGTCTCCGCGAGCTTCGGGTGAAAGAAGGCCACACCGTTAAACGAGGAGACCTCTTGGCCGTCCTCGATAGCGAGGCTATGCGCTCGCTGGAACAGAAATTGGCTATCGCTCAGCTTCACCAGGCGAGGGAGCGCTTGGCCGCCATCAAGAAAAACGGAGAGGCTCAGATCCGTGTTGCCCAGGAACGCCTCAAACAGATCGCGGAGTTGGAGCCGTTTGAACGCCAGATGCTCAGGCGCAGAATCGAGCTTCTGAAGAAGCAGGAGAAAGATGCGCAGAAGAACGCCGAACGTTATATCGCTGCGGGCGATACCATCGCCAAGCAGGACATCGAGAAACAGGACCTGGCGCTTCAGCAGATCCAGGCGGAGCTAGAGGATGCGCAGGTCCAGCTGGAGAAGTTCCGGAAGTCGACGGTCTTGAACCGCAGCATGGCCCAGGCCCAATTGGAGGCGGCGCAGGCGGAATTGGAACAGGGTCAAAGTGCTATCTCTCTGAAAGCGCTCGATACCCAGATCCAACAGGCCGAAGAACGGCTTAAGGAAACGAAGATCCTCGCTCCCAGCGACGGCAAGATCTTGCGCCTGTTTGTCCACGAGGGCGAGTTGGTCGGCACAAGACCGATTTTGGAGATGGCTAATGTTGATCAGATGATCGCACTGACTGAAGTGTACGAATCGGATATTGAGCGTGTGAAGCTCGGGCAAAGTGCGACGGTCGCCAGTGAAATCGGTCATCTTTTTCAAGGCGAGAACGTCCTGCACGGCGAAGTGATAGAGATTGCCAGCATCATCGGCAAGGCAAAGGTAGTCCCTCTCGATCCGCTGACAGCGGCGGACAAACGTGTAGTCGAGGTAAAGGTTGCCTTGAAGCCTGGACGGGAACAGGCGAAGAGGCTCGCCGATCTGATCGGCCATCAGGTGCTCGTCGAGATCGATGCAAAGCCCGGCCCGGCCAAGGGTCCACGCTAAGCGGCAAGCAGTAAAGGCTGCTGATGAAAACGCCCCTTGTCCTCTTGAACCTGCTGCATCAGCCCCGGCGAACGCTGTTGGCTGTTCTCGGCGTCGCTTTCGCCGTCCTGCTTATCTTCATGCAGCTGGGCTTTTATCACTATGCTGAAAGCGCCGCCACCGCCCTCTATGACGCCCTCGATTTTGACCTTGTTCTGCTGTCCAGCAATTATCTCAGCACTACACGCCCCAGTAGTTTCCCGGTGGAACGGCTGTATCAGGCGAGACAGCATCCTGATGTCGCCTCTGTTACGCCGCTGTATATAGATTGGCAAGGTTGGCTCATCAAGAAGCCGGGCGGTCCTCAGCGACGAGTCATTCTCGTCCTCGCCTTTCCTCTGGATACTACCCCCTTCCGGCCGGAGGTCTTCCAGGATGAGCCAGCCAACGAATGCCAGAAGCATCTGCATGTGCCCGATACGGTCCTCATGGATACGGAGACGCGCAATTCCTTCGGTCCGCCTCAGCAGCGACGCGTCGGGGAAGAGACGGAATTGAACCAGACACGTATCCGCATCGTTGGCCGCTTCACCATCGGCACCGGCCTGGGCGCCGACGGCATGGTCCTGACCAGCACGGAGACCTATGCCCATCTCCGCAGTCCCCAGGCGTTGAGGCGGCCTGCCCTCGGCTTGGTCCGTCTTCAGCCGCAAGCCAAGGGCCGCGCCAATAAGATCCAGAGAGAGTTGAATCAAGCCTTCTACTCAGCTTACCCGCACGATGAGGTCCGCCTCCTGAGTCGCCAAGAGATCAAGCAGAAGGAACAGGATTACTGGATGTACCGCACCTCTGTTGGCATTATCTTTTTGATCGGGGTCTTCATCGCTCTGATCGTCGGCGCCATTTTCGTCTATCAGGTGATTGCCACAGACATCGCCGATCACTTCGCCGAGTACGCCACGCTCAAAGCGATCGGCTATCCAGGGAGCTACCTGAACGGAATGGTATTGCGGCAGGCGCTGGTGCTGGCGGTGCTGGGTTATCTCCTGGCTTATCCTGCCGCCCTGGGACTATACGAATTGGCACGACATAACTACCAGTTGCCGCTGTCGATGACCCGGCTGCGGGAGGCCGCGGTCTTGCTATTGGCCATTGCCATGTGTTCCGTGTCGGGCCTGTTTGCTCTACGCAAGGTCAAGGCCGCCGACCCGGCGGACTTATTCTGATATGTTCTTATTTCTCCGTGTACCCCTGGCCTGGCTCAACTTGACGCACGATCGGCGCCGCCTGATCATCCGCGTCCTCGGTGTTGCCTTCGCCGTCTTCCTCATGTTCGCCGAGTTAGGTTTCTACAACGCTGTGCTCGATGCTGCAGGAAGGTTAATCGAGCAATTCAACGGTCAAATCTTCATCGTTAGCAAGGCGCAATACGCGCTGGCCATCAAGGCCCAGCCGTTCACCACGCGCCGCTTGGCCCAGGCTCGCGAAGTGCCCGGCGTCCACGCTGCCTACGCCGTCTATCTCGAATACACCCTTTCCTCCTTCTGGAAGGACAACGGGGCCGGACCTTCTCATCTGCCGCACAGCCTTCCGGTCCGCGTCATCGCTTTCGATCTCGATCAACCCGTGCTGAACATTCCCGAAGTCCAGGCCCAATGCAACCTCCTTAAAGTCCCTTACCATGTTTTGCTCGACGAGAAATCCAAAGAGCACTATGGAGAGGACAAGCCACAGATCAAACGGGAGCTGGCCCAGCACTTCATCTATTCGGCCGGCACTTTCCGGCTCGGTACCGACTTCGCCAGCGACGGCAATATTATCCTGAGTGATTGGACCTATGCTCAGCTGTTCCCCAATGAGCTGGCGCCGGCCGACACACTGCACCTTGCCGATGTGGGTGTCGTGTGCATCGATGAACAGAGCGTCGATGTCGAGACCGTCTGCCAAGCTCTCCGCGCGGTGCTGGACCCTGATGTCGATGTCTACACCAAGAAGCAGCTCATCGAACGGGAGCGCGATTATTGGCTCAAGACCACGCCGATTGGCTATATTTTCTGGATTGGCATGATCATGGGCTTTATCGTTGGTGTGGTCATTTGCTATCAAATCATTTCCACGGACGTGGCCGAGAACCTGTCGGAGTACGCCACGCTCAAGGCCATCGGCTATGCCGATCGCTACTTGAACGGCGTGGTGCTACGCGAGGCTTTATGGTTAGCGTTTCTCGGCTTCATGCCGGGGCTGGGGCTGAGTTGGCTACTCTATCGTCTGGTGGATTTCCTGGTCGGCCTACCCATGATCTTACAATACAAAAGCACTCTTTTTGTGCTTCTTGTTACACTCTTGATGTGCGTGATCTCGGGACTGATCGCCTTGCGCAAGGTGCAAACAGCCGATCCTGCGGAGGTGTTCGCATGAGTACTGCGGTCATCCCTCAACGTGTGCGTTCGACAGAATTCCTAAAACGTCCGCTGGTTGTTCGGGCCGCGGCTCTCAACCACAGATACGCAGACAGCGAAAAGAAGAACCTGGACAATATTCATTTACAGGTGCATCAGGGCGAGATCGTCTTCATAACGGGTCCGTCCGGCTGCGGGAAGACGACGCTGCTGTCGCTTTTGGGTGCTCTGCGCACCGTGCAAGATGGCGAGGTCGAAGTACTGGGCCGGCGCCTGCACGAGCTACAGGGACAGAAATTAGTCGAAGCCCGCCGCGATATCGGCTTCATTTTCCAGGCCCATAACTTATTCGGATCGCTGACGGCTTTGCAGAATGTGCGCATGGCCCTGGAATTGCAACACCGCGATCGCAGGTACATCCACCATCGCGCCGTCGAGGTGCTGACGGCCCTGGGCTTGCAGGACCATATTCACCGCAAACCTTCCCATCTGTCGGGCGGCCAGAAGCAGCGCGTGGCCATTGCCCGCGCCTTGGCCAATCGGCCGCGTCTAATCCTCGCCGATGAACCCACCGCCGCCCTTGATGAGGAATCGGAACGCAACGTCGTCGATCTGCTCAAGAAGCTGGCTCAGGAAGAGAGTTGCACTTGTCTGATCGTGACTCATGCCAATCGCATTTTGGACGTCGGCGATCGTATCATCAGCATGGTCAAAGGATGTATCCGGTCGAATGTTCTGGTGCAGGAAATGGTCGAAATTTGCGAATTCCTCAAACAATGCGAGGTATTCTCATCCTTGACGACAAGCGCCCTGACCAACATCGCCGAGGTGATGGAGCAAGAGAGTCATCCGGCCGGCACGATCCTCATTCGTCAAGGCGCGGAAGGCGACAAATTCTATCTCATTAAGCGCGGCGTGGTGGACGTGATTGTCAATCAAGGCCAACCCAACGAGGCGAAAGTAGCAACGCTGAGCAAAGGCCAGTTCTTCGGCGAGATGGCCCTCTTGACCGGCGCGCCGCGCAATGCCACGGTCCTGGCCGTGCAAGACGTAGATCTGTACACGCTGGACAAGCCGCGCTTCCAATCGGCACTGGCCTCCAGTGAGCCATTCCGTAAGGAGTTGGAAAAGATCCTCTTCCAACGGCAATGATGAAAAGAAGAACTAACCACAGAGGCACGAAGAACCCAGAGAAGAAGACACAAAAAAGAGTATGTTAATCTAATATTATCCTGAATTTTCTTTGTTTCTTTCTGTTTCTTTTTCTCTGGGTTCTTCGTGCCTTCTGTGGTTAGTTTTCTTTGCACTCAGCATAGCCGCATTCGGCCGGCAGGATGCCCTGCGCTTGTTTGAGCTTGACGATGGCAATTTTCCAACTCACAAACTCTTTAATCACTTCGCCGCGCGCCTTGTACCACTCCAGATAAGCCGAGGCCAAGCTGAGGGCACCCTGCAATCCTTCGGCCTGCCGTTTTTCCAGATCCCGGATACGTTCCTGCCAACTGTCGGCCGCTCGCCGCGCTCGCAGGATCGTTTCGCGCCGCGCCCCAATCTCGTAGACGGCCGCGCGGATCTCGGCTTCGGTCGTGCGCTCACGCTCCTGCAGATAGTCGCAGAGTTGGGCGCGGATGCGTTCCAGTTCTTCTTCCTGACCCGGTTGAATGTGCAGAAGCTTGCCGAGGATCGCCAGCAGTTGGCAACTCGGTCCCGGCCTGGATAGGGTCAGCAACGGATTGATTGTCTGGAGCAACGTGCGCGCCGAGCCGAGCGTATCGCGGTCGAGATTGGCAATCGTGTTTCGCAGCAACAGAAGCTGCGGCCGCTGCTGCAACCCGAGCTGGACCGCAGCCTCGACACCTGGCACGAAGAGGAGCGGCATTTCAGAAGGGGTGCCAAGCGGCATTCCCGGGTCCGGCCAGATGCGCCAAGCAGGGGTGAGATCATAGCCCAGTGCCAAGCGGAGCTTGCGGTTGAGTTGCTCGATCATCAGCTGATTTTGTGCTCGTTGCAATTGCAGTTCGGCAATTTGTCGTTGATATTCTTCAATAGGCAATGGCAGAGGGATGCCGAGTTTTTTCATCTCTTCGATGCGCTGAAGTGTTTTGCTGCTGCTCTCCAGGCTAATGGTGAGCAAGTCGGCCTTGGCCTCGGCAGCGGCGAGCTGATAGTACCATTCCAGCGCCGCGCCGGCCGCTTGATCGCGGCTCTCCAGGGCACTATATAGCAGTATCGCTTCCTGGAATTCACGTTGTTTCTGTTGTTTTTGGGCCTTGCCACCTTGTGCCAGGCCGCCGCGCAAGCCAGGACATTCCTTGCTGGCACGGCGGCCGGATGAAGAATTTTCGAGCTGCCGACGCTGATTATCGAACCCATCAGCCAAAGGGGCATGCTTGGCAGCCAAGCATTGACACAAAAGTGGAGGAAGAGCGCGGTAAGCATCCACAAGCGGCAGTTCATCCAATACTGGTGGGGGCTGCACCGATGCGGCCAACTCCTGGATGGCCTGTTCTTGAGAAACCCGTTCGACAGCAGGCGGGAGAGGCTCGCCGGGACCGCAGGCGCAGGAGTGCCGGCACGGATGGCACAGCGAACAGCCGGCCGTCGCAGCCAGGAACGCTCCCATCATCAGCAGTAGGGTAAGTCGCCCCATGAAAAATCCCGATCAAATCGCCTGCCGCAATTCGGAGTTCGAAGTTCGGAGTCCTGAGTCCTGAGCAGTACCATTTCTCAGAACTTGGAACTTAGAACTTCGAACAGAATTCAGCGCCGTTGCCAACCGCGGCCAAACGGCTTCAGCTCCGGCCAATCCACGCATGTGCTCACGCGCCCACTGAGCCAATGCCTGATAGCGCGCACGTTCGTGTTTGGCAGTCTCATAGCTGGCCCGCAGTTGATCGTGATACGATTGCCAGACCAGGCGATGCCAGGTGGTGCGATAGCCACCGCCGCTTTCTTGTGGCCAGGGCGCCGGCTCCGGATGCGATTCCAGGATGAAGCCGCACTGTTCATCGAGGGAGTCAGCCATGCCGGTATGCGGCGGCGCCAGCGCTGGCCGGCCCGCCGCCAGGAAGTTTTGCAGCGGCAAACACGATCCCTCGGCCCGCGATGTATTCACATAGTAAGTACTGGCCCGCGCCAATTCGACCAACTGCTCCTCGGATAGATACGCCGTCACAAAGACCAGCTTGCAGCGATGGCTCAGGCCGGTGCCGCGGTAGAAAGCGAACATCTCGGCCAGCGCCGCCGCCTCCCAATCTGCTGACACCACCAACTTGACCACCAACGTCGCATCGCCCTGGTCCTTCAGGGCCAGCAGATAGCCGGACAGCAGATCCTGCCAGTTCTTACGGGCGTCAAATGGATTCAGGATCGTGGTATAAACAACTCCAGATAGTTCTAAATTCGGCCGCGGTGGATACAACTCGCGGATATCGGTTTCCTGGAAGACTTGCCGGGCCGACCACAAGGCGGCGCGGACGGCCCGCGCCGACAGGTGCATGACTCTGCCGAAACGCTGTGGCACGGCCTTAATGCACTTCTTGTACAGCTGGCGAAGACTGGGCTGTGCCGACAGATGGCCGGTCTCGCGGCTGACCCACGGCCGCGGTGCTCGCGGCAGCGCGACCGGTTGCGGAAAAGTGTAGCACGGGCAGTTGAGCGCCATGCGCTGGACCGGTTGCCAGTCCGGGACCTGGAAATAAGCCGTCGGGACTGGCACCGGCACCACATGCACCGGCGTCCGCACACCTGCCCGCAAGAAGGCGGCGCGCGAAAACTGTGTGTGCGTGATAAGCAAATCCATCTGCTCGGCCCGCCGTGCCCAGTTCTGCCGCGGATCGTTCTCCAGATCGAAGGAAGGAATGTCGGGGAATTCCCAGGCGGGCACAGCGATGTTCGGCACCTCGGGCACGATTTCCATCAGATGGAGCGGCAGAAAACTAAGGTGAATCGGCTGGTATTGCTGGCGCCGCGCTTCGGCAACGGCATGTTCGAGGACGCCGCGCGGGCCGGACACTTCCCGATGCCGGCCCCAGCGCTGCAATAGCGGCGCAAAGGCGCGGTAGACGTAGCGATACGAATAGGCATCGCGCCCCAGAAGGCGAGCCAGCTCGCTTTCGCTATACATCGAGGTGACGAGCAACAATGGATCACCGTTGGCATGATGTGTTGGCTCGTCGTGCATGATATTCCTCACAGAAACGAACTACAGAACCACAGAGGAAACAGAGAAAACACAAAAAAGAGACAGAAATAAACCAAAGATCGGTTATACCTGATTTTTGTTTCTTCCTTATCTATGTATTCTCTGGGTTCTCTGTGATTCTGTGGGTAGTTAAACCTGGAATTCGATCGGTAGTGCCAAGGTGTTATCGGGCAAAGCCGCAGCTGTCACGTCTTGCAACGATCCGTCGGGCTGCAGGTCGTACAAGCGGTAGTTGAGTCCATGCAAGAACTCCTCGATGGCGATAAAGACATCGGCAATGCCGTTGATTGCTGCATGACAGCCTCGAAAAATCTCCAAGGTCTCAAATAAGACCACTGGCCGCAGCGATTCCAATGTGTCGCGTGCGCCGCGCAGCACTTCCAACTCCATTCCTTCTACATCGATTTTGATGAAATCGACTCGCTCCCACCCTTGCCGGGCAACGACGACATCCAAGGTCGTGACGGCAACCGGTAATTCACCGGGGACAGCAGCACTGTGTACTTGTGACAGTCCAGCGTTAAAAGGGTGAAGTGGATCGGGCCGCCACAGCAGCGACCCCTCGGCTTCGCTCAGTCCGACCGGCAGAATGATAACGCGGTTAACCAGGCGCGGATTGGCTCGTAAATTCTGCCGCAGTCGGGCAACGTAGGGCGGTCCCGGCTCAATGGCGAGGACGCGGCCGGACGGCCCTATCTGCCGGGCCAGAGCCAGGGCGACAGCACCGACATTGGCGCCCACATCGATGCAATAGCTGCCTGCCGACACGAAGCGTTCCACGGCGCGGAGGACGCTTGATTCATAGCCAGCAAGCATTTTCCGCTCGATGGCGTTAGCCGGATCGATCCAGACGACAACATCGCCCAGGTAATGGGACCAGCGAAGGGAGCGGCCGGGCGGCAGGCGGTTGAGCAAGGCAGGGCGCGCCTGGATGGCCCGGCTCAGCAGCCAGCTGGGCAATAGTGGCACGATGGGTTTCAGATACTTGCCTACGGGCATGGTTTGGCTCCTACGCCGCCAGCGGTTTGCGCGGCGTCAAGGTATCGAGCAGGTCCAGAGCCGCCTGCAAGCGTGGCCAGATGCTTTCCGTGCTGGCCCATTGAGCCATCTTGCGCTGGCCACAAGCGCCCAGCGCGTCGTAAGTCGGCCGATCGCAGCGGGCAATGTGGTAACTCTGCCGTAATTGCTCTACCAGCGACGGCCATACGACCCGGCCCCAGGTGGTGCGGAAACGTAAGCGGCTATCGTGCGGCCAGATGGCCGGCTCCGGATGCGTCTCGACGATAAAACCCATTTCACGAGTAAAATAGTCGCTAAGAGCAGTATGGCACGGTGCCACGCACGGCCGACCTGCAGCCAGGTAGTTCATCACTGGCAGACAATTGCCCTCGGCGCGGGTGGTCGTCAGGTAATAAGCGCTGGCTCGTACCAATTCGAGCATATGTTCCGGCCGGAGATAGTCGGTCAGCAACACGACTTTGCAGCGATGGGCCAGACCCAGGCGGCGATAGTACATGAGGATGCGTTCGATCCAGATCGGTTCCTTGGTAACGAGCTTGACGGCCAAGACGGCGTCGTCGCGATCGCGCAACCCCCAGAGGAAGCCGCTGAACAGGTCTTCCCAATTTTTGCGGCCATCGCCGGGGTTGAAAATGCAGGTGTAGACCACACCTGACAGGTCCACGTACGGCTGCCGACAGCTTTCGACGTAGCGTTCCCAGGCATTGCGCCCTGCCTTCCGCGCGAGGGCCTTGATCCAGGTGTGAGCAGTCGGCGGCACCAGCGGTTTGACGTACTGGCTATAGGTCGAGCGCATCGTGTCGCACAATCGCCCCGGAGCAGAAACAGACAGCCTGTCTCCTTCCTCTCCGCTGGGGTCAGGGGCGTCCCACAATGCCGATGCAGGCACATCGGGATGAGGGAAGACATAGGCCGAGTAGGGAATGCGGATGGAGCGATCGGCCTGCCAGGCCGAGACGCGGAAATAGTCGTCCGGCGTCGGCACTGGCACGATGCGGATGGGGGTGCGGATGCCAGCCCGCTGCAATGTCTCTACCGTGAATTGGCCACCGACCAGGATCAGATCGCACTGCCGCGAGGCGGCAATCCAGTCGTTACGCGGGTTGCCGTCGAAGACGTGATCGGGCGCATCCGGGAATTCCCAGGCTGGCACGATCACATTGGGGACCGACGGTGCCGGGCAGAAATCCTGGAAAGGCAGGAAACTGACGTGGACCGGATCAAGTCCGCGGCGGCGGGCGTCGCGGGCCGCTGCCTCCAGAGCGCCGGCATCACGAGCGACCGGGAGGACTTCCCCCCAACGCGCCAACAGCGGCACAAACAGCTGGGCGACCAGGTCGTAGGAGTAGCCCGGCACGCCCAGGTTTTTACCCCGCGTCGCTCCCGTCTGGTAGGAGGTCAAGAGGACGGCTCGCCGCCGTGTCGGCTCCGGAGGCGTGGCTTCGGTCTCTCGTTGAGGATCGCGTGGACTCATCGTCACGAGGCTCCTGGAACAATAGGAAATTCACGTACTTGGTAGCGGTGTTGGATCATTTCTTGTATCGATTGCCGGGAACAAAGAGTTGAGGAAAAGCCCCGAAGATAACGATTGTGCCGGTCGTTTGGCCCGTGTCGGCAAGAGGCGGAGAAGAGGAAGAATGGAGCGTGATTTATCATTTCGCACGAAGCGATGAATCCTCCGCCTGCCGCAAGCACAGCCGCAGCTCTTGGGCCAGCACTTGCACGTGTGGTTCCTTGACCATGGTGTGATGCTGTCCGGGCACAAAATGGACATCGACAGCGGCAGCCAATTTGCCCCAATTACGATCTGTTGCTGTTTGCACCGGCACCGGCGCTTCCTGAGGACGAAAGAGTGTCAGCCGGCCTGGATAGGGACGAAGCGCGTAGTTGCTGCCCAGCTGAATGTGGGCATGAAACAGACGCTTGAGGTCGTTGAGGATCTGCTGCACCAAAGGCAAGGGCGTGTCATCATCCACAAGGCCGAGCTTACGCACGTGGTCCCACAGGTACGGCAATTGCTCATCGGGACCGAGGCGGTCCAGCTCTTCCAGCGTGAGATCCAGGCCATACTCGCGGGCAGACTGGGCAGCATCCTCCGCATAAGGGGCATTGGCGGCGTTGTACGGAATAGTCGTATCCAAAAGCGCCAAAAGCCCGACGGTTTGTCCTTGATAGCGCAATTGCTGCGCCATTTCGTAGGCGATGACGCCGCCCATCGACCAGCCGCCCAGGTGATACGGTCCCTGAGACTGCACACCGCGAAGGGCAGCGACGTACTCGGCGGCCATCTCTTCCAGCGACGCGGGCAACTCTGTCTCGCCATGCAAGCCGCGCGCACGGATGCCATAAAAGGGGCGTTCGTCGCCAAGATGATGCGCCAGCGCCTGATAGCAAACCACGATACCTCCCGGCGGATGCACCAGGAAACAGGGCGGTCGCGTCCCGTTGGGTTGCAGTGCGACCAGTAGATTTCCCGTAGGGTGGGCCGACGGAGAAGGTCCACCCGCGAGGCGTGGTGGGCCTCCTCCGTCGGCCCACCCTACATCCAGTGATTGTGCGCCGAACAAGGTACGAATAGTATCAGGACAAAGTTTCGTCAGATATTGAGCGAGTCCGGCGATGGTCGGCGCATCGAACAAGGCAACCGTATAGACTTGCTGGCCGAGTTTCTCTTGTACACGGTTGATAAGTACCGCTGCCTGAATAGAGCTACCGCCCAGCGCGAAGAAATTGTCGAGAATTCCGATCTTTTGTATACTCAACAATTCCCGCCACAAGCCAGCGAGATATTCTTCCAACGGCGTCCGCGGCGCGACAAAGGGGTGGTGATTTGGTCGTTCGGCTAGTGGAGCAGGCAGCGCCTTGCGGTCTACCTTGCCGCTCGGCGTGCGCGGCATCACCGGCAACAGCACAAATGCCGACGGCACCATATATTCGGGCAAGCGCTCCTGAAGATAGCGGCGCAGCACCTCGGCGGTCGGCAGCCCCGCTCCGGCTCGCGCCGTCACATAGGCTGCCAATCGCGGATTGCCGCTATCCTCGCCGTGCAAAATCACCACCGATTCATGTACCGCCGGATGCGTCGCCAGGGTCACTTCAATTTCGCCGATCTCGATGCGGTAGCCGCGCAGCTTCACCTGTTGATCGACTCGGCCGAGAAATTCCAAATTGCCATCGGTCAACCAACGGCAGCGATCACCTGTGCGGTACAACCGTTTTTCAGGGAACAACGGCCCAGAAGTGTTAGCGACAGGTGTCTTGCTGTCGCTAACACTTCCGACGCGCACAAAACGCTCCGCCGTCAACTGCGGATCATTCCAGTAGCCGCGCGCCAATCCCGCGCCGCCGATGTACAGTTCGCCCGGCACGCCGATGGGAACCGGCCGGCGCTGCGCATCCAGGACATATACCTGGACGTTGGCGATGGGCCGGCCAATCGGAATGCTGGCCCGATCCTCGCCGTGGCGGCAGGTCCACCAGGTCGCATCAATCGCCGTCTCGGTCGGACCATACAGGTTGTACAATGGCACATCCACAAGCTCGAACAGTCGGGCTGGCAAGTCCGGCGGCATTGCCTCACCGCCACAACAGATCCAGCGCAGCGTGCGGCCCGCTTCGCGCAGACGCTCATCCAACATCAGTCGTAGCAGAGAGGGCGGAAGCGGAAGGACTGTCACCCTGTCACGGCGGATGTACTCAAGGATACGGACCGGATCACGTTCCGCGCCCGGCGCGGCAAGGACCAACTCGGCGCCGGCGGCCAGCGCAGGAAAGATAATTGCCAGGGAAGCATCGAACACGTAAGGAACAAGCAGAAGCACGCGATCATCCGGATACATCGGTAAGGCGTGCTGGTGCCAGCAAATGGTATTGCAGATGGCGCGATGCTCGATCATCACCCCCTTGGGCCGCCCTGTGGAGCCGGAGGTGTAGATGACATAGGCGAGGTTGTCCGCGGTTAGCCGCGGCGTTGCCGGGTACGCTGGTAGCGTACCCGGCACGCTGCCAGCGTACCCTACATCATCCACACAAATAATCTGTATTTCCAAAGCAGGCAAGCACTTCATCAGCTGGCGCTGGGTAAGCAGAAGAGATGTGCGCATGTCGGTCAGGATGCTCCGCAAGCGCTCGGCCGGAGTAGCGGGGTCGAGTGGAACGTAAGCACCCCCGGCTTTGAGAACGCCAAGGATAGCTGCGATCATCTCCGGCGAGCGCTCCAGACACAACGCAACAAGCACCTCGGGACCGACGCCCCGCTGGCGCAGCAAATGCGCCAGCCGATTCGCCCATGCATCCAGTTCACCATAGCAGACCGTTCGCTCGCCAAAGCGGAGGGCAACCGCCTGAGGAGTTCGCGCCGCTTGCTGCTCGAAAAACTGATGCAGACACAGATCACGCGGAAAATCGACGTGGGTATCGTTCCATTCGTAAAGGAGGCGCCGCTCTTCGGCAGGCCTCAACAGCGGCAGCTCAGATATTTTCCTTTGCGGACTATCTAATGCGCTTATTAGAAGCACATGATAATGCTCTACCAGGCGAACCATCGTCTCTTCATCAAATAAATCCGTGTTGTAGCGAAGCATTCCAAAAATTTCCTCGTCCCCAGGCTCCATCCGGGAATGCACTTCGAGGATCATTTCCAGGTCCATCTGGCAGGTGCGGTGTTCCAGACGATACGGCTCAGCGCGTAATCCGCCGACGTTGAGGCGGACTCCAGCTTGCGGCAGAAAAAAGCCCCAGCAGCCCAGGCCCACCGGCCGATGCGCTCTCTCCAGCGTGAACGACACTTGCACCAACGGCGTGCGGCTCGGATCGCGCGGCAAGTTCAGGCGCTCTACCAACAGGGCAAACGGATAATCCTGATGTTGCAGCGCTTCCAGCACCGTCACGCTGGTCCGGCGCAGTAGCTCACGGAAAGTCGGATCACCAGTCAGGTTCGTGCGCAACGGCAGCATGTTGATGAAGCAGCCGACGACGCGCTCGAACTCGGAGCGACTGCGGCCGGCGAAGGGTGAACCGATGACGAAGTCATCCTG
>Ga0209061_1002769_pt1 | contig 20872 bp, 15 predicted proteins | sample Coa_R1_10_FD_187157 | JGI IMG/M metagenome (GOLD analysis project Ga0209061, IMG submission 187157) | Surface soil microbial communities from Centralia Pennsylvania, which are recovering from an underground coalmine fire - Coalmine... | ecosystem: Environmental > Terrestrial > Soil >...
AGCCGGAGCCCGGCCGGTCGATCCCCAGCCCCCGCCCCTCCGTGATCCATCCGTGCTCCAGCAAGATCTGCTGACTGTACGTCACCCGCCCGCTCACCCGCTCGTACGGCAGCGTCGCTAGCAGCAACACCGCCCGCGCCATGTACTCCGCTGGCTCACCCCGCGGGTCGTCCATGCCGCTCACCAGGTGGTGGAACACCGTGCCGGGGGTGGGCACCACCAGCGAGGGCGAGACGCAGGTGACGCTGATGCCGTACTCCCAGACCTCCTGCGCCAACCCCTGCGTGAACCGCTCGAGCGCGGCTTTCTCCGCGCCGTACATGGTGCCGCCGCGGCCGGGTTCGGTGTAGGGGCCGCGGCCAGGGCCGATGGCGGCGCCGGAGGAGATGTTGACGATGGCGCCGGTGCGGCGCGCGATCATGCTGGGCAGGACGTAGTGGCAGAGGTAGAACGGCCCATGCACGTTGACGGCGAAGGAGCGACGCCACTTATCGGGTGGGAAGTCCGCGATGGGGATGAAGTACGTGAGCGCGGCGTTGTTGACGAGGAGATCGACGGGGCCGTACGTCTGCTCGGCCGTCTCGACCAACCTCTTGCACTCTTCCTCTTCGGAGACGTTGCAGACGGCGGCCGTGGCCTCGCCGCCGGCCTGGCGGATGCTGTCGACGGTGGTCTGGAGGGAGCCCGCGAGGGGGTGGTCGCCTTCGTGGAGGGTGCGGGCGGCGCAGACGACGCGGGCGCCTTCCTGGGCGAAGAGGTGGGCGATGGCGGCGCCGATGCCGCGGCTAGCGCCGGTGACGATCGCAACTTTGCCGTCGAGCATGCCCATGGCGCGTGCCTCCTGTCGAGCATGGAGTTCTTTGGTGGAGCGTTGCCGCTTCTTTCTACCGCTGGTTCACCACTGGTGACGCGACCAGCGGCCCGCGCGCCTAACCGCGCGGCAGGCCCAGCCCACGCGTCGCGATGATGTTGCGCTGGATCTCGCTGGTGCCGCCGGCGATCGTCAGCGATGCTGCGTTGAGGTAGCCGTGCTCGATCCGCTCGCGCAGGCGGCGCGCTTCGGGAGAATCGACCAGGCCGAATGTGGCGACCATGCGCATCGCGGTGTTGCACATGCGCTGCGTCCACTCGGTGCCGTAGACCTTCGACATCGAGGCCTCGTAGTTCGGCACGCGTCCCTGGCTTTGCAACCACGCCACCCGATAGGCGAGCAGGCGGCCGACTTGCAGCTCCAGGTAGCGCTCGGCCAGCTCGACGCGCAGCGCCTCGGCGCGCGGATCGCCACGGAAGCGCCGCGCGTAAGCGAGCACATCGTAGAAGAGCATGCCCGAATTGACGATCCGTTCGATGCCGCTGCGCTCGTGATCGAGATTGTTGGCGGTGATGTACCAGCCGCGGTTCTCTTCGCCGACGAGGTTCTTCGCTGGAACCCGTACGTCCTCAAAGAAGATCTCGTTGAAGTGATGCTGGTTGCCCATGTTGACCAGCGGTCGCACGGTGACGCCCGGCGAGTGTAGGTCGACGATCAGCACGCTGATCCCTTTGTGCTTGGGCGCGTCCGGATCGGTGCGGCATACAAGCCAGATGAGATCGGCGAGATGGGCGTTCGAGGTCCAGATCTTCTGGCCGTTGACGATGTACTCGTCGCCGTCGCGCACGGCGCGCGTCTGCACATTGGCGAGGTCGGAGCCGGCGTTCGGCTCGGACATGCCGATCGCCCAGGATTCATCGGCATTGATGATCTTCGGCAGGTGCTCGCGCTTCTGCTCCTCGCTGCCGTAGGCGATGAGCGATGGCCCCATCTGCCGTTCGGCGACGAAGTGGTAGCCGGTGGGTGCCTGGCGCAGGATCAGCTCCTCGGTGAAGATGAGGCGGTCGAGCGCGCTGAGGTTGTGGCCGCCGTACTCCTTGGGCCAGGCAAGACCGATCCAGCCGCGCGCGGCGAGCTTCTTGCTGAACGTGCGCGAGAAGCCCGCGGCCATCTCTTCGGGTGGGATGCTGGGAAGCTCCCGATCGAGAAAGGCGCGTATTTCCTCGCGGAACCGTTCCTGCTCGGGGGTGAAGCGAAAATCCATGGCGATGCCTCCTGCTCCTCCGGCGTCAGTCTACATCGCGCCGCGCAATCAGAGTATGCGCGGCGTACTATCGAAAAGGGGAGTGCGCGATGACGGATCGCGTCGATCGCACCGAACTCGTGCAGGTTGTGGCTAGCGAGGGCTCTCCGCAGGACGTTCCAGCGGGAACGGTACTCGCCTACGCCGCCTGCCGCTATACCCGCGATGCCGGTGGCTGGCACGGCATGCTCTCCGACATCCGTCCGGCGCGCGCGCTCGTGCCCGGCCGCTACGATCTGGTGTTCACCGATGGTCGCCGCGCGCGTATCACGCTGACGGCGTTCAGCCCGCGCGATCTGCGTCGCGCTTATTACATTGGCGAAGGAGCAGCGCCAGATAGCGCCTCTGCGGGTTGACGCGCGGACGCGCGCGATCGATCTTTGTTCGGACATGGATCGTATTGCGACTCGCGTCAAGGAGGGCGTCGGGGTGGAGAGGCAGCTCGATCGGACGACCGCGGTGCCCTTGCATCATCAGGTCAGTGAGCTGCTGCGCGAGCAGATCGCGTCGGGGCGGTACCGGCCCGGCGATCTGCTGCCACCCGAGACGGTGCTCGCAGCCGAGTTCAACCTCAGCCGCGCGACGGTGCGCCAGGGGATCGCGACGCTCGTGCAGGAGGGGCTGCTGCGCCGCCGCCGCGGGGTTGGCACAACTGTGGCGCGCCCGAACTTCGAGCAGCCGCTCAACACCCTCTATACGTTCCATAGCGCCGCGTTGCAGTCCGGGCGCGATCTGCGGACGATTGTGCTCTCTCGCCGCCTGGCGCCGGCGAACGGTCTCGTCGCCGAGCGGCTGCGGCTGTGCCCACCTCACGACCAGGTGCTGGAGGTGGAGCGGCTGCGCGTGCTCGATGATGCGCCGCTCGTGCTCGAGTGCTGCATGTTGCCGGCCGAACGCTGCTTGCCATTGCGCGACGCCGATCTCTCGCGCCCGATCTACGACTTGCTCGAAGAGCTGTGCGGCCTCATCGTCACCAGCGCCCATGAGCAGATCCGGCCGGTGACGCTCTCCAGCAGCGAAGCCGCGCGCCTCGCGCAGCGGCGCGGCGCCCCCGCCTTTCAAGTCGAGCGGATCGCGTTCGCCGGGCAGGAGCCAATCGAGTGGCGACGCAGCCTGATCTGTGGCGATCGCTACCTGTACTCGGTTGACCTGCAACGTCCTGCCGCGCGCAGTTGAGCTTCAGTCTGGCGGTGGCGCTGGCGAGGGGAGAAGCGGCAGCCGCAGTGTGAAGATGCTGCCAGGGCCGTCGGGCTGCTCGATGACGATCTCGCCGCCGTGCCGGTGTGCGATCTCCTGACAGATGTAGAGACCGATGCCCAACCCGCTGATCTGCTGGTGCGCTGCGTCGGGAATGCGGTAGAAGCGTTGAAACATGTGTGGTCGCGCCTCACGCGGTACCCCCAGGCCGCGGTCGCGCACACGCAGGGTGATCGTCCCTTCTTCTTGCGCCAGCGTGACGGTGACTGGCTCACCACCGGGGCTGTACTTCAGGCCGTTCTCGACAAGGTTGATGACGATCTGCTCGATCCGGTCGCGGTCGACAACGGCGACGAGGGGCTTCTCTGGCGCGATCACCTCGATCCGGTTGCCCCCCGGCAGAGCGCGAAGCCGCTCGCACACTTCGTGCACCAGGGCGTTGAGATCTGTCGGTTCGGGACGTAGTGGTAGAGTGCCGGTCTGCACGCGGGCGAGATCGAGCAATTCGTTGAGCAGGGCGCCGATGCGGCGTAGCTGCCCCTCCATGATCGTCAGCCCCTCGCTCAGCCGCTGATCGGCGGCAGCATTGCCGCGCACGCGCCGCAGCAGCACCTGCGCGAACCCCTGCGCCGAGGTCAGTGGTGTGCGCAGCTCGTGCGCAGCGATGGAGAGGAACTCGTCTTTCTGGCGGTCCGCCGCCGCGAGCTGCTCCTGCACGATCTCCGCATCGCGCCGTAGCGCTCGCTCCGCCTCGTACAGGCGAGCATTGTCCACAGCGGTGGCGACGATCTCGGCGAAGGCGGCGGCGATCTCCAGGTCGTCATCATCCAGATGGCGGCGCTCGGTGGCCAGGATCAGCGCGCCCAGACCACGGCCGCGCGCCATGAGCGGGAAGCAGGCCCAGGACTTCAGCCGTCGTAGCGCTTCGACGTACACGGTCGAGTCGCGTGGGGCGAGCGTGTGTAGCGCTGCCTCGTCGAACTCGCGGAAGATGCGCGGTTGGCCGGTCAGCACGGCATTGCCCGCGACACCCTCGCCAACTTTGACGGGGTACGCGGTGAACAGCGCGCGGATCGCTTCTTGGCGCTCGGCGTCGGCGTGGTAGATGGCGCGCACAGGAAGGAGGTCGCCTTCGCGCAGATAGATCAGCACCCACTCGCCCAGCACCGGGCTGGCGAGTCGCACGGCGCTCTCCAGCACCTGCGGCAGATCGAGCGAGAGGCCGAAAGCGCGCGAGACTTCGGCGAGGAAGCGTGCGCGAGCGCGGGCGCGCGCCTCGCCCTGGCGCGCCTGCGCCGCCGCGATCACTTGACCGAGCAGTTCGGCGACAAGCGCCAGCGAGGCCATCTCGTCCGCCTCGGGTGGCAGGCGCTTGCCGAGCAGGCTCAACGCACCCGTCGTTGCGCCGCAGTGGAACGGCACCACGAGCCAGAGGTCGGCGCCCGTCTCGTCGAGCGTCGCCTGCGTCAGCGGATCGAGCGCGGCCGTCGCCGAGAGCATCGTCTGGAAAGCGCGCAGCGCGCGCGTGACGAGCAAGGCATTTTCCAGTGGCACTTCGCCGAAGCGGCGGGCGAAATCAGGCGGCAACCCTTCGGCGGCGAGCAAACGCGCGCAGCCGCCGTGCTGTGGCAGGCGATCGAGAATGTGCACGGCACCAGCATCCACCCCGGCGGCCTGCATGATCGCCGTGAGGGCACCAGCAGCCACACGCGCAGGGTCGGCGGCTGCCTCGGGCGCGGCCGCTGCCAGGGCGATGCGCCAGGCGGTCTGGACGTAGCTTCCCGCGAGCGAGGGGATGCTGCGCCAGGCCTCCGACTTCTCCGGCGTCGTGCGTGTCGAGTGCGATGCCATCGTTTCCCGTGTCTCTGAACAACGCGCGCTAGCCGATAATCCGCACCGTTGTATGCTCGTATGTCGCCGGCGTGCGCCGTGCTTCTCCCTTCCATTCTGTCACGCGGTTCCTCTCTCAGTGTCGCCGTCTTTCGTCCGCGCGGCAAAGCCGGTTCGGGTAACGTGTCCAGGCCACGCGGGAGTAGAAGCATCCCTCCGCTCTGGCGCCCGGGATGAGGTGGGGATACCGTGGCGCTATGAACGAAGGAAACGACGCCCTCGCACCGCCGATCGTCGCGGTAGACGACACGCTTGCCGCGATCGCGGCCGCCGCGGGCACGGCAGGCTTCGTGGTGGTGGAGCGTCGGCCGGTCCAGTACGGGGCGCAGATCGTTCTCCAACGCGCCGAAGAGCCGCCGGTCCCGGTGACTGTCTACGGTGGCAAAGGGGGTGTGCGCGTTGTGGTAGGCGGGCCGCCGAACGCGCCAGCGCGGCGCGAGATCGAAGCGCTGCTGGCAAGCTGGAGCGGGCCGCCGGTGCCGGATGCACCGGTGCTTCCGCCTGGCCCCTGGCTCGGCTCCGACGAGGCGGGGAAGGGCGATTACTTCGGCCCGCTTGTCGTCGCGGCCGTGCGCGTCGCACCGGAAGAGGAGGCGGCGCTGCGCGCGGCGGGCGTGCGCGATAGCAAACTGCTCGACGATCGCGCGGCGCGGCGCGTCGCGGCAGCCGTGCGCGAGCTGTGTGCAGGGCGGTATGTGGAGGAGGTGCTCCCTCCCTCCGCGTACAACGTCCGTTACGCCGAGGCGCGGCAACGCGGCGAGAACCTCAACCATCTGCTCGCGGAGCTGCACGCCCGCGCCGTGGCCGACGTTCTAACAAGCGCGAAGGCCGACGCGCCCGCGCCAGTGGTGATCGCGGATCGTTTCGCCGATGAGCGTCACGTGCGCGATCGTCTCGCCGCGCTGCTGCGGACGCACGGCTTGCCGCTGCCGCGCCTGGTCCAGATGCCGCGCGCCGAAGCGAACGTTGCCGTGGCCGCGGCATCGATCCTTGCGCGCGACCGCTTTCTTGGCTGGCTGGAGGAAGCATCAGCACGCCTCGGCGTGCGGCTGCCCAAAGGCGGCGCGAACCCGGCGGTGATTGCCGCCGCACGCACGATCGTTGCCCGCGGCGGCGAGCCAGCGTTGCGCGACGTCGCCAAGCTGCACTTCGCCACCACGCGCCAGGTGCTGGCTGGACCTACCGGCCGGTAAAGGCAGCGGGTCGCTTTTCGATAAAGGCGCTTACCGCTTCGTAGTGATCTTCGCTGAGCATACTGGCCCCTTCCAGTGCGATCGAGGTCTCGAACGCCGTGTTGCCCACCAGCTTGAGCAGCTTGTTGATCGATAGCTTCGTCCACTGCACTGCCAAGGGCGGCAGCGCGGCAAGCTGGCGCGCCATCTCCAGCCCCACTGCTTCGAGCTGGTCGAGCGGCACGGCACGGTTGACCAGCCCCATCGCGGCGGCCTCGGCGCCGGTGATCAGCTCGCCGGTCATCAGGTACTGTTTGGCGCGGTGCGGCCCGATGAGCAGCGGCCAGATTAGCGCGCCACCGTCGCCAGCAACTAGCCCAACATTCACATGCCGATCGCCGATGCGCGCGTTCTCGGCGATGTAGACGAGGTCGCACGTGAGCGCGATCGTGGCGCCCAAACCGACGGCGTGGCCGTTGACCAGCGCGATGATCGGCTGAGGCGTATCGAGCATGCGGTAGACGATCTCGCGCGCTTCGCGCATCACCGTATGCACGTCGCGTTTGCGCCAGCTTTCGCGCATGTTGTACACATCGCCACCCGCCGAGAAGGCCCGCCCCGCGCCGGTCAGCAGCACGACGCGCGTCTCCGTATCGGCAGCGACATCGGCCCAGATGCGCGCCATCTCGGCGTGGATCGGCGGCGAGATGGCGTTAAGGTGCTCGGGGTTGTTGATCGTGATCTTGAGGATGGCCGGTTCGAGCCGCTCGACGATCAGGTGCTGGTAGGCGCTGTAGTCGGTTGGCATTGGTTCGCTCCCTCCCTAACGATGGCCGGCGTGGCCGGGTGCCTTTCTTCCCTTACTTTTAGGCGAAGAGGGCAGCGCGTAACAGTCCCGAGGTGCGAAGAACCACGGCGAGGGGTTATCATCGCGGTGCCGCGTGGCTGCAAACAGTGCCGGCAAGCCGGCTACACCAGCGAAAGGAGAGAGCGCGATGGAGATCAAAGCCGCCGTTTTGCACCAGCCGAACCAGCCGCTCACGGTGGAGCGGTTGGAGGTGCGTGAACCGGCGCGCGGAGAAGTGCTCGTGCGCACGGCAACGACTGGGGTTTGCCATTCCGACCTGCACTTCGCCGATGGCTCCTGGCCAATGAAGATGCCGGCGGTGCTCGGGCACGAGGCCTCGGGCATCGTCGAGAAGGTGGGCGAAGGGGTGACGTACGTCCAGCCTGGTGATCACGTCATCCTCTCGTTCAGCCCGTTCTGCGGCCGCTGCGCGATGTGCGTGACGGGCAGCCCGCATCTGTGCACCGATCCTGCCGGGCGTATGCCTGCGCCCGAGGCGGGGCCGCGCATTACCTGGGATGGCCGCGAGGTGACGCAGATGGCCTCGATGGGGTCGTTCGGCGAGCTGATGGTTGTGCCCGAAGGCGGGCTGGTGCGTATCGAGAAAGACTTCCCGCTCGATAAGGCGGCGCTTGTCGGCTGTGGCGTGATGACCGGCGTCGGCGCGGTGCTGAACACGGCAAAGGTGCCGGAAGGCGCGACCGTCGTCGTCGTGGGGTGCGGCGGCGTGGGGCTGAACGTGATCCAGGGCGCGGTGCTGGCCAATGCGGGGCGCATTATCGCCGTGGATCTGCTGCCGAACAAGCTGGAAATGGCGCGGCAGTTCGGCGCGACCGATGTCGTCAACGGCGCGGAGACCGACCCCGTTGCTGCCGTGAAGGAGATGACGAAAGACAGCGTCGATTACGCTTTCGAGGCGATCGGCAACGTGAAGGCGGCACGGCAGTGTTTCGATATGGTGCGGCGCGGCGGTACGGCGGTGATCGTAGGTATGATGCCGTGGGGATCGGAGATCAGCGTGCCGGGGCCGGCGTTCCTCGGTGAGAAGAAACTGATTGGCTGCTTCTACGGCTCGACGCGCCAGCGCGTCGATATGCCGCGGCTGCTCAACTTCTACAAGCAGGGGAAACTCAAGCTCGATGAGCTGGTCACAAAGCGGTGGGAGCTCGGCCAGGTCAACGAGGCGTTCGCGGCGATGAAGAAGGGTGAGGTCGCGCGTTCGATCATCCCCATGCTGAGCTAGCGAACAGGTAGCGCCGCGGTACGGTGCTGCGCTACGCTGCGAAATGCGAGAGCACCGCGCTGGCAAGCGGCCTTGCCAGGCGACGTTCGGCCCGTGTCGATGCATCTCCTGCAAGACCGATAGACCATCTGAGGGAGAGGATAGCGTGCATGCGATCGAGTACGAGCGACCGGAAACGCTCGACCAGGCCGTAGCCGTGCTTGCCAGCGCCGGACGCCAGGCGCGCCCGCTGGCAGGCGGCACGGATCTCATCGTGCAACTGCGCGAAGGGCGCCGGCCCGACGTGACGCTCGTCGTCGACGTGAAGAAGGTGCCGGAGCTGAACGCGCTGGTGTACGACCCGGAACAGGGGCTGACGCTAGGTGCGGCAGTGCCCTGCTATCGCATCACCAGCAATGCCGCGGTCGTGCAGCAGTATCCGGCGATCATCGATTCGGCCTCGCTGGTGGGCGGCACGGCGATCCAGGGTCGGGCGACGTTCGGCGGCAACCTGTGCACCGCCTCGCCCGCCGCCGATACCGTGCCGACGATGTTCGCGCTCGGCACGCAATGCGTCATCGCTGGCCCGAATGGCACGCGCACCATACCCGTGGAGGCCGTGCCCACGGGGCCGGGGCGCACTAGCCTGCAAGAAGGCGAGATGCTGGTGGCGTTCCGGTTTCCACCACCGGCACCGCGCTCGGGCGCGCGATTTCTGCGCTTCATCCCACGCAACGAAATGGATATCGCCGTGGTGAACGCGGCCGCCTGGCTGCAACTCGAGGAGGATGAGCGCACGATCCGGGCGGCGCGTGTGGCCATAGGCGCGGTGGCGCCCACGTGCCTGCTGGTACAGGAGGCCGCTGCTGAGCTGATCGGCCACGAAGCCGGTGAAGAGGCCTTCCGCCGCGCGGCCGAAGCAGCGATGGCCGCGGCGCGGCCGATCTCCGATATGCGCGGCACGATCGCCCAGCGGCGCCACCTGGTTGGCGTGCTGGTGCGGCGGGCGCTAGAAGGGGCGCTGGCACGGGCACGGCGCAACTAGCCGGGATTCCGAGTACGAGAGAGTCGGGAGAGAGCAGTATGACGACAACGCACAAACGGCTGGTCAGCGCCGAGATCAACGGCGAGCCGGTTGAATTCCTCTGCGAGCCACGGCAGAGCCTGCTCGAAGTGCTGCGCGAGGTGCTCGGCCTGACGGGCGCGAAGGAAGGGTGCAACAACGGTAACTGCGGCGCTTGCTGCGTGATCATGGATGATCGATTGGTCAACTCTTGCTGCGTGCTCGCGGTGGAGGCCGAAGGGACGCGCATCACCACCATCGAGGGCATCGCGACACCGCAGGGGCTACATCCATTGCAGCGCGCCTTCCTCGAGGAAGCGGCGCTGCAATGCGGCGTCTGCACGCCGGGCTTTATCGTGGCCGCCAAGGCGTTGCTCGATCGCAATCCCGATCCGGACGAGCACCAGATCCGCTACTGGCTGGCCGGCAATCTCTGCCGTTGCACCGGCTACGACAAGATCGTGAAAGCCGTGCAGCGCGCGGCGGCGGAGATGGCTGGTCGCGCTGAAGCGGGCGCGGCCGCGGAGACCGGCGCGCGCGCCTGAACGGTTTGTTTCAGCAGGGGGAACGATCTCCGCTGGGAGCGCGGGAGCGCGAATGGCGGAGAGGAAGCGAGGGAAACGGCATGGTTCTCGCAGAGAAGCCACAGTTCAAAGTGATTGGTACGCGGCCGATCCGTCATGATGGCGTAGACAAGGTAACCGGGCGCGCGCAGTACGGCGCCGACGTCACGCTGCCCGGCACGTTGTACGGTAAAGTGCTGCGCAGTCCGCACGCGCATGCGCGCATTCTGCGCATCGATACGAGCAAAGCCGAAGCGCTGCCCGGCGTGAAGGCGGTGGTGACGGCGCGCGATTACCCCGAGATCCCGGACAAGGTCGAGGATCTGGGCGAAACGGCAGCGAACCTGCGCGAGCTGGCTGATAACCTGCTCGCTAGCACCAAGGTGCTCTATCGCGGCCATCCGGTCGCGGCTGTTGCAGCGACGGACCCGCACGTTGCCGAGGAAGCGCTCAAACTGATCGAGGTCGAGTACGAGGTGCTGCCACCCGTGCTCAACGTACGCGACGCGATGCGCCCCGACGCGCCGCTGTTGCACGAGAATCTGCGCACCAAGTCGCTGGCTGGTCGCGCCGAAAAGCCGAGCAACATCGCGCAGCACCTGCAGTTCAAGCTGGGCAATGTCGAACAGGCGCTGGCCGAGGCGGAGATCGTTGTCGAGCGCGAGTTCGAGACGAAGATGGTCCACCAGGGCTATATCGAGCCGCACGCTTGCTCGGCCTTCTGGAATCAGGATGGGCGGCTGATCGTTTACACGAGCACGCAAGGGGCGTTCCCTGCCCGCGAACAGATCGCCAGCGTGCTGCAACTGCCGGTAGCGCAGGTCAAGGTTGTGCCGACCGAGATCGGCGGCGGCTTCGGCGGCAAGATTCCGATCTACCTGGAGCCGGTGGCGGCGCTGCTCTCGAAGAAGGCTGGCCGGCCGGTCAAGATGTCCATGAGCCGCACCGAGGTTTTCGAGGCGACGGGGCCGACCTCCGGCACGTACATCAAGATCAAGGCCGGTGCGCGCAAAGACGGCACGATCACCGCCGTGCAAGCGATGCTCGCGTACGAGGCGGGCGCTTATCCGGGCTCCTCGGTGGGGGCGGGCTGCCTCTGCCTGCTGGCGCCGTACAACATCCCCAACTTCCTCATCGACGGTTACGACGTCGTTGTCAACAAGCCGAAGACGGCTGCCTACCGCGCGCCCGGCGCGCCGCCCGCCAGCTTCGCGATGGAGCAGATCGTCGACGAGATCGCGGAGAAAACGGGGATCGACCCGCTGAAGTTGCGGCTGCAGAACTCCTCGCGCGAGGGGACGCCGATGGCGACCGGCGCGCCGTTCAAGCGCATCGGCCACGAGGAGTGCGTGCAGGCTGCGCTGAACTCGCCGCATTACAACACGCCACTGGAAGGGCCGAATCGTGGGCGTGGCGTGGCCTCTGGCTACTGGATGAACGTGGGGCTGAAGTCGAGCGTGACGGCGAGCATCAACCCCGACGGTACGGTGAACCTCATCGAAGGTTCGACGGACATCGGCGGCACGCGCACCTCGATCGCCATGCAACTGGCCGAGACGCTGGGCATCCCGGCGGAGAAGGTGCGGCCGGCGGTGGTCGATACCGATTCGGTTGGCTACAACGATGTGACTGGCGGCAGCCGCACGACGTTTGCCAGCGGCTATGCGGCGTACGAGGCGGCGAAGGACCTGATCGCCAAGATGAAGGCGCGTGTTGCCGAGATCTGGGGCGTGCCGGTCGAGACGGTCGAGTATCAGGACGCCGTGCTCACGACGAGCGCCGATCCGGAAAAGCGCATGACGTTCGAGCAGTTCGCCGCGCAAATGCTCAAGACGGGCCCGGCGATCGTCGGTACTGGCTCGGTGCAGCCCCGCGGCGTGGGTGGCGCCTTCAGCACCCAGATCTGCGATCTGGAGGTCGATCCTGAGACCGGCAAGGTGACGATCCTGCGCTACACCGTGGTACAGGATGCCGGCCGGGCGATCCACCCCGCGTACGTCGAAGGGCAGATGCAGGGCGGCGCGGCGCAGGGTATCGGCTGGGCGTTGAACGAAGAGTACTTCTACGACGAGAACGGCCGGATGCTCAACTCCAGCCTGCTCGATTACCGCGTGCCGACCGCGCTCGATCTGCCGAACATCGAGACGATCATCGTCGAGGTGCCCAACCCGGGCCATCCCTACGGCGTGCGCGGCGTGGGCGAGGTCTCGATCGTCCCGCCGCTCGCCGCGGTGGCGAACGCGCTTTACCGGGCCACAGGCGTGCGCTTCACCAAGCTGCCCATGAACCCGGCGCGTATCCTCGAGGCAACGCTCGGGCTGCCTTCCGAGTAACGCTGTGATCTTGCTTGAGCCTGCTGAACACGATGGCCGGGAGCGAACATCCCGGCCATCGTGTTCCTGGTGCGGTGCGGGCTGTGTGCCCGAGCGCCGCATTGCACGTGCGTCGCTGATCAGGCTCCCACGGCGTCTTCGAGCGCGGCGGCGAGGCGGAACGGATCGCTGCTGACGACGCTCGCCGCGTACAGCTCCATCGCGCCAAAATCGGCCGTGCGCGCCGTGGGGTCGCCACGATCGACGATACGCACGATCACCGGGAAGCCCTCCCAGTCTTCGCGCGTGGCGCCGATCGGTGGCATGTAGATCGCGACGTTGAACGACGTGACGCCGATATGGTCGCGGAAGCAGGCGAGCACGTCGTAGAGGCGATCTTTCAGGCCGGAAGAGAGCGAGGGAGCGATCAGCAGCACCTCGTTCTCCTTCTTCGGCGTGAGATTGGCGATCACGCGCACATCGCCACGTTCGAACGCGCATTCGACGCTGCGGTGCGCCGCGTAGAGATCGTCGAAGTAGTTGGCGCGGAAGTTTGCCTGGTAATGCAGTGCGGCACGGCGGAGGGCCTCAACGGCGGGGTAGTGCATGCCGCGGCCCAGCATCATCTGCGCGTGACCGTGCAATAGCGAGGCGCCCGCTCGCCACAGGCAGTTCCAGATGAAGAGAAAGTAGATCGCCTCGGCGTCGAGTGCGTGCGCTGCTTCGCCCCAGCGCACCGCTGTATCGATGTAGTCGTGCAGCATCTCGCGCGTCCAGCGCAGCGGATGCGGCTCTTTGAAGACGACAAGACCGTGGAAGCCGTCGAACTTGGCGATGTTGCTGGCGGTAACGCAGTACCGCCCCTCGATGCGGCCGAAGAGATCCTCGGGGGTGCCCGTGTAGGGATCGGCGAGCGGATCGCTGGCGGCGTTCTTCTCCAGCTCGGCTTCGAGGTCGATCGTCGGCGCTTTCCAGATCGGGCGGCTGGAGCGCAACCAGTTGAAGAGCACCCCTTCGAGCGTGATCAGGTTCGTCACACGCACGATCTTTTGTTCGAGCGTCGCGTCGAGGCTGCCGAACTGTTTGATGATCCACGGCTCCATCTCGGCGGGCGGCCGTAGATACCCGTAGCTCACCTGCACGTGGAAGATCCGCTCGAACAGGCTGCGCTGCTCGTGTGGCAAGGCGGCAACGATGCTGTCGAGGTCGGCAATGGTGCGACTGCGCGCAACGGCCACAGACTCGCTCCTGGTGGAAAGGCTTTGCCGCGGCCGGCGCACGGGTATGCCGATAAGGACGCTGCCCCGTGGCGGGCCGGCCGCAAGCGCCTCCCTTTACCTTAGCGTAGTCCACTCGTACGAACACGGCATTATGGCTGGACCCTAAAGGCCAGGGGGCGCGCAAGCACGCTCACGCGGTCTAAGCCGGCCAAGGCCACGGTTCAGTGGCGGAAGTGGCGCACACCGGTGTGCACCAGCACCACATCGGCCGCGTCGCAGACCGCCAGCGTCTCCGCGTCGCGGATCGAGCCGCCCGGCTGGACGATCGCCGTCACGCCCGCGTCGATCGCCAGCTGCGGACCATCGGGGAAGGGGAAGAAGGCGTCAGAGGCGAGCACGGCGCCGCGCGCCCGCTCGCCCGCCGCGCGCACGGCCAGGTGGACGCTGTTGACCCGGTTGGGCTGGCCGGCGCCGATGCCGACGATTGCCTTGTCCTTGACGAGGACGATCGCGTTCGATTTGACGTAGCGCACGGCGTGCCAGGCGAAACGCAGATCTTCTTCCTCTCTGGCCGTCGGCTTGCGCTTGCTGACGGTGGTGAACTCTTCGTCGTCGGTGGGGGCGGCGTCGGGCGTCTGCACGAGCAGACCGCCGCTGACGCGTCGGTAATCGAGGCCGGCCTCGCCCGCGTCGTCGCCGACGGCGAGGATGCGCAAGTCGCGCTTCTTCCGGAGCACGGCGAGCGCGGCATCGGTGAAGGCGGGTGCGATGACGATCTCGTAGAACGTCGGCGCCATCTCGCGTGCCATCGGCTCGTCGAGCGGGCGGTTGACGGCGACGATGCCGCCGTAGGCGGAGACAGGGTCACCGGCGAAGGCGCGGCGGTAGGCCTCGGCCTGGTCGGGATGCGTCGCTAGGCCGCAGGGGTTGGTGTGCTTGACGATCGCCACGCACTGCTCTGGGTACGTTCGCACGGCCTGCCAGGCGGCGTCGGCGTCGAGGATGTTGTTGAACGACAGCTCCTTGCCGTGGAGCTGGCGCGCACCAGCGATGCCGCGCGCTGCCCGAGGATCGATCGTCTGCTCGGCGTAGAAAGCGGCACGCTGGAAGGGGTTCTCGCCGTAGCGCAGGTCCATCACCTTCTCGAAGGCGAGCGTGAGCGAGGCGGGGAAGAGATCGTCGCCGCGCAGGTAGGCGGCGATCGCCGTGTCGTAGGCGGCGGTATGGGCGAAGGCTTTCTGCGCAAGCATGCGCCGGTCTTCGAGCGCGATCTCGCCGTTCTTGAGCATCTGCAGCACGCTGGCGTAGTCGGCTGGATCGACGACGACGATGACGTGAGGGAAGTTTTTGGCGGCAGCGCGCAGCAGCGTCACGCCGCCGATGTCGATCTTCTCCAGCGCGGCTTCGAGCGTCGCGCCGTCGCGCACGGTCTCGACGAAGGGGTAGAGGTTGCAGGCCACGAGGTCGATCGGGCGCAGACCGTGCGCGGCCAGTTCGGCGAGGTGCTCGGGGCGGTCGCGCCGCGCCAGAATGCCGCCGTGCACGGCCGGATGCAACGTTTTGACGCGCCCGCCCAGGATCTCAGGGAAGCCGGTGAGGTCGGCGATCTGCTTCACCGGCACCTTCTTCTGCGCGATGACGCGGTAGGTGTTGCCGGTGGAGAACAGTTCGAAGCCGAGACGGTGCAGCCCGGCGGCGAACTCGGCGATCCCTTCTTTGTTCTCGACGCTGAGGATGGCGCGCGGGGCACGGCCCTCGCCGATTACAGTGCCCTCGGTGACCATAACGTCCCTCCGTGCTGTCTCTGCTTGTGCGCGCGGCCTTCATGCTGCCGCCCGCGGCGGCCGCGAGGAGTGGCGCGCAGATCGAGGATAACGGCTGTGCGCGATCGCGAGATCAGACGAAGTGCACGCGCGGGCCATCGGCGTCGTTGGCGCCGAAGCCGTTCCGCACCACGCTGCCGACAATCCAGGCATCGGGGAGCATGCCGGTGTCGAGCAACGCGTGCGCGTCGTCGGGTGCGGCAACTGCGACCATGCCGATCCCCATGTTGAAAGTGCGGAACATCTCGTCTTCGGCGATCTGGCCGGCGCGCTGGATCAGGCGGAAGAGCGGCGGTACCGTCCACGATGAGCGATCGATGCGCGCGGCGAGACCGGCGGGCAGGATGCGTGGCAGATTATCGACCAGCCCGCCGCCGGTGATGTGCGCCAGCCCCTTGAGACGCGGCAGCACGGCGCGCAGGTCGCGCACGTACGAGCGGTGCGGCACGAGCAGCGCATCGCCGAGCGTCATCCCCTCCAGCTCGGGGTAGGTGCGCGCGAGCAGCTCGCGATCGCGCGCGTCGTTCTCCGGCCCGCCCAGGCAGACGCCGAACGCGGCGCGCACGAGCGAGTAACCGTTGGTGTGCAGGCCGTCCGAAGGTAGGGCGATCAGCAGGTCGCCTTCGGCGATGCGCGAGCCGTCGAGCAGGGCGGCGCGTTCGACGATGCCGACGACGAAGCCGGCGAGGTCGAACTCACCGGGCGCGTACACGCCGGGCATATCCGCCGTTTCTCCGCCCACGAGCGCGCAGCCCGCCTCGCGGCAGGCATCGGCCATGCCGGCCACGAGCGCGACCTTGATATCCTCCGTGAGGCCGTTGCCGGCGATGTAGTCAAGGAAAAAGAGCGGCTGTGCGCCAGTGGTGAGCACGTCGTTCACGCAGGCGTTGACGAGGTCGCGGCCGATGGTGGTGTACCGACCGAGGACGCGGGCAATCTTGACCTTGGTGCCCACGCCGTCGGTGCTGGCAACGAGAACGGGATCGGCGTAGCTGCCGCCGGCGTTGAGGCGGAAAAGGGCGGCGAAGGGGCCGATATCGGCGAGCACTTCGGGCCGGGCGGTGGCGCGGGCGAGCGCCTTCATGCGGGCCACGGCGCGGTTGCTCGCGTCGATATCCACGCCCGCGGCCACGTACGAGAGACTCATAGCGTTTCCCTTTAGCGGACGCCGTCGCGAGGGGTATCGCCATCGATAGCGGCGAAGGCGAGCTGGCGACGCGGCGCTTCCAGCGCGAGTTTATCGAATTCGAGCTGCACCGGGATCGGGTACTCGCCGGTGAAGCAGGCGAGGCAAAAACCCTCGCGCGGCATGCCGACGGCGCGCAGCAGCCCGTCGAGCGAGAGGTAGCCGAGCGAATCGGCGCCGCTCTGCCGCTCGATCTCGGCGATCGAGTGGTTGGCAGCGAGCAGCTCCTCGCGCGTGGCCATATCGACGCCGAAGTGGCAGGGGAAGCGGATCGGCGGTGCGCAGATACGCAGGTGGACCTCTTTCGCTCCGGCATCGCGAATCATCTTCACCACGCGCGGGGTCGTTGTGCCGCGCACGATCGAGTCGTCGACGACGATCACACGCTGGCCGGCGAGGATCTCGGAGACCGGGTTGAACTTCAGATGCACGCCGGCCTCGCGCAGGCGCTGGTCGGGCTGGATAAAGGTGCGCCCTACGTAGCGGTTCTTGATCAAACCCTCGGCGAAGGGGATGCCCGAGGCGCGCGCGTAGCCAACGGCGGCCGCGGTGGCGGAGTCGGGCACGCCGATGACGATATCCGCCTCAACGGGATGCTCACGCGCCAGCTCGGCGCCCATCGCCATGCGGATCGGATAGATGCGCCGGTCGCGGATGGCGCTGTCGGGCCGGGCGAAGTAGATGTACTCGAACATGCACAGCGCTTCGCGTTCGGACGGCACAACCTGTTCGGTGTGAAGGCCATCGGCATCGATGATGATCATCTCGCCCGGCCGCACCTCGCGCAGATACTCGGCCTTGAGATGGTCGAGCGCACAGGTTTCGGAGGCGATAAGCCACGCTTCGCCCAGCCGGCCAAGGCAGAGCGGACGGTTGCCGAGCGGATCGCGCACCGCGATCAGCGCGTCGGGCGTGAGGATGGCCAGACAGTACGCACCCTCGAGCCGGCGCATGACGTGGCGCATGCGCTCACCCCAGCTGTCGCCGGGCGCGACGCTTAGCATCCGTGCGATCAACTCCGAATCGGTGGAGGTGGTCAGCACGTGGCCTTGCTCTTCGAGCGAGCGGCGCAGATTGGCCGCGTTGACGAGGTTGCCGTTGTGGCCGAGCGCGATCTCGCCGCGTGGACCGATGACGTGGATCGGCTGTGCGTTGGCGATCCGGCTGGAGCCGGTAGTGGAGTAGCGTGTGTGACCGATGGCGATGTGGCCGGGCAGGTACGTCAGGTCTTCCTCTTCGAAGACCTGCGCGACGAGACCCATGCCGGTGCGGACGTGTAGGCGACCGCCGTCCGAGGTCGCGATGCCAGCGCTCTCCTGGCCGCGGTGCTGCAAGGCGTACAGCCCGTAGAAAGTAATACGCGCCACGTCGAACGTGGCGCCGTGCCCGTTGCGGCCGTGCCGCGAAGCATGAGCAGGGGCATACACACCGAAGATGCCGCAGGCTTCGTGCGGCCCCTGATCGAGCAGCGCGGCAGAGAGCACCTCGTTGCGCGAACCGCCGGCGCGCTGCGGTTGCAGCGTACGGATCGCTGAACCAGGCAAGGGAGCCGGGCAGGAGACAGCGCAATGGCGATGCGGCACGGCGTTCCTCCGCTGGAGTGCGGGGGAAAAACGGCGGATTGGCAAGCGCGCACCCCGCTTCGATCGTAGCAGCGGGTGGCGAACGGGGTCAAACGATCACGTCGCGCTTACGTTGGGCTAACGCCGCGCGAACATGGCTGTGCTAGAGCGCGAGGCGGCGCGGCAGGGTGCCAGGCAAGGGTAGACGGCGCCCGCAGCTCTTCGCAGATCTTGACGGGCGGAGGGTGCCGTCGCTATTGTATAAAGCGAAGCCGAAGTAGCTCAGTTGGTAGAGCAGCTCATTCGTAATGAGCGGGTCGGGGGTTCGAGTCCCTTCTTCGGCTCCACGATAGCTTCCCTGGTACGCGGCGCCGTCTGGTAGCAAGCGCCGCGTTTGATTTTCCCTGCCCCGTACGGCTTCGTCGCCGCCCCGGTAGCATCTCGGCGGTAAGCTGGTCATCCGGTGTTTGTGACCGCTTGTTTGCGTGCGTCGGAGCGTTGAGCCGACTACTGGATCGTGTTGATCGCGCGCGAGATCAGCACGCCGATGATCACCAGCGAGATCAGCGACTGGCACATCATCAACGCTTTGGCCTTTCGCGAGAGCACCATTGTATCCGTTGGACTGAAGGCGGTGCTGGTGTTGAAGGCGAGGAAGAGGTAGTCGAAGAAGTCCGGGATCCAGCGGTCGTCGCGCTCTTGCGGGTCGAGCTGAAACTGGGGAAAGGCGAAGTCCTGCGGCCGGTAGACGCCCGGGCGGCGGCGTCCCGGCCCACCGGCGTCAACCTCCCAGTACCAGATGCCGAAAACGACGATGTTTACCGCCCAGATCAGCGCGCCGTCGCGCAGCAGGTCCGTCCCCGTGGTTTTCGAGCCAGGCACGCGGTCGACGAGGAAGACCGTGCTCGACACGAGCGCGAGGGTCAGGATGGCAAGTGCGGCGCGGCCCAGGTAATGCGCAGCGCGGTCGTAGCCGCGACTGTGGGCAGTGAGCAGCGGCACGATCAGCACGATCTCGGCGAGCGCAAGCGCGTACGGCGGGCCGAGGCGCAGCCGCTGTGGCAGCGCCGCGTAGGCGATCGCTGCCGCGATCAACGCCAGCACGAGCGGCCAGCGCGGCACACGCACCGCGCCGGGGCGAACCTTCTCTTGCGGAGGTTCGAGCGCGTCCGACATCGATGATCTCTCCATCATGCCCGCGGCCATGCTCGTGGTCATGCTCCGCGATGCGCTTGCAGCAGCTAGCATACGGCGTTCGCGCTACCGGCGGTGATGCCCCTCATTTGACCGCTGCTGCACGGCGTCCGTACGGTGAAAGCAGCGCGAGCCGTCGCCCGCGCTTTTTGCTGCCGGATCGTGAACGATGAGCGTGCTTGCGCTGACGAACGTTGCGCTGGCGTACGGCGGCCGCGACGTGCTGCGGAGCGTCTCGGCGCGTCTCGATGCCGGCGATCGTGTTGGTCTGGTGGGCGCGAACGGCGCTGGCAAAACGACGTTGCTGCGCGTGATCGCGGGCGAAGAGCAGCCCGATGCCGGCACCGTCGCTCTCGCCGCTGGATGCCGCCTCGCGTACGTACCGCAACTACCTCGCTTCACGACGAACCGCACGGTGCGCGAGGAGGTGTTCTCGGCGCTCGAGCATTTGGCAGCGCTCGAACGCGAGCTGGAGGAGGCGGCGCACGCGCTCGCCAGCGCGGTGGGCGAGAACGTCGCCGCGGCGGCAGCGCGCTATGACGCGTTGCAGCGGCGTTTCGAGGCCGAAAACGGCTACGCCGCCCGCGCCGAGGCCGAAGCGCTGCTGGCGCACCTGCGGCTGCCCGAGCGACTCTGGGATCAGCCGGTGAACGCGCTGTCCGGCGGGGAGATGTCGCGCGTGGCGCTGGCGCGGGCCCTGCTGGCGCGGCCGGAGGTGCTCCTGCTCGACGAGCCGACCAACCACCTCGATATCGCGGCGCTGACCTGGCTGGAGGGCTTTCTGCTGCGCTGGCCCGGCGCGCTGATCGTCGTCTCCCACGATCGCGCCTTTCTCGATACGGTGGCGACCGAGATCTGGGAGCTGCGCGCCGGTTCGCTGATGCGCTACCGCGGCAACTACAGCGTGTACGCCGCGCAGCGCGCCGCGCGCGATGCCTACGAACACGAACAGTACCAGCAGCAGCAGGCGTTCATCGCCCGCGAGCGAGCGTTGATCGACCGTTATCGAGCTGGGCAGCGGGCGAAGTGGGCGCAGGGGCGAGAGAAACGTCTCGAACGGCTGGAGGCGCTCACCGCGCCGCCGCCCGAGCAGACGGCGCGTATCCGGCTACGGCAAGCGGGCCGCACGAGCGCGATCGTGCTGACGCTCGAACGGCTGGGCGTTGTCCGACCGGGCGGCGGGCCGCCGCTCCTGCGCTTTCCGGAGCGTGTCGACGTTGAGCGCGGCACGCGGGTCGCGATCGTAGGACCGAATGGCGCCGGCAAGACGACGCTGCTACGCACCCTGCTCGGCGAGTATGCTCCTGCCGAGGGACGGGTACTCTGGGGCGCGAACGCGCGTCCCGGCTATTACCGTCAGGGCACCGAACACCTCGACGACCGGCGTACGGTGCTGGAGGAGATGCTCGCGGCCGCGCCGCTGACCGTGCAAGAGGCGCGCGATCTGCTCGCCCGTTTTCTCTTCCGGGGCGATGCCGTCGAGCAGCTCGTCGGGTCGCTTTCGGGT
>Ga0209061_1002771_pt1 | contig 20848 bp, 18 predicted proteins | sample Coa_R1_10_FD_187157 | JGI IMG/M metagenome (GOLD analysis project Ga0209061, IMG submission 187157) | Surface soil microbial communities from Centralia Pennsylvania, which are recovering from an underground coalmine fire - Coalmine... | ecosystem: Environmental > Terrestrial > Soil >...
GAGGCACGCGCGGACTCCCAACGCGATCGAGATGTGTGTCTTGCCGGTCCCGGGCGGGCCGAGCAGGATCACGTTCTGCTTGGCGTGCAGGAAGTCCAATTGTCCGAGGTGCTCGATCACCTGCTTCTTGACCGAGCGCTGGAATGTGAAGTCGAACTCCTCCAGGGTCTTGTGCGCGGGGAACCGGGCGGCCCGGATCCGCAGCCGGCCGCCGGAGGACTCCCGCGAGGAGATCTCCGTGGACAGCAACGCCTCGGCGAACTTCTCATAGCTCCACTCCTCCTGCCGAGCACGTTCGGCGAGGTTCGGCAGCGCGCGGGCCGCGGCAGGCGCTTTCATCGCCCGGAACAGGTGCGTGAGCTCCGCGTTGCGGGTCATGCGATCAGCTGGTCATAGACCGACAGCGGCCGCTGCTCCACGATCAGCTCGTCGACGCCGGGCTTGCCGCGGCGCTCGCGCAGCGTTCTGGCGTGCTCGAGCGCGGTGATCGTCTTGTTCTTCGCGAAACACCGCTCGTGCCGGGCGGCGAGCTCGCCGGTGTCAAGCGCCACCGCGATGATCTCCCGCTGCGAGGCGCGCACCTCGACGCGACGGCCGACGAGGTTCGGGACAAGCGAGTAGTCGTTGGTATCGAACCGGACGTGTGGATCGGGCGGCACACGGGTCACCCACCGGCGGTCCAGGTCAGGCTCACGGGCCGGCAGCGGGCGCATCACCTCCCGCTCCTCGAGCAACCGATCGATCGGGCGCTCGCGCAGCGTCTTGTGTGTCCGCGCGTTGGCCTTCTCGAACCACGCGTCGAGCTGCAGCTGGAAATCGAGATGGTTCGCGAACCGACGGCCGGGCTCGAAGTTCGCCTCCAAATAGCCTTGCAGCCGCTCGACACAGCCCTTCGCCTAAGGATCCGCGGGCTCGCAGAAGTGCCAGCCGACCGGCAGTTGCCCACACCACGCCGCATACTCCCGAGTCGAGCGCCCACCACCGGCATGCAGGCAGCCCTCGCGGTCCCACACCATCAACTCCGGCAACGCGCCCAGCGACCACACGCAGCGGATCATCCCCCACAGCACGTCCGGCGCCTCCTTGCTGAACACCAACACGCCGGCGCCCGCGCGCGAGTAAGCCCAGGCAGCAGACCACGACCCACGCGCGGCGGAGCTGGCCGTGACCGACCGGCACCCGCTCAGATGTCTCCCACAGATCCCACTGGCAGACCTCGCCCGGTCGATACACCGTCCGCTGATGCGTGCGCAGCTTCAAAAACACCGGGCGGATCTCGCGCAGGCAGTCATCCACGATCGACTTGCCGCCGTCGAACCCCAACGGCTCGATCAACTCCCGCACCCGCACGCCCGAGAGCTTCGGGTCGTCCTTCAACAACCGGTGAATCTCATCCCTGAACGGGTCCAGCTTCGATGACCGCCCCGGCACCCCGAACGCCAGCGGGTCGCTCGACCGCAACGCCGCACAAACCGTGTTGCGCGACAGCCCCGTCCGGCGGACCAGCTCCTTGATCGCCACCCCGCGCACAAAATCCTCCCGGCGAAGTTCAACCCAGCGCTCCACATCCAGCACGCCTCCTCCTGGCAACTCGACCAACACGATCAAGCCAGGCTCACGATCACCCCGGACGCCTCCGCCCACATCCCCGGGTAGGGTCAAACCTCAACCGGCGAAAGGGGGTCAGTCTCTCACCGGCGCCGACAGTGAGAAGCAAGCCTGTGCGGGGTCGCGACCCCGCGCGCGGACGACGATCACCTCGGCGGCCCTCTTCCAAGGCCGCCTCCGCGTATTACATGCGCCGCTTCGCCGACTCCGGATCGCGCGATTCGATCACGCTCCTGCCATGCGCGAGTCCCCATCGGTCCCGTCGATCTCAAACACGCCGTCGGCCGCTTGGATCAGGGCGTGGAACTTCGACCCCGCGCGCCGCGGGCCCGCGCCCGTGCTCACGCCAGCCCGCGGAATCGGCGCCAGGCGAGCTGCCCGCAGGCACTCCTCGCGCTGGCGGTCCAGCATCGCGGTGGCACGGTTAGGGTTCCACCTGCTCCGGCTGCTGCCCTCGCGTCCACGCGGCGCTCGCGGGTCGAGTCAGACCGCACGCGACCCGACGGATAGGGCCGCGTTGCCGACGGATCAGCGACACAAGGCCGAGGCCGATGGCGCGAAACCCGCTGTGTGGGTCGGCTTGGCTTGTGCCGATGAGCCGCCCCCGGCAGCTGACGAGCAACAGCACCGCGCTGCGACCGCCCGAACCACTGGCTATCGCGTCCTCTTCGTCGGCGCCAGCCCGCCACATCGGTTCCAGACGACAGCCGTTGACGCACGCGACCTGGATCCACCGGCCGCCGGCTCGGCCGGAAGGTAGGGGCGCCTTGGACCGGACATCTGCGAAACTTGGCTAGTGGATCATCACCGTAGTTTCTCAATAGAGGCCGCGCGCGAAATCGGTGAGCGGATCGGCATCGACTGGAGCAGCGCCCGCTTCGACGTCGAGCAGTTCCGCATGGGCCTTGAGGTAGAGCTCGAGCACGGGCGCCACAATCCCGCTACGAATGTCAGCGACGACGATGAGGCCACCACCGGCAAGATCGCCTGGGCGCATCTGAACGAGTTTCCCGACTACTACACGCGCCTGGCCGAGATGGAAGCGGAGGCGGAGCGCTACTGGTCCGAGCGCGACCGGGGATAGCTCCCGCCCTCACTGCCGTTGCGCGCCATGACAGGTCGCCACGGAACGGCTTCGCCCTGGATGCCGCCGGTAGCGCCACACCCGAGGGGGCGCCGCTAGGCGGTGGAGAACCGTCGCGCGTAGTCCTCCGCAGTCACGATCGTCGTCCTACGGATGGGACTCGGGCGGCGGAGTCCTAGCGTTGGCGCCATGGCATCGCTTGCCAAGAGCCGCCGGTTCAGCACCCTGGTTCGACGCGAGGGCAACTGCACGACAGGCGAGCGTACGGGGCGCCCCGGCGGCCCGCTCGTCCGGGCGCGGGAAGGGCCCGACGCCCGCTCGCCCGTCTCGCCAGGCTCGGAGGATGGCCCGTGGCGCTAGCGATCTTCGTGCCGATCATGATCGGGCACCTCGTGCTTGCCGCACATCGCGGCTGCCTCGGTCCGGCCCTGGCTCGGCTGCGGCGCTCGGTGCGGTGGAATCACCTACCTCACCCAGCCTCGAGCCGATGAGAGCTTCGCAGCGGGAGGTTGCCGCGATGGTGGATGTGATGTCGCTACCGCCGCTCGTGCGTGCCTACGCCGGGGCCGTGCTGCCAGCCGAGCCGGTATCGGGGCGGACGGTCAGGGTCGAGCAGGTCGGCGAGATGATCTTCAAGCCCAATGCCGCGCCGCACCCTTTCCGGGCGAGTGAGGAGTTCGCGGTTGATCACGTCGCGTTCGCGTGGCACGCGCGCTTCCCGCTCCTCGGGCCGCTCACCTTGCGCGTAACCGACAGCTATGACGGCCGAAATGGTCTGCTCGCGGTGCGGCTCCTGGGACTTCCGCTTCAACGACGGCACGGCCCGGGGCTCGCTCAGGGGCAGGCGTTTCGCTATCTCGCGGAGATCCCGTGGGCGCCGCAGGCGATCCTCGCAAACCCCCAGCTTGAGTGGCGTGAGCTGGACGGACGCACAGTCGAGGTTGGGACCGCTGTCGGCGCTGCGCGGATTGCGGTCCGCCTGATCTTCAACGAGCGGGGCGAGATCGAGCAGACGGCGGCGGCCCGACCCCGCCTCGAGGCCGGAGGCGCGGCCACACCCTGGACCGGCGTGTACGCCGACTACCAGGCGCTCGGCGGTGTGCGCGTCCCAACTCGCGGTGAGGTGCGCTGGGAGCTTCCCGAAGGGCCATTCACGTACTGGCGGGGCAGCATCACATCGCTGGTCTTTGGCGATCAGGCGCTGCCCCGCCCATCGGCCAAAGAGGGGTAAGCATGCTGGCGAGAATCGAGCTGTCATCAGAGACGCTCGTCGTCCGCGTGGAGGGCGCCGAGCGGCTCTGGGCACTCAAGAGTCGCTTGAAGATCCCGGTCCACAACGTAGTCGGAGCACAGCGAGCCGCCGACGAGGCCTGCGAGCGGCTGCATGGGATCCGGGTCGGGGAAGCCCACGTCCCCGGCGTCGTCTCGGCGGGCCGGTTCTATTCCCACGGCCCGCCTGTGTTCTGGGACGCTCATGAGGCCCAGAACCCGATCGACATCGAGCTGCGAGACGAGCGCTACGCACGTCCGGTCCTCAAAGTGGAACACCAAACGGAGCCCGCCCGCTTTCAGCGAGCCGCGGCAGCAGCGCCCGCCGGGATAGCGTAGTCGTGACTCGCCGCCAGCGCGAACTAGCCATCGCGGCGCTCGGCGCGGTCACCGCGGTCAACGCGATCGGCGGATCGATCTATGGACTCAGCGGCGCAGCGAACGTGCCCCGTGAATGGCTCCAGGGATCACCGTTTCGGGACTACCGGCTGCCGAGCCTCATCCTGGGGACCGCGGTCGCTGGCAGCAGCGGCGCGGCTGCAATAGCCGCGTGGCGCGCAAGCAACCGAGCGGGCCCGGCGGCGATCGCTGCCGGAACCGTCTTGACAGGGTGGATCGGCGCGCAAGTCGCGATCATCGGCCGGCGAAGCTTCCTCCAGCCACTGATGGCCGGGGTGGGCGTGGTACTGGTCGGGCTTGGGTGGACGCTTGGTAGGGTCTCTCTTGCGGCCTGATGGCGCTTCTGGGCCTGCGGGCAACCGGACGCCGACACAGGTGACCGGTCAGGAGCCGGAGGCGGTCGTCGGCGGACCGCGCTGGGTGCTGGCGCGGTATCCGACGAACGGCTTTGACACCTGGGAGCTGGAGGAGCCGCCCATCGTGCGGGTCGAGCAGGAAGCACCCGCCGCCTGGGAGAAGGCGCTCTCGGCGCGCGGCTACGAGGTCCGTTGCGCCGCGGCCGGGGACCAGTCCTTTGGCCACGCGCAGCTGATCGCGCTTGAGCCCTCGGGGGTGCTTGCCGGCGCCGCGCTCTGCGGCTACCGTCGGGCGCAACCTTTCAGAGTCCCGACCGTCGGGTCAGGCCACCAGCGCCATGGGACCGGCTGCGGTGATGGCGGCGGCGAGGCAGGTATGCAGGCAACAGGCGCGCCTGGGCAGACGTTCGACGGCGCGGGCGCCGTTGTCGATCTCGGGTTCCACAGTTCGTTCGGCGTTACATGACCGCATGCCTGAGGGCACATTTCACGGCGCTGTTCGGTGCACCCTCAATGTCGGTTCCGGAGCGCGTCATAGCACTCCACTGGCCCTGTGTGGAGCCGGACCGCCTGCGGGTCGCAGCCACGGCTGGGGCGCGCCGGTTCCACCGAGGACCCCGGAAGCCGGCACGCCGCGACGCTCCGGACGTGAGCTGCCAAGCTGTGCCAGGTATGACAACCGACCTTGAGCACGCCAGCGTCGGCCCCCCTCCCGCCGGCCCGGAGGGCCTGAGCGAGGAGGAGGCCTCGCGGCGCCTCGCTCAGGCGGGTCGGCTCGCCCCTCCGAGCACGAGCCGCTCCTACGCGAGCATCGTGCGCGCCAACGTCCTGACCGTGTTTAACCTGATCCTAGCCGCCTTCGGGATCGTGACGCTGATATACGGCGACCCGCGCGATGCGCTGTTCCTGGGGATCATCGTCGCGAACTCAGCGATCGGAATCACCCAGGAGGTTCGGGCCAAGCGGGCGCTCGAGCGACTCTCACTGCTGGTCGCACCACGCGCCACGGTCAGCCGCGATGGCCGCGCGCGGACGGTCCCCGTCGAGGAGGTGGTACCGGGCGATGTCGTGCTGCTTGCGCCCGGCGACCAGCTGGTCGCCGACGGACGGCTGTTGGCGTCGACCGAGCTCCGGCTCGATGAGTCGATCCTGACCGGAGAGTCCGAGCCCGCCCACCGTAAGCGCGGCGAGGAGGTTCGCTCGGGCGCGTTCGTCGTGGAGGGAACGGGCGCGTACGAGGTGAGCGCCGTCGGTGCGCAGAGCTTCGCGGCCCGTTTGACCGGCGAGGCGCGCTCGTTTCGCCATCCTCGCTCGCCGCTCGAGCGTGCGGTCAACCGGCTGCTGTATGCGCTCGTTGCGCTGGTGATCGGCCTCGGAGCGGTGCTCGGGTACTCGCTCTATCACCGTCACATCCGCCTCCACACGGCGGTCGCGACATCCACCGCCGGGGTCGTGAGCCTGATTCCGGAGGGGCTGATGGTCCTGGTCAGCCTCACCTACGCGGTGGCCGCGGTGCGGATGTCGCGCCGAGGCGTGCTAGCGCAGCAGCTCAACGCGATCGAGTCGCTTGCCTCCGTGGACACGATCTGCGTTGACAAGACCGGGACGCTGACCGAGTCGGCGTTGAGGGTGGTCGACGTGCTGCCGGCGTCGGGAAAGGACGAGCGGGTCGTGCGCAGGGCACTCGCGGCGTTCGCGGCCAGCACCTCCGCTCGCAACACCACCCTGCAGGCGATCGCCGATGCGTGTCCCGCCGAACCGGCGCCAGCGCTCGGCGAGGTTCCCTTCTCCAGCGCTCGCCGCTGGAGCGCGGTGCAGTTGCCGGGCACGACCTACTACCTCGGGGCGCCCGGCCGGGTGCCTGTCGGTGAGCTCGCGTCTCTTGCCGAGCAGCGTCAGGATCAGGGCCGACGAGTGGTCGCGATCGCACGGTCCCCTGATCCGCTCCCCGCGAAACCGGCCGGGCTGCCGCCCTCCGGCCTCGAGCCACTTGGCATCGTGGTGCTCGCCGAGGAACTCCGTCCGGGGGCGTCCGACACGATCGCGTTCTTCAGACGCGAGGGGGTTGAGGTCAAGGTGCTGTCCGGAGACTCGCCACGAACCGTAGCTGCGATCGCAAGAGACGTCGGCATCCCCGTGGCCGGCATCCACGAGGGCGAGGAGATCCCGAAAGATCCACACGAGCGCCGGAAGTTCGCGCTTGAGGCGACGGTCGTCGGGCGGATCTCCCCGGAGGGCAAGCGGGAGATCGTCCAAGCGCTCGCCGATGCGGGCAGATACGTCGCGATGATCGGCGACGGCGTCAACGATGTGCCCGCGCTCAAGAGCTCGAGGTTGGCGATCGCGCAGGGCAGCGGCACGCAGATGGCGCGCAGCGTCTCGGACCTGGTGCTGATCTCGAGCGACTTCGCAAGCGTCCCGCAGCTGGTGGCGGAGGGGCGCCGCGCGCTGCGCAACCTGCAGCGGGTGACGAAGCTGTACGTGACCAAGTCGGCGTTTGCGGCGTTTCTGATCCTGACGATCGGCACCAGCTCCGAGGCATACCCGTTGCTGCCCCGTCACCTGTCACTCGCCGCCAGCTTGACAATCGGGATTCCAACATTCTTTCTCGCCCTGGCTCCGAGCAGCGGGCCGTGGCGGCCGGAGCGCTTCGTGCGCAGCGTGGCGCGCTTTGCGGTGCCCGCTGGGATCGTGCTCGGCACGGGACTGATCGCGGGCTACCTGTTCTCGCTGCACGACCTCGACCTGTCCGTCGCCGACGCCCGGACGGTGGCGCTGAGCACCCTGGTCGCGAGCGGCCTTTACCTGGTGATGGCGTTGGAGGCGGGCGGGTCCGTCCGTCGTTCCTCGCTGGTGGCGGGGATGTGCGCGTCGATGGCCGGTCTGTACGTGCTCGCACTGCTGATCCCCGCCACGCGCACGTTCTTTGAGCTGACCGCTCCGCGGCCCGGAATGATCGCCACCGCGATCCTGGCAAGCGCCGTGTCAACCGCAACGCTCGCGTTGTGCGGCTTCTCGCTGGGAGCGTCGAGCCACGCCGCGCGCGGGTGAGGCGGGGTCAACCTCGGCCCTCGCGCGCCAGGGGAACGATCAGGACAGGCCGCTTTGCGTGCGCCGCGACGGCCGAGGAGACGCTACCCAGCAGCACCGACTCTACCCGTGAGAGGCCGCGGGCGCCGAGGACGATCGCCGCTGCGTCGATCTCCTTGGCGACGTCGCAGATCGTCCGCCAGGGCTTGCCCTGTGCGGTTCGCCCCTCGGCAGCGAATCCCGCGGCAGCCGCGAGGGCGAGACCCCGCTTGAGCTTCTCTTCGGCTAGCTCTCGCGTGATCTCGTCCAGGTCGAGCGCCCTCGATGCGAGCTTGCCCAGCGGCGCGCTGAGGATCGTCGCCGGGTCGTAGGGCTCCCACGTGGCGAACGGCTCCCACACGGTCAGCACCACCGCGCGGCGCAGTCCGAGCACCGCTCCCGCCTGCCCGATCGCCGCCGTCGCGTCCTCGGAGCCGTCGAAGCACAGCAACGCTGGGCGCGATGGACCCGTGTCCTCTGCTGCTCCGGAGGCCATCTGCTCATAATCGCCGACCCGGGCCGGAAGCGCTTTCGGGCTTTCACGCGGCAGAGCAGGGGTGGCTACGGATGCGCTATACCGGCGCGTCTGCGACTGTCAGGGCGGTTTGCGCTGGCTGATCACGCACCGCTCCAGACTGCTGGCCGCGTTCGCGCTGCTCGCGATCGCCTCGGGCGGGCTGCTCGAGCTAGCGGGAGCAGGCAGTGTTGGGAGCGATGTCTGGGCCGCTGCGGTGGCGGTCCTCGCCGCCGAGCTGCTGGTCGAGGTCGCCCACACGGTCGTGATTGACCGTCACATGGGCGTGGACACGATCGCGCTGGTGGCGATGATCGGCTCGCTGGCGCTCGGCCAGGAGCTGGCGGGGATCGTCGTCGGTTTGATGTTCACGGGCGGCTCGGCGCTCGAGGACGTGGCCTCGAGCCGCGCGCGACGCGAGCTGACCGCACTGGTTCAGCGGGCTCCGAAGGTCGCGCAGCTCCGGCGCGGCGATGAGGTGCAGGCGGTTGCGGTCGAAGCGGTGCAGGCGGGCGACATCGTGATCGTGCGCACCGGTGAGGTCGTGCCGGTCGACGGAACCGTGGTAAGCGCCGAGGCGGTGCTTGACACGAGCACGCTCAGCGGGGAACCGCTGCCCGTGACGGTTGGCACCGGCATGGCGGTGCTGAGCGGCTCGGCCAATGCGGGCCCACCGTTCGAGCTGCGGGCCACCCGCGCGGCCGCGGAGAGCGCGTATGCCGCGCTCGTGCGCCTGGTCGAGCAGGCGCAGGCGCAGCGGGCGCCGTTCGTGCGCATGGCCGACCGCTACGCCGGGTTCTTCCTCCCGGCTACGCTGCTGGTAGCGGCGAGCGCGTGGGCGCTGAGTGGCGACGCGGTCCGTGCACTTGCGGTCGTGGTCGTCGCCACCCCCTGCCCGCTGATCTTGGCGGCGCCGATCGCGCTCGTCTCCGGACTCTCACGGGCCGCCCGGTCGGGCGTGATCGTCAAGGGAGCGGCGGCGATCGAGGCGCTCGGCCAGGCCCGCACCGTGCTGTTCGACAAGACCGGAACCCTCACCGTCGGCACCCCTGAGGTCCGTGAGGTGCTCCCGGCGGACGGGATGGTGCCCGGCGAGCTGCTGCGCCTGGCAGCATCGGTCGACCGCTTCTCCGCTCACGTGCTGGGGGAGGCGCTGGTCCGCGCGGCCAGCCAGGCGAGCCTACGCCTGAGCGTGCCGCAGGCTGTGAGGGAGGAGCCCGGCCAGGGGATCCGAGGGATCGTGGACGGACACACGGTCGGGGTCGGAAGCCGCGCGTTCCTCACAGACCTTGGGATCCCCGCTGCGGAGATCGCCTCCACGACGCTGCTGAGCGACCGCGGCTCCGGCGAGGCGCACGTGACAGTGAGCGTCGATGGGCACGTGGGCGGAGTGATCGTGATGGCCGACGAGCTGCGCCCCGACGCCAGGCAGATCGTCGAGCGCCTGCGGGCCGAGGGGGTGCGTCACATCGCGATGGTCTCCGGCGACCGCCGCTCGGTGGCCGAGCGCGCCGGCCGCGAACTCGGCCTCGATCGGGTCTACGCCGAGCTCTCGCCAGAGGACAAGCTCGAGATCGTGCGGCGTCTGCGTGCCGACCCGGCGCTGCGCCCGGTCGTGATGGTCGGCGACGGCGTCAACGATGCGCCCGCGCTGGCGCTCGCCGACGTCGGGATCGCGATGGGGGCCGCTGGCGCCACCGTCTCCTCCGAAACGGCTGACGCGGTGATCACCATCGACCGTGTGGACCGTGTCGCCGACGCGCTGCACGCGGGGCGCCGCGCCCTGCACATCGCCCGCCAGAGCGTCCTCACCGGGATGGGGCTAAGCCTCGCAGCGATGGGCGTCGCCGCGTTCGGCTACCTGCCGCCCGTTGCTGGCGCGCTGCTGCAGGAGGTGATCGATCTCGCGGTGATCCTCAACGCGTTGCGCGCGCTGCGGGGATAGCCGAACGTCGGTGAAGTCTCCGGAGGAGCACCAATCGGTGGCAGCCAGCCTGCAGCGACGCACCGATGGCAAATGCAGGATCTGCGGTCTTCAGTCGGATGTCACTGCGGTCGCTGCAGTCGCAGCGACCGCACGCGCGTTTGCTGCGCCGCCAATTGGTTCGCTGGCCACCTGCAAGCCCAGGAGCCGCGGGAGGTGGTGCCGCCGTAAGGGCAGCGCGGCGTCACGCGCTCGCGCCGTGCGCACGGCCTGTCGGCTGGTCTGTCCGCGGTGTAGGCACGCCGTCTGCGGCCTACGCGGCGATCAGATCGCGCCGCTCAAACAGCGCGAGCGCGACGAGCGACGCCACCAGCCCGATCGCCACCATGACCACGGCCGCGGTCGACTGGAGGGCCACCTCTCGGACGGCGCCGACGTGGGCGAACGGGTGTACGGACGAGCCATCTCGGCGCGCCGTGCGGCGACCCGAACAGCCACAGAGGACGCCAGGACCGGCAGCCCGTGGGCGATGTCGGCGCTGGCGCGCGGCACGGCGGCGTAGGTGAGGGCGCCGATCCCGAGGAATAGAACCGTTGCAGGCAGACAGTTGATGTCGGCTTCAAGCATCCTTGGCAGCGACAGCGAGACCCCCTGTGAGGTCGGCCGACCATGCGGGCAGAACCGGCACAGAGAGAGATCCCGACCGCACCGGCCACCGCCAGCACGGGGCGCCCGCCCGGCTGCCTGCGCCTGCTGACCGGCCGCGCCAGCAGCGAGAGCCGGTCCGGCTCCCGGTTTCCCGAGCGTATGCTCGAGCTGCTTGGAGATCCCAAGGGAGGAGACGCTCTTCGACACCCCGCCGTTCACCAACGCAGGATGCCTACCCCGGTGGCCCACCCGAGCAGGTTGACGCCCTCGCCGCGCAACGCCCGGCCGGGCCGATGAGGACGGGAGGGCCCAGCCGGCGCCCGGGCGGTCGCGGGAGGCCAGCAGGCCGGTGCCGATGTCGCGTCGGGCCGCGATCCGCGCCGCCGCCCCAACCAGGAGGGCGCTAGCAGCAACCGGGGCGAGCAGGACGAGTGGCCTCGCACCGGTGAACGGTCGCCGGTCTTCGGCCCATCCCAGCGGCGTCACCCATCTAACCCAGCCGGCGCTGCTCGAGGTGTCGGCGATCACTCGCAGCAGCAAGCAAAGCGCCACGAACCCCCCAAGCTCGATCGCTGTCCGTCTGCTCGAGGCGAGCTGGCTGACCAGCGGACCACCCCCACAAACACGGGAACCATTGCTACGACTGCCAGCGCCAGGTAGGCCGAGCCTCCCGCGGCAGGCCGCCGGCGAGCAGTCCTGCGAATGCCGCGGTGAGCGTGGAGCTGGCTCGATGTAGGAGACGGCCGCGAACAGGTAGGCGAGGGCGAGCGTGCGAGTCCGAGCGTCGCGCAGCGCCTGCGCATGAGCGCAACGAGCACCGTGAGCCTGGCGGGAGCGCTGCGAGCGCTAGCGCGGACGACGATCGCCGCCATCGCGTAGTGGTGAAGGAAGATCCCCTCGCGCGACGGCTCGCGGCTGGGGAGCGTTGCGACCCCTGCGGTTTTTCCGAAGGTCTGCCACGGGACGGCGGCCGATGTCCTCCATGTTGGGGGCTGCGAGCCTGAAACTTCGTGGCCACCACGTCCGATCGCTTCACAGCCCCCACCCACCAGGACGGCCGGCTTGACCCGGAAAAGGCGGTCGGGCTGCTGCTGCGTGATCTGCGGGCGTCGGCGGACGGCCTGACCAGCACGGAGGCCCAGCGCCGGCTACTGCAGTACGGGCCAAACGAGCTGCGCCGCCGGCGCGGGCTGCGCTGGCCCTCCGAGCTTTTGGCGCAGCTCTCGCACCCGCTCGCGCTGCTGTTGTGGGCGGCAGCCGCTCTCTCGTTCGCGGTCGGCAACAACGTGATCGCGATCGCGGTCCTGCTCGTGATCTTCCTCAACGCCGCGTTTGCGCTCATCCAAGAGCTCGAGGCGGAGCGCGCGGTTGAGGCGCTTTCGGGCTACCTGCCTCAGAAGGCGACCGTCGTGCGCGACCACAAACCGGTAACGGTCGACGTGGCCGAGCTGGTACCCGGTGACATCGTCATGCTCGAGGAGGGCGAGCGTGTCCCGGCCGATGTGCGCCTGATCGACGGCACCGTCGAGCTCGACGCATCGACGCTCACCGGGGAGTCTGCGCCGGTATTGCGGTCCGCCGAGCTCATCGACGTTGGCGTTCCTCGCCTGGCGGCCCGCGATCTCGCGTTCATGGGGGCAACCTGTACCGAGGGAAGCGCGAGCGCGGTCGTGTTCGCCACTGGTATGCGCACCGAGCTGGGACGGATCGCGGCGCTGTCCGAACGCGTCAAGGTGGAGCGGAGCCCGCTCGAGCATCAGGTGCGCAGGGTGGCGTGGCTGATCGCGGCCGTCGCGGTGGCGATGGCGATCGCGTTCGTGCCGGTCGCGGTGTTCGGGGCCGGCCTGTCGATCAAGAACGCGGTCGTGTTCGCGGTCGGTCTGCTGGCCGGGAACGTGCCCGAGGGACTCCTGCCAGTGATCACGCTCGCGCTCGCCGTCGCCGTCCGCGCGCTCGCCAAGCGCGGGGCGGTGGTCAAGCGGCTGAGCGCGGTGGAGACGCTGGGGTCCACCGACGTGATCTGTACCGACAAGACGGGCACGCTGACCGAGAACCGGATGCGCCCGGTCGTGGTGTTTACGCACGCCGGCACGACCGAGCTCAGCGACATGCACGGGCCCGAGTCGGGCGATGACCGCCCGGACGCAGCGCGCACCGCGCTCGCGCGCGCCGTCGTAGCGTGCAACAACGCACGCCTGGAGCCCGGCGGTGAGCACGTCGGCGACCCAACGGAGATCGCTCTGATGCTCACCGGCAGCTTGCTCGGCGCCAGCACCGACCCCGACGAGCGCCAGCGCAACCGCCTTGCGCTCTATCACTTCGAGCCGCACCTGAAGTTGATGTCAACCGCCGACCGCGATGGCGCCCAGCGTTGGCTGCACACCAAGGGAGCGCCCGAGGCCGTTCTCGCCAGGTGCAGCACCGTACTCGACGCCCGCGGCGAGACCGTCGCGCTCGATGAGCTCAGTCGCAGGCGGATCGCCGAGCAGATCGAGCGTTCCAGCGCCGAGGGCATGCGCCTGATCGCGGCCGCCCGACGCCCGCTGGCAGATGAGCCTCCCCCGAAGGACCGTGAGCGACTTGAGATCGACCTGACCCTGCTCGGACTGATCGCGATGGAGGACCCGCCGCGGGCCGGTGTCGCCGATGCGGTCGCTAGCTGCCATCGAGCCGGGGTCCGGATCATCGTGATCACCGGCGATCACCCCCTGACCGCGGCGGCGATTGCCCGCCGTCTGGGGATCGGCAACGGGAAGGCGCCGCGGACCGTGCTGGCGGACCAAATCGAGTCGATGCCGCAAGCCGAGCTCACCGAGCTGCTCGCTGGCGGCGAGGAGCTGGTGTTCGCTCGCGCCACTCCGGAGGCCAAGCTGCGGATCGCCGAGACGCTGCGCGAACTCGGGCACGTCGTCGCCATGACCGGCGACGGGGTCAACGACGCCCCCGCTCTGCGCCGCGCCGACATCGGCGTCGCGATGGGGCGCTCTGGCACCGACGTCGCGCGTGAGGCCGCGACGATGGTGCTCTCCGACGACAACTTCGCGACCATCGTCGCCGCGATCGAGGCTGGCCGTCGCGTCTACGACAACGTCCGCAAGTTCATCGTCTACATCTTTGCCCACGCCACCCCTGAGGTCGTCCCGTTCTTGGTCTTCGCGTTGGCGGGCGGGCTGGTTCCGCTGCCGCTCACGGTCTTGCAGTTGCTGGCGTTCGACGTCGGCTCGGAGACGCTGCCCTCGCTCGCGCTCGGGCGCGACCCCGCCGAGCCTGGGATCATGGCCCGCCCGCCTCGGCCCGCGAACGAGGGCGTGATCCGAGCGCCGATGCTCGTACGGGCCTGGCTGTTCCTCGGCCTGATCGTCGCGGGATTGTCGATCGGCGGCTTCTTCTTCGTGCTGATCCGCGCTGGCTGGCACCCGGGCGCAGCGGTCGGCGCCGGTCACCCGCTCCACCACGCCTACCTGCAGGCGACGACGATGTCCTTCGTCGGGATGATCGCCGGTCAGATCGGAACCGCCTTCGCGGTCCGCACCCAGCGTGCCTCACTGCGCCAGGTCGGCGCCTTCAGCAACCGCTACCTGCTGCTCGCGATCGCCGGCGTGGTGCTGTTCGCCGCACTGTTCGTATACGCGCCCCCGCTGCAGGGCCTGCTCTCGACGGCGGCGTTGTCGCTGGGAGACGTGCTGTTTCTCCTCCCGTACCCACTGATCGTGTGGGGTGCGGACGAGCTGCGGCGCTGGCTGCTTCGGCGTCGCGACGCGCGCCCCGCGGCGGTCTAGTCGCACCGCCAGTTGCGCCCCCAGCCGGTGTAGTTGCTCACTTGCGCCCAGAGCAGCGGACCGCGAGCGGCACCACTCTAACCGCTGCTGTGCGGTCCCGCTCGCTCGCTGCCGGTCGGGAGGCGCTTGCGCCCTGCGGACCTCCAGGCTGCCATCACTCTCCAGGTCACTCCTGGGTGGAGCGGGTGCCCCCGCACCGGCTGGCGGGACCGTCGCGCTGCGGATCTTCCAGCTGATGCTGCACAGACGCAAGCCTTGCCGCGGTTTTGGGACGAAGGCGTCCGCGGCCATCCCGACGCGAAGGCACCGAAAGCAAAGGTCAGGATCGCGCGGCCGCGCTTCGCCTCACTCTTGCTCGCAGCCCGCTCACCCTTGCAGTCCAGGAGCATTGGCGCCCGTTCAACGACCACGAGCTCATCACCGACGTGCTCTACGCCCACGTAGCGACGAGCGACGCACCGCCGTCCCCCCCAGCGACGGCACGCGTGATTGCAGCTGATGGACTCGGGGCTGATGGTCGACGCGCCTGGCTCTCCGCCCGGAGACAAATCGCCTCAGAGCTCGAGCGAGAGCTGCTGCTGCCCGGCCGGGCCGCTCACCGGAATCCCCGGCCTCCCAGCGTCTCGCGCGCCGTTACCCCACTGTGTGCCCTCCCCGTCGACCGTAGGGGCGCGCGCGGCCACGCGTCTCCTGCACAGCCGCTATACAACCGCTCCGGCGGCCACCTCGCCCGGCGTACTCGTGCTCTGCGGCCCGCACAGCACGACCTTGAGCGCCCCGGAGTTCGCTGCGTCAGCGAACGTGTCATAGGCGGCCATCGTGTCCTCGAGTGCGAACCGGTGCGTAACGAACAGCGAGGGGTCAAGGTGCCCGCTTGCGACTAACCGCATGAGCCGCGCGATGCTGAAGGTGTCAACCAGCCCGGTGGTGATCGTCACATCGCGGATCCACAGCTTCTCCAGGTGTAGTGGTGCTGGTTTGCCGTGGACACCGATGTTGGCGACCCGCCCGCCAGGCCGGACGAGGTCAGCCGCCAGCTCAAACGTCTCGGGCGCACCGACCGCCTCAAACGCGCTGTCGGCGCCGAGCTCGTCGGTGAGCTCCATGATCCGTGCAATGGCATCCTCGCGGCCGCTGTTGATCGTAGTGTCGGCTCCAAACCGCTGAGCGGCCTCCAGACGGCTATCGGCAAGATCGATTGCGACGATCCGTCCCGGCGTGTACAGCCGTGCGGTGAGTATCGCGGCCAGCCCAATCGGGCCGGCGCCCACGATCGCCACCACGTCACCCGGAGAGACCATCCCGTTGAGCACGCCAATCTCGTAGGCGGTGGGCAGAATGTCAGCCAGGAACAGGACCTGCTCGTCCGTCAGCTCGGGAGGGACCTTGTAGATGGAGTTGTCGGCGAACGGCACGCGCGCGTACTCGGCCTGCAACCCGTTGATCAGGTGCCCGAAGATCCACCCACCGCCCCCAAGGCATTGGCCGTAGCGGCCCTCCCTGCAGTAGCGGCAGCGCCCGCAGGAACTCACGCACGACATCAGGACCCGGTCGCCCGGCGCGACGGTGCTGACGCCCGTCCCGATCTCCTCGACGGTGCCAACCGCCTCGTGGCCGAGGATCGTCCCTGGCGTGGTTTCCGGAACGTCGCCCTTGAGGATGTGCAGGTCCGTCCCGCAGATCGTTGTCGTGTCGATCCGCACGATGACGTCGGTCGGCTCGACGATTGTGGGATCATCGACTCTGTCCCAGCCGCGCTGGCCGGGTCCGTGATAGACGAGCGCCTTCATCCAAAGCTCCTTTCCAGTGGGCCAAGCTCGATCGTTGCCCGGCGTTGCCGCGCGCACATCGGGAGCTCCCGGCAGTCCGCCTGTGGGTTTGCCGCAGCACCCGTGCGACGAAAGGTCATGAGCTGACCGGGCAGCCTCAAGGCGCTCGCCCAACGCGAGCGCTCAGCGAAGACCGACGCGCGGCCCACTCGCTGTGAGAGGGAGAGCCGGCATGCCCAGGCGCGCAGCTGCGGCCTCAACAGTCACGGCTCCAGCCGAAACGGCGGGTACTGGTCAGTGACAAGAATCAGTGCGTAGCCGACGACGCGGTTGTGCCAGCGGATTACGCCTTCGATGTAGTCGAAGATCCACCGTGGGTAGCTGCCCGTAGCCAGAATCGCGAACCAGGCTCCGATCGCAGCGACGCACGCTCCGAGGTAAAGAAACGCTAGCGCCACGTAATGGGCGATCGCCAGCAGCCACTTGACCAGTGGCAACCAGCGATTCAGCCCAGCGCCCGCGTCCGGATAGGGGAAATCCAGGTGCACCGATTGCTGCTCGTCCGTAGACGGGTAGTGGTCGTCCATCAGCGCCAGGTAGACACCGACGCGGTTGGCGAAGCGAAGCAACTGTAGGTTCCACTCGAACCACCAGCGTGGATACTTCCGGCGAAACAAAATCATGAGTAACGGGGGAATGAACAAAAGGCCGGTGCCACCGACCGCAACCTCGGTCGTGGCCGTCGTGCTCGTGCCCCAGCGCGCGCTGTATCCACCGATCGTCCCGAGCACAAGGGCGATGGGAATCACCGCGAAGATCCGAAAGGCGCTGCTCAGACGGTCAAGCTTGCGATCGGGATAGTCCACGCTGAACTGGACCGGATGGAGTCCGTTCATCGCTCACTGCGCGTCGTCTCGGCGCGCCTCCCTGTGCCCCGTGCATGAGATGTGCCTAGGTCAAGCGCGATCGCCAAAATCAAAGTTGCTGTCCAGACGTTGACCGGGTTCAAGAGCAGCGGCTCATGCCCTCCGGTCTGATCAGCGATGAACCAGATGACGAGCCATATGAGGGTCATGGCACTGCCCTGTGCGCAGGCACCGCCAACGCTTTCGCCAGGTCGTAGCCCGACGTTCGTTCCCGGTCCAGGTCTCTCTCGCGCAGCGGGTCCTCTGAGTCCTTGTCCGGGCGGCCCTCTGGGCTGAGCACCTCATGACCGTCGCGGCGAAGGAACTTCGCGATCCGGCATGAAGCGGCCCTGGCGAGCCACGGCGGCTTCTCGACGCAGCCGTCAAACGCCGCCGCCAGCGCTCCCTGCGCGTCATCCGCACGGCTGGCCACCGCGTGCACCGCTAGGATTTCGACGCCACAGCGTCTCCCCGCTATCGCCGCGACGCCGGGCCGCGTGCTTTCGTAGACCGATTCGAAGATGACAAACGTACTCACGATCGGGCTCCTTTCGCTCTGCGCTCTAGGCGTGTTTCCGCGGAGCTTGAGGCGCTGACCATGCCGTTACATCCGAAGCTTGATGCAGTCGGTCGTGGTAAACGGCTTAGATGCAGCGTTCGGGCTTGGTCGTGCCCCGATCTTTCCACGGACCCCGTGCGGCTGGCTGACATCGGCCGGACAGAGTTCTCGATCAGCTGGAAAGCACCCGCAGGTGGTTCCGTGCGCCGAGAAGCTCACGACCGGCGCCCGAATTGGCGCCTGCGCATTTCACCTATGCGGCGAGCTGCTCGGGCCGGCGAGCTGCTCGGGCGCCGGCTATGCGCTGTTCGCGGGCTGAGCTGTTCCACCGCGCTCCACGCACTGCCGCGATCGGCCGTCTTGCTATCGGCCTTCGGCGTAGTGCTCCATGCCGGCGAAGTCGAGGACTACGCACGGCTGATCGCCGACCACTTCGCCGTCGTGGCCGGGCGGGATCGCGATCACGTCACCGGGACCGAATTCAAGCTCGCTGCCATCATCCATAATCACCCTCTGATGCCCTGAGAGGACATAGCCGAGGTGCGCTGCCTGGCAGCTGTCGGTACCGGCAATGGGCTTGACGTGCTGCGACCAGCGCCACCCCGGCTCGAACGTTGCCTTGCCAACCACACCGCCGCCGACGTTCAAGATCTCGACCCGTCCCTTGCCGCTCATCGGCCGCACCTCGTCAGGCGCGGAAAAGCTTCTCTTCTCGAGCTCCACTAGCTCCTCCAATTCTTAGCTCTTCGGGCACCATAGCCCGAGCGGTAGGCCAGTAGCCTAACACCAGCGAATAGCTTGGTGGCGAAATCTTTCCCTCAGCCCTCTCGTGCGCGGTTGGCCTTAGTTGCGACCTGGTGGAGCTGACCTGATATGGGGGGACGTTTGTCAAGCCCGCGTCGTCGGATTTTCGTCGTTGAGGTAGTAGTTGGGCTCGGCTGGGGGGGCGGCGGGCCTGGCGGGTGCGCGACGCGTGGTCAGACTGATATGCGCGGGTTGGGTACCGCAGGACCCTGTTTCGTCGTGAGAGCCCGCTGTCTAGAGACGAGCGTGGCCGCCGGGGCGGCTGCTCATAGGTCAACCGCGGATGCTCTCGCGCGTGGTGGCCAGGCGGGTTCCGCCGCCTCCTCAGCCGAGTGTCGTGGGGTTGGTGTGAGGTCAAGGCTTGGGGTTTGTGTCTGCGTTGGCGATCGCCCAGACGAACCCGGCGAGGTGTCGGGCGACGGCGACCGCGACGATCGTCTTGCGCTTGCCGCGCTTGGTGTCGAGGCGGCGCCAGAGCTGGTGCAGTCGCTGCTGGGCCTTCCAGGCGATTGCGATCACCGCCTGGGGCTGGTCTTGCTGGCGGCGCTCGAGCGTGGTCCCGAGCCGAGGTGGACGGCGGTAGTGCCAGGCTGCTTCGACCAACAGGCGGCGGGCGTGCCGCGAACCGGATTTCGTGATCGCGCCCTGGCGGCGAGTCTCGCCCGAGCTTTTCTCGGAGGGCACCAGCCCGAGGTAGCTCATCAGCAGCCGGGGGTGCTCGAAGCGAGCGAAGTCGCCGACCTCGGCGGCAAGCCCGACCGCGGACAGCGTGTCGATCCCGCGCAGGCAGCGCAGCCGCGCGATCGCCTCTGCCCACGGCGAGTCGGGGATCAGCTCGCCGATCGTCGCCTCGAGCGTCTCGCGGCGGAGCGTGAGCGCGTCGATCACGCCGAGATAATCGGTCAGCGTCAGCTGCGCGCCGCGCTCGCCCAGGTCGACCTTCGACAACCACGAGCGGTGCCGCTGGCCCCAGCGGCTGGTGGTGTCCTCGTAGCGCACGTCGTGGCGCAACAGCAGCTTGCTCAGCCGGTGGCGCGCGCGCATCAGATCGCCGCGGAGATCCTCGCGCGCGCGGACCAAGTCGCGCAGCGCCTCCTCGGCGTCCGTCGGCACCCGGACCGGATGCAAACCGTCAATCATCAGCAGCCGCACGAGCCGCTCGGCGTCCCGCGCATCGGTCTTGACCCTGTCCTGCACCGGGCGCTCGATCTTCCCCGGCGCCGCGACCACGCAGCCGATCCCGGCTGCGTCAAGCGCACGCGCGAGCCCGAACCCGGTCGGGCCAGCCTCGTACGCCACGCGCATCGGACCCGGCCGCGAGCCGCAGAACTCAACCACCTTCGCGGTCTCGCCTGGCAGGCGGTGCATCATCATCTCCCCGGACTCGGCGTCCACCACGCACGCCACCACCTTCGCGGCGTGCACGTCCAAGCCGACCCAGGTGCGAACCTTGGTCACGGTCGGTTCCTCCTATGCGGTTGTGGGACCGCCGCGCAGCTGACACCTGCGCGGCTACTGAACTCCCCCACGATCGCGCGGGGAGCCGACCAGCTTCTACCAGGCCGGCCGGACGTCAACCTCCATACCGGCCGGACGTCAACCTCCATAGTGTCTAGAAGGAGGTAAAGGCGGCGGTGCAAACCGCGGCGACCAGCAGCGCAGGGCTCGCGCAGGCAGGAAGGCGGTCGCGAACGGGCCGCTGGCGCCGCAGCGACGCATCTGGCGAATGAGCAATTCCTGAGGGCTTGCGCGCCTGCGCTCGCTTGCCGGCTTGGGCTTGGCTGGTGTCATAGCCGCGCCGTTGCTCTTGCGCTCGGGTTCCGGTCACCGGCGTGCTTGGCGGCGCATTCGCGCTGCGACCAGGCGCTGCATGAAGACACCGATCCTATCGCCGACCGTCAGGGGCTTCGGGAGCAAGCCGATTTGGCGCGCAACCTCCGTGGTGTCAAAGTACTCGGTGACGCGTGAGAGACGCTCGCCCGAAAGCTCCCAGACGGAGACTCCACGCATCTCAACCGGCTGGTTGGTGGGAGCGTAGCCGGGCGGCTCAGCCCACCCGGTGAGCGTGCCGCGCCCCTCCCACCGCTGCACTGCGCGCGTACCGTCGAGCGAGACGAACAGGTCGAGCGTGCGGAAGCGAAGGTCGGGCAGCGCTGCCCAA